>Ga0247834_1002770_pt1 | contig 25367 bp, 15 predicted proteins | sample LaCruzMarch2015__8_FD_187118 | JGI IMG/M metagenome (GOLD analysis project Ga0247834, IMG submission 187118) | Freshwater microbial communities from meromictic Lake La Cruz, Castile-La Mancha, Spain - LaCruzMarch2015_12m | ecosystem: Environmental > Aquatic > Freshwater > Lake | place: Spain...
GAGATTTCCGTGCGCACTTCGGGCACCGGAGCGTTCCGTGGTGGCCCTACTAACGTCGTTGGCTACTCCTACACCGAGGGGTCCACACCGCTAGTTCCCGGCGACGAGTCCGGTGCTAGAACAACTGGCGCGGCAGGTCAAAACGGCGGTTCCGGTGTTGTTAGAGTAAGATGGGTTGCATAACTTTTCATAGTGTTATAATTAATACATGACCACCACATCTAATCTTTATGCAGAAAAAGTTTTTAGTGAACATCCACTAGTTTTTTGGTCGTTAGATGAACCAGTAAAATATATATCACTTATTTCTAATTCTGATCGTAATATTTCTAATTCTGAAAAGTGGACACCTTCTGGATGTACCGTCGAAGAAAATTTTTCTTTAATTCAACAAATAGATAATCAATCTATATATGAAGTAAGTAGTGTTTCTGGTACTTCTTTTGAACTCAATGCCCCGCAATTAGTCACAGGGTACATTAATAAAGAATTAGAATCAGTGAACATAGGCTTTTACTTTTATCCAGAGTCTACAAACATAGACTCCATAGAGTTTGGATATTCTTATGATTCTTCTGGGAATCCAAAGTATGTTGATGATACAGAAGAGTCTGAATCTGTAACAATTTCTAATTATAATAAGTGGCAATATGTTTCAAAATCTTTTCCTATACCCGCAGAAGAGCGAGTAACTCTAAGCATTGAAGACGAGTCTTTAGATATTGTCGAGGGTAATGCAACAAAAATTTCTATAGAATCACATGGATTTAGCAATGGAGATAGACTAAAGCTAGAAGCTGATTATGCACTACCATCTGGACTAAACAAGTATACGCTTTACTATGTAACAAATGCAGATGATGATACTTTTGAAATAGAAGATGAAATAGGTTCTGGGGGGATACAGTTTGGCTACCCTCAGTTTAGGAACATGTATCTAATTTTAGTTAAAACTATAAGTCCATTCATAAGGTATTCGTTATCCTCTAGTACAGCCAGTAGCTCTTATATTCATGCATTTACTGTTGGGCAATGGTCAGAAGAATTTTCTGATAAATACCTTGGCTCATTTCCAGAACCAATTACTGAAATAAATTTGCCAGAAGGATATTTCGGGGTAGAAGCACCAGCATATGGGCTACAAGAAACACCCTCTTATTATTTAGCTAGAGAAAACAAACTCCTAGCCAAAAATACTAATATGCCATTGCTTTATGGTTCTTCTAGTCTTACATCACTTTTGCCAGAAAGATTTGGTGGCCCGTCCTTTATTATTCCAGGGCAGGGGCTTCTTAATGAATCTGGAAGATATAAAGCGTATACCGTTGAATTTTGGCTAAGAATAAATCCAGATACTATAGAACCAAAACGAATATTTGGGCCAATTAACTCTGAAGATGGTCTATATGTTGATGGGCCATTCCTTACACTTAAAATAGGTGATGCTATTAGTGCCCACTATATTACTGAGTGGTATAGGCCAATGCTTATTGATATGCTAGTTTTTAGAAACGGTGCATCTTTAATGATTAATGGGGAAACCGTAATAGATTTAAACTTTAGCACAGCAGATTTAGAACTTCCCCCAAAAACTAACCTAGCTGGAAAAGATCAGGACTGGCTTGGTTTTTATTCTTATAACGATGTTTTACAATTTGAAATAGATTGTGTTGGAATATATTCTTATAGAGTACCATCGGCAATAGCAAAAAGAAGATGGGTTTATGGTCAGGCGGTAGACTTTCCAGAAAACATTGCTTCTGCCTACTCTGGAAAATCTTTTCCAATAGATTATACTTTTGCGGGGTATAACAACAACTACATTTACCCAGACATTGCTAGGTGGAGACAAGGTCTTTCAGAAAACATTTCTTCAAGAAATAATGTTTTACAGCCACCAGAATACCCTCTACCCGAGATTATCTTTAATAATAAAAACGTAGAAAGATGGAACAAAAGCCTTGAGGATAACTACTCAGACTCAATTACTCTAAAGCCAGACGAATCCTGGGCAGATACGGAGGGGTACATATATTTTGAAAAAGCAAATGTACTAGAACAAAAAACTGTAGGCTTCTACTGTGTGCTAGAAGCACCAATAGGATATAACTCTACAGAAACTTTGTTTAGACTAGAAAATCAACTAACTGGAAATTATCTAAATGTTGATCTTCACACAATAAACCAAGACATATCTTCTATATCTGGAACAGCTATATCATCTGCCTCTCATGGCCTAAACAACTACGACATTATATCTTTTTCTGGAACACTGCCCGCAGAAATTGTTTCTGGTAAAGAATACTTTGTAACTAAAATTAGCAAAGACGTTTTTTCAATAGCAGATTCAAGGGATGGAGATCTAATTTCTATATCTGCGATAACTGCAAACTCTGTAAAATTTATAGCGCATGTTCTTAAATACAGCATAAAGTTTACAAATGATGCCGAATCCTTGGTGTATCAAACACCAGCAATTACGCTTGGTCACTCCTTTGTGGCTGGAATAAACTTTTCTGATTTTGCAAATACCTTCGGTGGAAAGATATCAACGCTAATTAGCAACAGAGGGCAACTAAGACTTTATGTCGGTGGTAACAAAAACTTTAATAAAACATTCTCTGGAGACATATACCGCATAGGTTTCTGTACACAAAGAAATCTAGAAAAACTTGATTACTTATTTGGGTCTAACGGAACTCCATTCTTGAGATATCAATTTGATGGCAACGGTGTTGATTACGAAGAAGGTCAACCAGAATTTGTTGCAAATGCGGGGTATGTATACGAAGACTACGTAGATGACATAATGTCTCACACAGCCAGCTATACATTAATTCTAAAAAGCTTCTTTGGTCAAAGGTATTTGGATATTTCAACAAGCTCTTATTGGCAAGACTATGCACCACTATCCTACTTTGCAAAAAGTACTAATACACTAAACGGTAATTTAAGGTATGGTGTTGATTTTATTCAGTACAATGCTGACACAATGATACCCTTGTTTTTTGATGAAGACAATTACGATACCTCAAACTCAATTGTAAAGACATATATTTCTTTTCAATTTGTAGAATCTGGGCCAACAAAAACAGATGATTCTTTTGCCTCTACCGCTCCAATATCAAAAGGAAGAGTTGTCGAGCCAGGTTCAGAATGGCTAACAACAAAGTATGAGGTTGTGGATGGAACCATAATCTATCCACCGCCAGGAATTGATATAAACAATATAGCAATCGTCATGCACGTAGAAATGACATCTCCTGGCATAATTAAAAACCCTATCAGAATTAGACATTTGCAATTAGCTGGAAAATCTTTTAATGCTGGTACAGCAAATCCAGTAAAAACAAAATTCGGGGTATCTTTATTCCCATATAAAAAGTATGGAATATATTATGACTACCAAGCAAAGAATCCGTACACCATCTACAAAGGAAGCACACCACATCTTTACCTAAGCAAAAATAGCGGCATAGAACTTACTGGAGACTTCTCTGAGGGCAACAGAGGCCTTTCTCTGACAGTAAACAGAGAAAGACGATCTGAATATGAGCTATCTGTTGTACAGCTTTCTATGAGGTTTACAAGAAACGACTTAGTCACCGAACCGCTAGCCATTATGGAAATTGAAAACAACACAGCGGCAGATCTAATTAAAATTTGGATAGAACCAATTCTTCCCGAAAGCAAAAGATTCAGAGTCTATGCAACGGACGGTAGCTCAAACGTTTTAGATAGCGTAGAGTTTTTTATAAATGGAGAGCGTTCGAACAATCCTGTAGTGTCTGTAAATGACTGGAACATGTTGGCAATAGCTTTTGTTCAGCCCGTATCTATGGACGGTATTTCTGGAAGAATAAACTTTATTGGGCCAATCATGTTTAACAATGTATCCTACTATGCACTTAATGCATCTCAAAAAGCCAAGCTTGAAATTCTTGAACAAGAAGAGTATGTCGGAATAAATCCCTCGAACATATACAGCATATTTACTGGGACAAACAAAATAATTACTGGAGATAACATACCACTCTCGCCAAAGACTTACCAATATTCTTTGATAACTGACCTAAACATACAGTCTGCAACCATCAAACCAGTATAATGTGTTATAATTAAACCATGAAAGCTGATAGAAAAGATCAAGTTGGTAAAAGCAAGGTTAGTTTTATCGACAAAGGATATAATTGGGGCATTTACGTATGGAAAAAGTCCAATGGCAAGTGGTTTACTGATGGAAACGGTAACATTTTAAACATTCCGTCAACGAAAGACGACATATCAAAGATTGCTGAGCTAAGGTCTGCAGCAGCTTATCACGGAGAACCAGATGGCCAGCCAGTTTTCTTTTCTGGATTAAGCAGGGTATCTGACGAAGAATACAGTGAGCAATTAGACAGAATGAAGAGCGGTCTTATTCCCAATCTAAATGACCTTGGTGCCGTACACGCAGCCCAGCAAACAGTTAAAGCTTATGGTAGCGAAGACTAATGCCTGATTACGTTATTGGCGCATCGTTGCCACCAGAAGAATACGAAGAAGATCATTTTAAGAAACAAGATTTGTTTAGTCAGAGCTGGGATGTTCTAAAAAATCTGTCTGGCTTAGAAACAAACTTTAAGAGGCGTTCTTCCAGAATCTCAAAGGCAATGGAGATGCCTCCAACTAATCAGTACCTCAAAGATGCCAAAGCAGTTGCGTCTGGAACTGGCGGTACACAATCAAAAGAAATTAATCCAGGAGATGTTTTTCGTAATGGCTACGGCCTATTCGATGTAATTACACCACCCTGGAATTTATACGAACTTGCAAACTACTACGACACTTCATTTGCTAATCACGCGGCTATTGATGCTAAGGTAGAAAACATTGTTGGACTAGGATACGACTTTACTGTATCTACTAGAACAATGATGAAGCTAGAGGACATGAATAATCTTGAATCAGTTGATCGTGCAAGGAAAAGAATTGAACGATCTAAGATTTTTATGCGTGATTGGCTAGAAACTTTAAATGATGAAGAATCTTTTACAGAAACTTTAACAAAGTTTTACACAGACGTTCAGGCCACAGGAAATGGATACTTAGAGATTGGAAGAACTGTAGGTGGAGAAATTGGATACATTGGACACATACCATCGACTACAATGCGTGTGCGCAGATTGCGTGACGGGTACGTACAGATAATTGGTCAGAAGGTAGTATACTTCAGAAATTTCGGGGCAAAGAACCCAAACCCCATGACAACAGACCCAAGACCAAACGAGATTATTCACTTTAAAGAATACTCTCCGCTAAACACATTCTATGGCGTACCAGACATTATGTCTGCTATATCTTCCCTACATGGAGATCAGCTAGCATCACAATACAACATTGATTACTTTGCTAACAAGGCTGTGCCTAGATACATTGTAACCTTAAAGGGTGCCAAGCTGTCATCTGATGCTGAGGACAAGCTTTTTAGATTCCTTCAGACTAACCTAAAAGGTCAGTCTCACAGAACTCTGTACATCCCACTACCTGGCGATTCTGACAACAACAAGGTTGAGTTTAAGATGGAGCCGATTGAGAGCGGGGTACAAGAAGCATCCTTCAAAGAATATCGTACACAAAACAGAGATGACATTCTTATTGCCCACCAGGTGCCACTATCTAAGATCGGTGGAGGAGATACCAGCGCTATTGCTGCTGCACTTGCTCAGGACAGGACGTTTAAGGAGCAGGTATCAAGACCAGCACAGCGCAACCTAGAAAAGATTATTAACAGAGTGGTCAAAGAACAAACAGATCTTATTGAATTTAAGTTTAATGAATTAACGCTGACTGATGAAATTGCTCAGTCTCAAATTCTAGAGCGTTACGTAAAGACGCAGATTATGGTTCCTAATGAGGCAAGAACTGTTTTGGGCTTGCCACAAAGACGGGACGGGGACGAGCCTTTTGAAATGACATCTCGCCAGTCTGCAGACATGAGAGCCAATACTGCCAGGAATAGGCAAAGAGACACCGACAGGTCAAACGCCCAATCAGATAGTCCTGGAACAGTAGATGGAAGAAATGCTCAGGGCGAAGGCCCAGCATCAGAATAATCACAGAAATATAACTTTTATAAAAAAGGGTTGTATAATGGAGTAAGTATGACTATTTCAAAAGCTCATTGGGCTACTGAAGGCGATAGCGTTCGCCTATCAATGCCATTCACAAAAATCGATCAAGACAGAAGGATTGTCTCTGGTTTTGCGACTCTTGACAACGTTGATCGTCAGAACGATATTGTTACCGCAGAAGCAAGCGTAGACGCTTTCTCTAAGTTCCGTGGCAATATTCGTGAAATGCACCAGCCATCAGCTGTAGGGAAAATGGTAGATTTTAAAGAAGACAAATACTTTGATCCTGAAACAAAAAAGTTTTATCGAGGCGTATACGTTTCGGCCTATGTCTCTAAGGGTGCTCAGGATACCTGGGAAAAGGTTCTTGACGGCACTCTCTCTGGATTTTCCATTGGTGGGAAAATGCTTAAGTGGGATGATGGCTATGACGCCAAGGCCGACAGTAATGTACGCATTATTAAAGAATATGATTTGGTAGAGTTGTCTCTTGTAGATTCCCCAGCAAATCAGTTTGCCAACATTCTATCTATCGAAAAAATTGACGGGGTAGATGTCATAAAAGGTATCGATGCAGATACAGTTATTGAAAATGTCTTTTGGGATGCACAATCAGATATTGTAATTATTTCAAATAATGACCTAGAGGTTAGTCCAATTAACGGAGAAGTAATGCAGAATATTGGTTTTGTAGAAAAATCTGATACTGAAAAAGCAGACATGATAAAGTTCTTAGTTGATAGTGCTAAAGGCATTGATCTTTCTAAGATAACAAAGGAGGTAAATCCTATGACAGATACAACAGAAAATGTTGTCGAGATTGAAAAATCTGACGATGTTGTTGAAGAAGTAGCGGTCGCTCCAGAGGCAGATGCCCTCATTTCTGACATCGAAAAGTCTGAGCACATGGACGAAGAGTCTATGAAGTCTGCAAAAGACAAAAAGATGGAAGATGAAGAAGATGAAGCAGAGAAAGCCGACACCGAGGAGAAGTCCGAGGAAGAGGTTAAGAAGTCTGAAGAGTCTGACGAGGTATCAAAATCAGACGAGACAACTGTAGAGGCAGTTGCTCAAATCAAAGACGTTCTCACATCAGCCTTTAGCGATCTAACAGAAACTGTTAAGTTCCTTAACGAACAGATTTCTGAGCTTAAGAAATCAATCGGAGCTGTTTCTGAAGAAGTTACTGCAGCCAAGCAGGGTCTTCAGGATACAACTGCTCGTTTTGATGAGTTTGGGAAGCGTGTCGATGCTGTAGAGCAGGACACGGCTTTTCGTAAGTCTGGCGATCTAGGCGAGATCGTACAGGAGCAACCAGTAATGGTTGAAAAATCCCTATGGGGCGGTCGTTTCCTCAAAACAGCCGACTTGTTTCAATAATACAAAATCACTTAGGAGGTGACAATATGTCGGAAGAGATTACAAAGAATCAGCCAGGTGACGCTGGCGACCTCGGTGGAACAGCTCCAGGTGCTTACCAAGCACAGGGTGGCTTTGCATCAGGTGGCATCGGTGGAGTAGCTAACCCAGGGAATAACACCCTAGGCAATATTCCAACCGCTGAGTTTGGTGTTACAGATGGTCCAAATGCCGTTAATCCTTCGGGTGACGCTGCAAGCGGTATTCTACGTCCAGAGCAAGCTCGTCGTTTTATCGACTACGTTTGGGATGGAACTGTTCTCGCCAAAGATGGTCGTCGTGTAACTATGCGTGCCAACACAATGGAACTTGAAAAAGTTAACGTTGGTGAGCGCGTTATTCGTGCAGCTGCACAGGGTTTGGGAGCATACTCAAACACTGGCGCAACGTTCAGCAAGGTGGAGCTTACAACTAAAAAGATCCGTCTTGACTGGGAGGTCACATCAGAGGCACTCGAAGATAACATCGAAGGTGCAGCTCTTGAAGACCACATCGTTCGTTTGATGACAAATGCATTTGCAAATGACATTGAAGATCTAGCAATTAATGGTGATGGCTCCACTGGAGACTTCCTTTCCATTATGGACGGGTTTATCCACACAGCTACCACTGGAGATGCTCACGAAGCAGTAGTTACTGTTACTGACAATCAGTGGACACCAGAGGTTATGCAGGAGCTAATCCTTGCTCTCCCCCGCAAGTACCGCGCACTTAAGAACAACCTTAAGTTCTACGCTGGTACTGACGCATTCCAGGGCATTGTTAAGAATAACGGTACTCTAGCTGATGCAATTGCTGAAGCCTTTGGCTCCCCAGCAAACACTGAGCGTAATGCTCAGGCCTACCTTGACGGCGTTGGCCAGACATTCGGTGGTGCTCGCACCACTCGTGTTCTAGGCATCGATGTCATGGAGGTTCCTTACTACCCTGCAGGATATGTCGACTTGACATTCCCACAGAACCGTATCTGGGGCTTCCAGCGCGACATCACGGTTAACCGTGAGTACGTTGCCAAGAAGGACACTGTTGAGTACACCGTATTCGTACGTTTTGGTATTCAGTGGGAAGAGGAAGACGCTGTTGCATATGCTGACGCAGATGCATCTGACAGCTAATCCAATTTAACATCCTCGAATCGGGGGGCAGGGGGAAACCTCTGCCCCCCTTTTCAATTAACCTGATATAATTGTTTTAGGAGGAATAATGTCTAACATCAATGAGACAACTAAGAAAAATCCTGTTCCCAAAAACTTTCAGAACAATACAATAACAAACTCTAGAGGACACTCTAAGCCTAAAACAGAGATGAACGTAATAACTCCTATTGAAAGTGGAGCAATTGGTACTGGCAAAGTAGCCATAGAAAAAAGGGTAAACAAAGACTTAGCTCCAAAAAAAGTAGTAGAGAAGGTGGCGTTGTTTTCTACAAAAAACGTTTACTGGTCAGGACTTGGGAAAATTCTCAAAGGGTACAACATTGTTAAAAAAGATCTATCTGCACAGTGGCTAACTTTAAGTTATATTAGAGAAGCAACTCCAGAAGAAGTAGCAAGGGAGTATGGAGCATAACAATGGATATCCTAAGAGTACCCTCTTTGGCAACTAATGCTATTATTACAGGGCTAACTGCATCAACAGAATATGAATATACTATTCTTGATGATGTTGATCATTCTGTTATAAGTGGAAGTGCAACTACAACTGCCGCTGGAAAGTTGACGGTTACGCTACCCTCGGAATATGACGGGGTATACACAGTAACAGTAGATGACGAAGACTACTATTTTAATGTTGTTCGACCATATGTTGACCCAACAACAAAGGCAACCACAGCAACAGAGATAAGAGAATACTCTGGGCATGAAGAGCTAGCCAGAGCTATTATAGACTCTGTGGTAGCAGAAGGTTTTTACTACAGAAAAAAATTTATTGAAACTGTAGGTCTTGGCTCAGACTACATCCCTGTTTGGAATAAAGCAAATAAAGTTTTAAAGTTATACGAAAACAATGTTTTGCTATACGATGCCGCTAACCCAGAAGATTATACAACATCTTATGTTTTAACAAACGATAAGACTGCAATTATAGAAGCAAGTTCAGATGAACTAAACAGGCTTGAGGGCGCACCTATTACGATACCAGCCGCACCTTCTGATCTTCAAGATATAAAATATTTTTATAGAGGATTCCCCAGGTCATTTGACTACAGGATTTTAATTACTCACGGGTACACAACAATCCCATCAGATATAAGAAAAGCCGCAGAGCTTCTTGTAGAAGATATTGCTTGCGGTAAACTTGAGTACTATCAAAGATATATTACTGGATACAGCACAGATCAGTTTAAGCTACAGGTATCACAGGCTTCCTTCTCTGGAACAGGAAATCTTATTGTAGATAAGATACTGTCTAATTATGCGAGGTATTACGGAACTCCAGGAGTGCTGTAATGAATTGCGACACCAAAGACTATCGCTTCCCTATGCAGGCAGAGATATATTATCCTATGATAGACCAAAGCGCTTACGGCAATATTTCAAAGACTTGGACTTACGATAGAACTGTACCCTGCAATTTTGTTTACGGGGGCATAAAAACCAAAGAAGAAGTTGTTGTTAACATTAACATATCTGAAGATTCTATTCTTATAGGCAGAACAAGGCTAGACCCAAGGACTAGTTCTTTTGGAGAAAGTTTTGCTCTAACAAACATACTTCTTACAAATATAAAAGATAAAAATTGCAACGAGATTTACACAGAAACGGGTGGGCCAAGAGATGGAAAATCAACACTGTTTGAGATAGCTACCATGCAGCCATTCATAAACCCATTTGGCAGTGTTGACTATTACAGGATAATTCTTAGAAGGTCTGAGAATCAGGAGTTTGACGTATGATTAGCGTAAAGATAGATGCCAACAAACAATTTTCAAGAGAGATGAATAACTTGGTTAACTATTCCCTGGGTTTTGTCGAGGGTATAGGAGCAGGCAAACATTTATTTTTTGCAACAGTCGGAGAAAAAGTAAAAGAAATACTATCCTCATTCATAGACTCTATGGCTAGGCAAAGCCCAGAAACCTTACACCATGTTTATGAGTGGCATCAAACAGGAAGTCCAAGCTCAAGACTTTTTGATATTAACTATACTGTTAGCAATCTTGGCCTTTCTCTAAAGTCTACCTTTAGGCAATCTACTTCTATCAAAAACGGATCAAAAGTTCCTTTTTACAATAAAGCAAACCTTATGGAGTTTGGAGTTTCTGTAACAATTGCACCAACTTCCTCAAATGTTCTTGCCTTTGAAGATAATGGCCAACAAGTATTTACAAGCAGTCCAGTTAGAGTAGACGAGGTTGGGGGAGGAGCAACAACAGGTTCTTTCCAAAACGCTTTTGATCTTTTTGCAAATAGCTATCTTTCCCAGGCATTTATGCAAACAATTGGAATTAACAAGAAATTTGGCAATCTAGATATATACAAGAAAAACTTACGTGCTGGCCTTCGTGGGGGTAAGTCTGTAGGAATATCATCTGGATATAGATGGGTAGTTAACCTAGGAGTGGGGGCATAGTGGCAATTACATATCCACCAGTACTTATTAACGAATACCTAGCTGAAAAGGTGCCACAGAGGCTCCCAGGGCGTTTCAAGGGTGATTTTAGGTTCTTCCCCACGCTACCAACAGATATTAATGCATTGGTCAAGCAGTTTCCAGCACAAGCCAACGATGTTTTCGGGGTATACGACAGAATGTTTAGACTAAATAGAAAGCCCTTCCCTCACGTAAAATGTGAACAACTACTATATTACTTTTATAAAATAAACAGTGACCCAGAAGCACTAATTGAAACGGTACAGGTAATACACGATCTGCTTGATAGAAAAGATGAATCCGCACAAGAGGTAAATGCCTGGATATCCTCTAAAGCAAATAATGCAGGACTTGTAACCTTTGGTACAGGCAGACAACAAAGAACCTTTAAGCCAGTATTCTTTCACGAAATGAATATTTTTTCTTTGGAAGAAGCCAGGGACATTGTTGCTAACCAAACTACAAGAACTTTTGCTGCAACTAAGCTAATAGTTAACTACGATTACCATGTTCAAAATTATTCATAAAAGGTATATATAATTATATTGAGGAAACACGCCCATATTTCATTATAGAAAATGAGGTGAAAAACTATGGCATATACTCGTGGAAATAGCTCACAAATTATTGTGGGTGCCGCTGCGCTATTCACTTACGAAGCAGGACTGTTGGCTGACACCGACCTTCCAAACGTTGTTGAAGATGTATCTTACAAGACAACACTTTCAGATGACGCTGACTTCCGTAACGTTGGATACACAATGAACGGCCTTGAGATCGTCTTCCAGCCAGACTTCGGTGAAGTCCAGGTAGACCAGGTTCTTGACGTTGCTAAGCTTTACAAGCAGGGGATGCAGGTTAACCTTAACACTGCATTCGCTGAGGCAACTCTCGAAAACTTGCTTTACTCGCTCGCTGGTCGTGACGAAGATCTAGGAACAGCAGCTTCAGGAGCATTTACAGGCAACCCAACACTAACCCTTTCCGCTGGCGACATCGGTGAGTGTCCAGTGGAGCGTGGCATTGTTGCAGTTGGTCCAGGTACTGGTGACTGTGCAGCTTCAGAAACCATTGAGCGCGTCTACGTTGCATACCGCGCACTTTCAATTGAGAGTGTTACAGTATCCGCAAAGCGTGACGAGCCAACTATGTTCGAGGTGTCCTTCCGCCTTCTTCCAAATGACGATGCGTCATATGGCAAGATCGTTGACCGTACACTATCTCTAACATCTTAATAGTATAACTTAACACAGAATACCGTCTAGGGGCATTTGCCTCTGGGCGGTATTCTATTTGGTACAATATAATTATGGCTAAAAAAATTTATGAATCTGGAACAATAAAGCTTTTAGATGGCACAGAAATAACTCTTGGCCCACTCAAAATAAAATACATGAGAGAGTTTATGGATGTATTTAATCTAGTCAAACTAACAACAACAGACGAACAGTCCATAACTGTTTTAGCAGAGTGTGCAACAATATGTATGAGGCAATACTACCCAGTAATTCAAACTAGAGATCAGTTAGAAGATGCTTTGGATCTTCCTACAGTTTACAAAACTTTAGAATATTGTGCGGGCATAAAAATTAACGGTGAAAAAGAAGACATTGATAAGCAGGCTAAAGAAGAAAATGAAAATAATACCTGGGAAAGCTTAGACTTAGCTTCTTTAGAATCAGAAGTTTTTTTGGTCGGTGCATGGAAAAACTTTGAAGAACTAGAATATTCTATATCAATGTCTGAGCTAGTTGCAATAATTGAAAAAATGAGAGATCTTGACTATAATGAAAAAAAATTCCTTGCTGCAATGCAGGGGGTAGATCTTGACAAAGAAAACAACCAAGACGCTAACGCTTGGGAAAAAATGAAAGCCAAAGTGTTTAGTGGCGGAGAAACTTCGAATCCAAATGACATTCTTGCCTTGCGAGGACAAAATGCAACTAAAGCTGGCTTTGGTATAGGAATGGGTTTGTCTTATGAAAAGATTGAGCGCAAAAAAGAATAGCCTGTGTTATAATTGAATAGCCTACAAAAGGGAGAAAAAATGGCAACTAATGTAAATGAAGAAAAAGAAATAGTCTTAATTGATGGAACCAAGATGAATATCCGTCCACTAAAGATTTCTCTGCTAAAGCCTTTCATGAAAAAGTTTGAAAGCATTGCAGAAGTAGCATCAGATAACGAAAAGTCAATGGATATTCTTATGGAATGTGTGCAAATTGCTCTAAAGCAATACAAGCCAGAAATATCAGAAGACATGAAAGCACTTGAAGATCTTCTAGACCTACCAATGGTTTACAAGATTGTAGAGGAGGCATCTGGGGTGAGACTAGCAGATTCTCTTATTAATATGCAGTAGGAGAGTAGTTTTTTATGGCTGATGCTCAAGCCAATATCAATATTAATTTAGATGCGTCCCAAGCATTAGCACAACTTCGTGCTTTGCAGGCTGAAATTTCAACATTTCAGCAAAAGATGCTAAAGCTAAATGCTAGCACCGCAGCATCAGCCGCAAACGTACAACGAAATCTTTTAAACACTATAAACGCTACTGGCAAATTTTCTGCCGGAATGACCACTGTTGCTTCTTCAACAGAAACGTTTACTAACTCCCTGGAGAAAAACAAATTCTCCATGGGAGAGTATTTCCGTTATGCAGGCGGGGCATCAAAAACCTTTGGAAAACTTTTTACTAATGAATTTAATACCATTGAAAAGGTTGCCAGAGAAAGAGTAAAGACTCTACAAACCCAGTATATCAAGCTTGGGCGCGAGGCTAACGGAGCCATGAAGGCTATATCCGTTAGACCTTTGGCGCTAGACATGGATAATCTGGCAACTAAAACAATGATTGCTGCTCAAAAGCAGCAGATTCTTAATCAACTTCTTAGGCAAGGTTCTACAAACCTTCTAAACTGGGGTAAAAATACTCAGTGGGCTGGTCGTCAGCTTATGGTTGGTTTTACCATCCCCTTGACAATCTTTGGTTCACTAGCCGCTAAAACATTTATGGAGCTTGAAGAACAAGCAATTAGGTTTAAGCGTGTTTACGGAGAGCTGTTCACTTCGCAAGAAGAAACAGACAAAATGCTTGACCAGCTTAGGGCCTTGGGGTCTGAGTTTACAAAATATGGAGTTGCTCTAAAGGACACTATGGCAATGGCGGCAGACGCCGCCGCAATGGGTAAAACCGGAGTAGACTTGCTGGCTCAGGTGTCTCAAGCCTCTAGGCTCGCCGTACTTGGTGGGGTAGAGCAACAACAAGCCCTAGAAACCACTATATCACTTACAAATGCCTTTGGTGTAGCCACCGAAGACCTTACCAAAAAGATTGACTTCCTTAACGCAGTTGAAAACCAAACAGTTGTAAGTATTGAAGACCTCACTATAGCTATTCCAAAAGCTGGCCCAGTTGTAAAACAGCTTGGTGGAGACGTTGAAGATTTAGCCTTCTTCCTTACCGCTATGAAAGAGGGTGGGATTAATGCATCAGAAGGTGCTAACGCTCTAAAGTCTGGTCTAGCCTCGTTAATTAACCCATCAGGAAAAGCGTCAGAGATGCTTGCTGGCCTAGGTATCAATATTAATGCAATTGTAGAGGGAAACGCTGGAGATATCAAAGGTACTGTTATACAGTTTGCCCAAGCACTTGATACCCTAGACCCACTAAATAGAGCAAGAGCTATTGAGCAACTATTTGGTAAATTCCAATTTTCAAGACTTTCCACTCTATTTCAAAACGTTGTAGCGGAAGGAACTCAGGCCTCTAGGGTTCTGGGCCTGACCGCGGCTAGCACCGAAGAACTTGCAATTTTGTCTGAACGAGAGCTAAAGCGTATAGAAAGTTCTCCGCTATTTAAGTTTAGAAAATCCTTTGAAGACCTTAAAGTTGCCATGGCTCCTGTGGGAGAGGAATTTTTAAAGGCAGTTACTCCGATAATAGAGTTTGGTACAAAACTATTAGAAAAGTTTAACTCTATGAGTGATGGTGGCAAACAATTTGTTACCATTTTGGTTGCTGGGTTAGGTGTTGTTGCTCCAACACTTTTGATGATTATTGGTCTTGTTGGTAACGGTGTTGCAAATATAGCAAAATTTATGCTATTCCTAAAGGGAATAGGAAGGGGCGGCGCTGGAATTCAGCAACTTGGTATGCAAACCGAGTACATGACCCAGCAACAGCTAGAAGCAAATGCTGCAGCATCAGCACTATCACAAACACACTCTAGGCTACAACAAGCTTTTACGTCGGAAACTGCGGCAGTAAAAGCACTTGCCGCCGCTTACAGGGAAGCGGCTATAGCCAGTAAAGCTTTAATGACCGTCCCTGATGGAAGAGGTGGAGCAGCTAGAGCAGCAAGAGCCGCTCCAAAAGCAACGGGTCTTGCCAAGGGCATACTGTCTGTTCCTGGACCAAAGGGTGCTGGTGACGTTGTACCAGCCATGTTGTCTCCTGGTGAGGCTGTCATTCCAGCAGACAAAGCAAGAAAATATGCCCCACTAATTAGCGGTATGATTGCTGGAAACATTCCAGGGTATAGGTTTGGCTTTAATCCATTTGCAATGATGCTAGGCCGATCAAGAGTTGCTGCAAGAATGCCTCAGTCCGCCTTGATGTCAATGATTTCTCAAGGCCCAGGGGCAAGGTACTCAAATGCTTATAAGACACAAACTGGAGCAGATTACATAGATAAAAGAGGAAAGCCTAATCCAAAAGCAAAAGCTCTAAGAGGTGAAATGGAAGAGCATGTCTTTGGTATAGATCAATCTGCTGGGGCAGGTGCCAGACCAACGTATGGGTATGCACGTTTATCACCAATACAAGCAATTTTAAATAGAATTTTTGGCTTAAAGGGCAAACAGTTTAATGCGGTAGCTTTTGGCCAAAGAATTGGAGACATAGGCACAAGGGGATTAATTAAGACGCCTAGCGGTAAATACATAGACGATCCTACTTATAAAAGAGATGCGCTAGCCCAATATGGCGATGTAGATATAGTAACCAAGAGAAGTGTTTCTAAAAGATCTACTGCATACGCAGGCGATGCTTTCCTAAGCTATAGACATGCTAAGGAATATTATTTCAGAGGAGCTTCTCCTATTGCACCAGCTCCAATGCGAAATGCAACACAAGAACAAACTAAAAATGCAAATTTCGATGCTAACATTGGAGCACGCTGGGGCCGATACCATCCAGACCCAATTAATTATCCAAAGGCGTATAGCGAGCGATCCGGGCCAGACTATATAGAAACTCACACTCCTGGAGGATTTGGTGTTAATGAAATATCTAGAATTATTGCAAAAGACAGAACAGCCAAAAAAGCAATTCAAGAAGCTCTTAAAGCTTCCGGTCTTAGAATACGAGTAACTGATCAAAACTTTGCGACTAAACTCTTTCAGGCATTAGGCATTCCTGGATTTGAGGATGGAATATTTTCAGTACCTGGACCAAAGGGGGCTGGAGATGTTGTACCAGCTATGCTTTCTCCGGGGGAAGCCGTAATTCCTACCAAGCAATCTAAAAAATATGCGGGATTTATTCAATCAATTATTGCCGATAAAGTTCCTGGATATTATGGGGGGCTATTCTCTCAAACTATGATGAGACTTGCCCAAAAACAAGCAGCCTCTATGAAGTTGCCAGTTGGAGCATCTTCTAAAACAGACGAAGCTGTTGTGGCATTCGGGGCACACCAACCATTTACCATTGCACATCAAAGAATAGCCGATGAGGGAATGGCCCTTGCTTCTTCTCAACAGTCTAGATTTATGCAATTTACTACAGAAGCATTTGGCAAATCTAAAAGGCATGTTTTACCTTTATCTACAAAGCTCAAGCTTATTAAAGAGTCTTTAGGATTTCCAGCAACAGCTGTGGCTAATCCATTTGCATTAATGGAAAAACTTAAATCACAGGGTATTTCTAAAGTAACTATGTTGTTGGGCACTGACAGAATGCCCTCTGGCGTATTTGATAAAGCTGCTGCTGAATATGGAATTACTCTTGTTAAAAAAGAAATTCCAAGAGGCCCTAATGATGTATCTGGAACTCAAACAAGAATAGCCATTGCTAAAAACGATAGGGCCAAGTTTAACGAACTTGTTGCAAGCAGAGCTTCGGATTCTACTAAAAATCAGGTATTTAAAGAAATTGCACAAAACATAAAAGGATATAATAATGGTGTTTTAAGTGTTCCTGGCCCTAAAGGTGCTGGAGATGTTATACCAGCTATGCTTTCTCCAGGTGAAGCAGTAATTCCAGCAAAACAGTCTCAAAAATATGCGGGATTTATTAAATCAATTATTTCTGACAATGTCCCAGGATTTATTAAAGGAAACCCCCCGCCCAGAACGCCAGTCGGATTAGATACCCCAAGCCAGTACGAAAAAGTTTTTGCTCACGTCGGGGACCCAGTAAAAATGTCTGTCAAACAACTTGCAGATCAAATAGCTAAAGCCGGAAAAAATGTCCCGGCTGACATAAAAAGATTGGTTTCTAGTGGACTGGGTAATTCAAGAGCCTCAACATTTGGAGGTCTTGGGTTTGAGACAAGGCAGGTATTCAACCAGGCAATGGCAGACGGAAGGGGTGTCCGCCCAACAGACTTTGTCAAAGATTTTGAATCAAGGGGAGCCGAGAAGTGGAATAAGTCATTACGTGTTGCTGGACTAAAAATGGATGCGGTTGCTGGCGACTTGGCAAAGCTAGACAAAAGCATTGTTAGTCAAATTAAAAATGCACAAAAATTAGATAAAAACTTTGTTGTAACAGACAAGGCAATGAAAAAGTTTGTAAACAAGGCTATTTCAGAACAAAAGGGAAGCGCTCTAGCTGCCGGACTAAATAAGGCTAGGAAAACCCTGACAGAAGTTCGTGGAAGTACAACAAGCAAACAGCTAGCATCTAGCGGTTTTCGTCCTGATCCGAACAGAAAAGGCTACTACGTAAACGATAAAGGAAACAGCGTAAAAGCAAGTAGATTAATTAAAATTGGTGGTGGAACAACTGGAGGAGCAATTTTGGGGGGAATGCCCTTGCCAGCAGAACCAGGCAAATCGCAAGCTAGTAATACTAAGGCGCTTAACAATAATACCGAACAAGGTAAAAAAACAACAGAGGCTACAACAAAAGCAACCGAGGCAACCAACAAAATTGTAAAGCAATCACAAAGAGGCTCTCAGGCTAGCAGAATTGAGAGCAGAACTGACAGGCGTGGACGTACTTACCATATGCTAGATGGAAAAAGAATTTCTGAGGCCCAGGCAAAAAAAGCATTTGCTAATCAAGAAAGAGCACAAAGGGGAGCAGAAACAAGAGCAGCTAACAGGGCACTAGCCCCAGTCCCATCAGGAGCACAGCAAGCAGGTGCCAGGGGCGGTATGGGAATGGGTGGCGTAGGAATGCTGGCCATGACAGCTGGCATGATGGCACCAATGTTGCCAGGTAAAGCTGGAGAAGTTGGAGGACAGTTATCCGGTGCTCTAATGGCTGGCGGTATGATTCTTTCAATGGCTCCAATGCTAAAAACGTTTTTGTTAAACCCCCTTACAGGCCTTGGGGTAGCAATAGGCGGAATAATTGCTGCAATAGTTGTTTGGAACGCTAGCATAAAAGAAAGTGCAAAGAGAGGTGCCCAGCTTGCAGAGTCGATAGGCATGACCTCAAAATCAATTCAAACTCTTAGCGAATTTACCGGAACTGTCGGAGCCACAGAGCTAAGGCAAAAAGCTTCGTCAGAGCTTTTGCTTGGAAGAGATCCCTTTACAGCAGAACAGCTAGCCTTTGGTCAATCGTTTATGGAAACTGATCAAGGTAAACAAATGCTTGAAACCATACAACGATTAAAAGAAGAAGGCAGCTCTGCTTCAGAAATTGGGTCTACCATTGCAAGAAATCTTACAAATGCAATGTTGCAGGGGGTTTTAACGGAGGATCAAGCTAGAGGAATTGTCCAGGCGCTAGGTCAGGAGCTGGGAGAATACAGCATTCCTATGAGCATTACCGGAAGACTTACAGAGCTTGTGGGGGTAGACGGAGCAAAACTAACAAGAGATCCTTTTCAGCTTTCTGTAGAAATTCAAAAAGAAGCCATTAATGACCAGGCCGCAATTTTTGAAAAAACTCTTGACAAAGTCGCTTCAAACAAAATAACTGATTTTTATGGATCAAAGCAAGCAGGAATAGCAGCTGCCGTTGGGGGCGTGGCTGGCGGAATAATTGGAGCTGGTGCGGGTACCCTCACAGCAACACCATTCGGTACCGTTGCTGGTGCTGCTGGCGGTGCAGTTATTGGGACGGGCGCGGGAGCTACATACGGTGCAGCATTAGCAATGGAGCAAAAAAACACAGAGCTTCGCTCGATGGCAATTAACCTTGGATATGATGCCTTAGAATTGGGTCAGCAACAACTGGATGCCATAGACATGCAATACGAACAACAGCTTGCATTAATTGATGCAAAAATTGATCAGGCCAAAACAGAAAAAGAAATTAACACCCTGCAGGGAGAGCGTCAAGGACTAACAGACACATATCGTGGTACGCAAGATCAGCTACTATCTCAAAACCGACAAATAGTTGACAGCTTAGTCCAACAAGCAGAATTGTTGGGCAGAATAAAATTCTTTGACATTACGGAAGCCTCTGCTTTGGGAATGTTCCCTGGTATGGAGGCACTGCTAGGACCAGCTTTTGACACCGCTTCTAACATGGCTGGGGCACAACCAAAACAGGTTATGCCAATAGAATATGACCCTGCAGCTCTAGCTCCTGGTATTGATCCAGGTGGGCCAGCATATAGGCCATTTACTAGGGAGGCTAGTGTAGACGGAAGCGATCGCAGGCTATATAATATGGCCCAGCAAAGCGAAAATGAAAGAGCCGAAGAACAAAAAACTTTTGCATTACAGGTCACCGCAGATTTTATGGGGGGAAACATTGACCCATTCATATTTGATCAATTAATTAAAGCAGGTTCAGAAGACTCATCAATTACAAGGAAATACAACGTTTTGGCCAAAGAGGTTGGTGGTGCAAAAACTGGCCAACTTGTTACGCTTCTTAGTCACTATGGCCAAGGGCCAGACGCCGAGGGACGCGAAGGTTTTAAAGTTGCCATGGACTTTGCTGCTAACAATACAGATCAAATGGATGAAGCAACAGAGGCAATAGCAATTCTTTCTAGTGTTGACTCTGCATACGGATTTACAGTAGACCTTAGCGAAGAAGGTGTAACCGAGAGACTAGAAGGCATCATGGCAAACCTTGCCCTTCTTAAAGATTATCCAGAACAAATTGACCTTTCTACTATCGAAAAAGATGCTGCCGCCGGAAATACTGTATTCCAGCAATTTTTAGATTCTTACGGAGACCTTGAAGGTTTGGGGAATGTTTCAAAACAGTTCTTGATTGACTTTATTGCTACAATGAACAATCCAGATCTTGTTAACCAATATATGGCAGCAACTGGTTTAACTGGCATGGAAGCTATGTACACTAGAAGAGCAATAGCATCGGGAGATATTAGTGCGGGTGATATGACCAGGGTAGTTTTAGAAGACCAAGGCTACACAGCAAGTGGTACTGGGTACGAAGACGATAGCGAAACTGAAAGCGGTTCTGGATCAACCCCAGATTCTTGGCTAGACCCAATTGTAAAATCAAGTCGTGACTTTGGAAATGTTGGCCAAGAATTAACTAATGGGTGGGAGGCATCCCTAGACGCAATTCTTAAAATGGTTGACGGAGTAGCTTTTGCAACAGGAGGTTTGGCAAAGCAGTTAAGAAAAACAAACATACCTGAAACTCTTGTTGAAAAATTCCTTGGTATGCCCCCGGAAGAGTGGGAACAAACAAAGAAAACATTGTTTGATGATATTGACGGAAACCTTCAGCTTAACGACAAGGGCAAAAAGGTTATGCAGGCTTATGCGTCTTCTGTTATTGCAGATAAACGCGGGGAAATTGAAAGTGAAACTGCGTCTACACAAAACCAAATAGATGCATTCAAAAAACTAAGAGATTCTGGATACTCTGTAGCAGAAGCATTTGAATTAATTACAGACAAAAAACTTGCAGATGCAATTATGACAAACAAAAATACTGCAGAAGTTACAGAATTAATAAACGCACAAAGAGAACTTGCAAAAGCACAAGAAAAGTATGAAGAAATTTCTGAAGAAAAAAGAATTTCTGATTCTGTTAGAGAAACAAACAAAGCATTTGCAGAACAAATACAGATTGTTCAAAAGCTTTCAAAAGAGCGTGGGGAATACAGCGAAGCGCAAATCCAAGCTATTTTAGATAATCAAGATTTAGGAAAGCTTTTCCTAAGACCCGGAATTGATTCTGGTGCTCTTCAAAAAGCTTTAGATGACGCTAATAAAAAAGCTGACCTTGAGCTTATGATTAAAAAACTAACTGTTGTTGGCCAGCAAGATATTTTTGAAACTGGAATTGGCGCAGCAATGTCTGCCCTTAGTGCCAAAGAGCGAGAAATTGAACTTAACTTTAAGGCAACAATCGCAGACGATGAGTCTTTAATTAAGAGTGCTGATGAGCAAATTGCAAAGATTGATTTCGAGTTAGATGACTACCAGGCCGCTCTGCAAGAAATCGACTGGGCTGAAGAAAAAATTAATGATACTTACCAAAAAAGATTTGACGCACTGTCTAAAGTTTCAGAACTAAACGATCAAATAACAGCTTCTAAGGCAAGGCAGCTTGACCTAGCCGATGCTCTATCCCGTGGAGATATTGCTGCAGCTGCAAAGGCTGCTCAGGAAATGAGAAGTCAAGAGCAAAGCAATGCCATAGAAATGCAAAGAAGTATGATGGAAACTGCTCAGCAAACAGAAATTGCAAGGTTGCGATCTTCTGTTGGATTAAGTAGAGAGCAGCTAGATGAAAAAATTCTTCAGCTAGAAAAAGAAAGATTTGGAATTGAAGAAAACACTCTTGAGCCAGCACAAGAAAGAATTAGACTAGCAGAACTTCAGAAAAATTTGCAAATAACAGATCTTGAAGTATTAGGAAAGACCAGGGATGAATGGGAAAAAATTCAAAATCAAGTAGACCTTGCACAAGCAAACGGATGGAGGTTTGCTGATGCCATGAAGGAGGCGTTAAATATTGTTGAAACTCTTGTCGCAAATTTGATGAACAGACCCTTACCCCCAGCCCCACCAGCACCAGCACCAGCACGATCTAGCGGTGGCGGCAGTCCCGAGCTTGGACAGCCAGGCAAGGGTGCATGGGTTATAACTTCTGGTACAAATGCTGGAAAAACATTGCAGCAGGCGGCTGGAAATCAGTCTTGGCAAGAGTTTTATAATGCAAACAGGAGCCTAGACAAGGTTCTTGCTCCGAAAAAAGCCTCCGGTGGCATGATCATTCCAAAACGGATGTCTGTAGGTGGTAGTGTTAAGGGATACCCTATGGGCGGATTAATTCCCTACAAGTCAGAAGGTGGATTCTTTAAATCACTTGGAAGCGATACCGTTCCTGCTATGCTAACCCCAGGAGAGTTTGTTGTTCGCAGGCCAGCAGTAAAAGGTTTTGGAAAAGACAATCTTGAAAAAATTAATCGGGGTACATACGAAGGCAATTCAGTGTATAATTATAACCTAGAGGTTAATGTGAAGTCTGGTTCTAATCCAAATGAAATTGCAAACACTGTAATGAGAAGCATTAAGCAGGTAGAGGGACGTAGAATTAGAGGGAATAATTTATAATGGCTAGTCAAGCATATATGAGCGGTAGGAAGAAATATAGTAGGCCACAGGCAATGCTTTGGTCTAATAATCCTGGAACAACAATAGAAGATGAAGAAACTGGTGAGATCTTTTATTTTCCCCTCGGAAATGAAATTGGTTCTTCTGCATATTCCCCGCAAGATGCCAATGAGTTTTTAATACTTTCAGATCATAACCGTGGAGAAATTGGATTCTCTAACAATAGGATAGAATCTAGAGAACGCATGGTAAATGGAAGAATGCGGTCTTACTATGTTGCAGACAAGCTTTCTGTGTCAACTAGCTGGGACATGTTGCCATCTAGGGCATATCACCTATACCCAGAATTTAACAGTAATGGCATTTCTGACTACAACAGAATTAATAATGAAGAGTTTACCGTAGACGGAGGAGCTGGTGGGGCAGACATGCTAGAATGGTATGAAAGATACACTGGCTCATTCTGGTTATTTTTATCATATGATAAACGAACAAACTTTAGAGACGTAAATGATGTAGACGCAGAATATGAAAACTTGAATAAATATAGCCAAGTTATAGAGGTTTTCTTTAATCAGTTTAGCCATAATTTAATTAAGCGTGGGTCTAGTAACTTTGATTTTTGGAATGTAAGCTTAGAGCTGGAAGAGGTATAGATGTTTGTTAATGAAAAATTACAACAATATCTAGAAACCTCATCAAGCATTAACAGTCAGCCACTCGTTATTGGTGAGTGGAACATGAATGTTGCTGAAAATATTTCTACCGTTGGAAACTACCGCCATCGTCCAACAGCGGCTCCTGATTCTCCAGATTTTGTGTACGCTACCCCAGCAAATTTTTTTGATATTAATGACGGTATCAACGACGGAGTAAAATTTTATTCTGGTGCAACTGATGCTGACACTATTATTGATGGTGGTCTTGATAACAACGACCAGCCAGTAGCCTTTACTGTGCCAAACGAAAAAGAAAGACTTCTCTATTCTTTGGAAGACTGTTTTAGAAGATTTAGACCCAGGTCTGGTATTAATAAATTAAGATATTTTGAAGATAACTATACACACTTTGTTAATTCAAATCTAACAAATAGGCCAAGATATTACATGGCAAGTCGTAATGATTCTTTTAAGTATTGGACTTCTTATAGGAAAGAGTCCAATGTCGAACGGGGTATTGCAAACAAGCCAGTAGGAGCATTGTTTTACATAGATGATGCAGCACCATTTATTACATATAAAGAACCTATCCCTTCAAATAAAATTGTAGTAAAGATGCAGACAGGCATTGGAGATGTAGACCTTGGGCCATTTACTGGGGGAGGATCGTCTTTTGATGACCCATTTTTTGGGGAATCTAATAAAGCTACCCCAAATAACTGGTCAATACAAATACTAAAAGACAATAACTGGATTGACGCCATATCCTTTAATCCACTTTCTCTAAGGAAAGATGACACACAGGTAATAAAATCAGATGGATATGTTGAAATAACGTATGGCTTAATTGTTCCAGAAAAGTATGAGTCCAAGATTCATTTTGCTGGCAGGTATCCTTTTGCAAGTTTGTTACCAGTAAGTCCAGCAGAGAACAGTGCCTATTTTGTTCAAGAGTCAGACAACGAGCTAGGAATGGTCTACGTTTGGAATGGGACAGAGTATGAATCTTTTATCCCGTCCTATGGTTGGCGTCTAGGAGAAGAGTCCGTATCTGAAGAAACCCACCTAGTAAATAATTTTGTTGACCCAGAATATTTTATTGATTCAGCAAATGGAAATCAACGATACAAAGAGTTTGAATATATTCAGGGTATTCGAGTTGTAGTAAAAACAATGAACAAAATTAATTCTACATTTGATTTGCTAGAGCTTTCCCCCAGACTAACCGCTAACCTAACAGAAAGAACATCCAAGTTTAGCTTTAACAAGAGCGCTTCTGATTTAGGGGTTAGCGGAATGCCAGTAGGACAACTACTTGCATCTAATGGCTCCCTAGATATTTTTGATTATGATGATGCGTTTAATAAAAATAATACAAATAGTATTTTGTCAAAGTTTAATAGTAACAATCTTCAGGTAAAATTATTTGAAATTATATATGACCTTAGTAACAATGTTGTAGAAAGCTATCACGTTCCATTAAAAACATTGTACGCAGATGGCTTTCCAGAGTCTTCTAGCAATACAAGAAGCTTTTCGCTACAACTTAGAGATATGTTCTTTTATTTTGAATCTTTAAATTCTCCACAGTTGCTTGTAGAAAGTGCCTCTCTAAGTTATGCTGTATCTTTTCTTTTAGACTCAATAGGATTTAGCAACTACACTTTTAAAAGAGTAGACGAAGAAGATGATCCAGTAATCCCATATTTTTTTGTTAAGCCAGAAACCTCTGTAGCTCAGGTACTCCAAGAACTTGCAATAGCCACTCAAACAGCAATGTTCTTTGATGAGTTTAACAATCTTATTGTAATGTCAAAAAATTATATTATGCCGTCGCTAGAAC
>Ga0247834_1002785_pt1 | contig 25289 bp, 19 predicted proteins | sample LaCruzMarch2015__8_FD_187118 | JGI IMG/M metagenome (GOLD analysis project Ga0247834, IMG submission 187118) | Freshwater microbial communities from meromictic Lake La Cruz, Castile-La Mancha, Spain - LaCruzMarch2015_12m | ecosystem: Environmental > Aquatic > Freshwater > Lake | place: Spain...
GTCCGTGTCGACATTACTGGCTTGACCACCGCCTCCACTAGTACGAGGTGGAAATAATCTCGATGCCAATAGTAATCCCCGTCCGACGCGACATCGCTCATCGTCATCGTACCACGGCGTGATCCGTGCGGTATTTCGTAAATGTGCAATTTTCTTCCTCGACAAACTTGACGGTCGAAGGAGGAAACCTCGTTTCCAACCCGATTGTGATTTCGATGAAGTACGATCATAATTTTCATTTCCCGACTTGGACGATGCAGTTGATGAAGATGCTGACGCCCATGCCGCTTCTCCAGCTGATGGTTGTTGCTGTTGTTGCTGTTGTTGTTCGACGACACTTGCAGTGAAGTTCAGCGGGTCGAACTGAGCAGTAGGATCTACATTCATACTACTATCTTGGAACATCGGTGGAGGCGCGGCGCGGTGGCGGGACCATGAAATTGACTTTCCACTTTCCACCCCACCCACCCACCTCACGCCGATCACCGATTCGGCATGACGATGACAACAACATTGGAACATCTACACTCGGCACACGATCGCACCCCAGAGTGGCAATCGTGTTGCCTGGAAATTGTTATTGGTAGGGATCCCAAGCGACAGCGGTTAGCCGTGGTATTTGACGATGATGATGATGATGATGATGATGATGATGACGATGATGATGACTTCGGCTGTTGGTCAACTGCACCCGGGTGTATCGCAATCAACCTGATCAACGATAGTAGTAAAACAAATTATTTGAAATCCATAGCACCATGCGGCAATCTTGATTCCTGGATGAGAGCGGCATATACGCTCTCTGCGTCCATCGATGAGGTAGCGCATATGATACAATGCAAGGCCACAATGTACCTTAGCTCTACTGATACTCTCAATATTTGCTTCAATATGGTTGAGAGCAACATCACAGAGCAGTATACAATGACAGATGTGGATCGATCTATTCTTGAAACAACCGTAGCGAGCTTTGCAGCCGCCATGGCAAAGCAAATTGAATCTCTTCGTAAAACTGTGATAGTCGCCTGTGATCAACCGTTTCTACGAATGAATTCGACTGACAATATTATCATGGGCAATAATGTAGAAAGTGATGCTCTTGGTGCAACAACTCGGCACTGGGTATCTGGATCAGTCGGGCATAGAGCAGGGATTGCCGCATGTTTGATGCAACGTCTAAAATTTGAGATTATGGACCCCATGACAAAGCTCCAACGAGAGAAGAAGTCGATGATGTCAAACAATATGAATGGGGGTGGTAATTATTCGGGCAATGAGGCATCCTTCATTGCACAGAACCCTCTAAGAATTTTCCATTTGCGCACCGAGGAGTCCATACAACGTTCGTTGCCACCGGCTCCATGGGAAGTTGGTGAGCATGATGCAGAAATAGATCGAGAAGAGCGGATTCAAGAAGAAGAGGAGTTTCTAAATGTATATTTGACGGAAAAGAAAATTCCATTTGGCTCATCGCTGGAGAGTGTGGCATCTAATGTTCTTCCACCATTGTCGGTGCTGAAATTTATGGATTTGCCTAGTCCAACATCATCATTAGTAATGCAGCAGCAGCAGCAATCAATTCAGCAGCATCAGGCGCCACAAAAAATTCCCATCATTCAGCAGCAGCCACCCTCACGAACAGCAATGAACAATGCTCCCCCAACATACCATGACGGAGGAGATGATGAAGATAGTATGGATCAACTTCAAAGAGAAACAGCAGTCCTCCTTGCGACGTACCAACATTCAGATATGGAGAGTGTTCAAAAGATAGAACGTAGTATGGTTGAAATTACGATATTATTATCACGTTTTACAGACCTAATATCTGAACAGCAAGATTCCATATTTGTTATACATGATCAGGCAACCAAGAGTAAGGAGAATGTCGACCAAGGACAGAATCAACTTGTGGATGCTGCCGATCGAGGAGAGAAGAGTAAACATCCCATGGCAACATTTATTTTTCTTAGTGCGTTATTGCTGCTATTGTTTAATTGGATAACCCCATAAAGAAACCATAGCACTATATCTAATGAGCCATTGGATGTAATATCTCTAAATGGGTTATACCAACCAACTAACTATGTTCGTGTGGTTTCTCATCTGGAACTTTCTTTTTTTTGTGTCCGACGATTGGACTTTTGACGCTTTGATGATCTAGAGAATAAATCATACTCATCAGAGGTTGCCGCATGCTGTAGCAGTGTCTTCTTCTCTACATTGAACTCGCCCTTAAATATCCCAACACTTTCATCAATGACATCTCGGGGTAGTAACGTACTATCTAGCAAAGCACGGACAAATCCTTGTCTTTCGTGTTTTGGATTTACTGCATGCCGTTGTCGACTATCCGACGTATTGTTCACTTCACTATCCATATGATCAGACTCGTCTATTGTGTCACAGTCACCAGTGTTAACTTCCAGATCGTATCCTGTTTGGTAAGCCAACGGTGAGTAAACTCCCGATCCTAATTCTAAATCGGCACTGCCTGCACTACTATTGCTACCTGCACTCTTATTGTCATCATGACGACGATAAATATGACCCCGTCCCTTCCTCCCAAGTCGTCGAGTACCAATCATCCTCGTCGATCCTGATCGTTGTAATATTCCCAATGGTTCGAGGTAATCCGTGTGTGGGAAGACAAATGTATGTACAATCGCGGCAATGAACATTTCTATACATATCAACCAGTCTTGCATACCCTTTGCTACTGCCTCCGATGACCACTCTCGTCCATTCGTCAAGGATGTATAGTGTGGGATCATATCCATTTGAAAGAGGATAGATATTCCCAAACTTTGCCACCAAGTGAAGAAGACTAATGCCTTGACACTCACAAATTTTCCAACTGGACGTATCGGCCCTAGTTCATTCTTCAGTGCATAATAAAAGAAGACGAGGCAATATAATGCCCAGCATTGACTCAAATTTGTAAGAATTGCAATATACAAATAGCCACCACGAGGGGTGAAGTCCCCTTCCTTGTACAGACCATACCGCTCAAGTAACATGACAAATATAGCCGAGAAGAATTTGAGTACCACATACTGCAGTACACCAAATTTACACCGCACAAAGAAGGGGGATGTCCATCGTACACCACGCTTCGTCGGTCGTTTCGGCGATGTTGTGACAGAAGCTAGGTTTAGAGAAGGCTGGCCCATGGCCCATGGCGTCATACACAATCCCAAACCCCAAATATGTGCTCCACGTGTGGGACTCTTATCCTTGAGCATGAGTACCAATGTCTCCTCACCACCCAATACCTCAATTAGGTATTGAAAGAAGCTATACAGCACGTAACTTTCATAAAAGTCTCGCAGCGTTTCCATATATATCGCATACGTAAAGAAACGTAAACATAGCCATGATGAAATCGAGTATATCGGTACCATCCATAATATACGCACGACGTAACACTGTACATTGGGTTGATAATAATTCTTCAAATGCATGATTATTCCACACATGGATATAGGGAAACCTAGTATGACAAATGCACCCGCACTGAACCATGCTATCAAATGAGAGTCTGTGCCATTCATTTTTAATTCATGACTGTACCATACTACACCTACTATAGTGGCGATGAAGCTTCCCCAAAGTAGTATACGTGCGATAAAGTTCATTATTGATACAGTCGTACGTAATATTTGGCGTGAGGTGTTATGGCAGAAACGACGGACTTTGCCGCATCCCAATGCAGCTGCTAAACCTCTCCCTCCTCCCATGGTCGTTGTTGTTGTTGTTGTTGTTGTTGTGGTAGTAGTAGATGACAAGAGAACTATATTATCATTGGAGTCTGGACCTTCTCCTCTTTCCCCCGTCTCGACTGGTTCATAATCAATCCCACCTATATCTCTAAATCTCTTCTTCTTCAAATTGCAAAATCTACCCCCTCCTTCACCCGAATAGCCTGGGCTATCTCCCCCAATATTAGTATTATTCCGTCGAGATCTGATCATTGTTATTGTCGGAGAGGGAGTAGTGTCTCGGTCATGATGATGCATCGGTGGCGATTGCTCCTGCTCCTGCTGCGATGTTGTTAATTCCAAACTATCGCTAGAATTTACAAAATTTTTATTGATGGTATCGTGATCAACATTCTCTCTGTTCCCCTCCTCCTCCTTCTCGGCATCATCATCATTGTCGTCGTCGTAACTGATAGACTCCATGAATAATGGCGTGCTTGTATCGCTTTGTTCCGACTGCATTCGTCGGAGTGAGCGGTCATTACTGTCAGTATGAGCGATAGTGGTCATCATCTATCAGAGCGTAACGGACTACTTGTCGGACAGTATTAAATCGATGATTCTGAGGCGCAGTACCGAGCAGATGTGGCATTCATTATGATGACACAACATATGACACATGAATAACTCTTTGACCACGACTGAGAGCCGAATCCCCTGCCGTGAGGGACAGACCGAGGGACCCACGCGGGAAGGGTGTCGAATGGGCTGTTTCCTGGACAGTGGACCATGCGTGGGATTGACAGTGCGTTACTCCCTCAGAAACAGCATTAAATTATCGCATCATTCCTATTGAATATCAACAATGAAGCGTCTAGGCGGAGCAGCACTATTATTATGCGGCGTCTCCGGCTATGTGGGGCCGGATCCTGAGCTCGCGAAGACGTACACGTCAACATCGTCCGAGCGTGCGGTCGTACTTACCAATGACAATTTTGATGCACTAACGTTGGGAAAATTGGTCTTTCTCAAATTCTTCTCGCCCAATTGTGCACATTGTGCATCCATCAAGGAATCATGGAATGAATTAGGATCGTACTATCATCCTGGATTAGCCGATGGTGACCTTGGCGATTACATTACCAAGCAGAAAAATTTACTCATTGGGAGCATTGATTGTGATGCCAATGTTAATTTATGTATGAGATTTAACATCATTGGATTACCCACTATACTACATGGGGATGCAAGTTTAGGTGGGATATACCTTGAGGAATATAGAGGGGATAAAACATTTGCCGAGCTGAGCACATTTGCTGAACAAGAATTGAAACCTCTGTGCAACCCTGGACGGTTAAATGTTTGTGACTATAATACACGCAAAGATATGGAAATGTACATGACCATGTCATACGACGAACTCAATACCAAGATTAATGGTATGGAAAATGCACAGAATGAGAAGATACAAACATTCACAAATGAATTTGATGAAATGAAGAGGGATTATGACAAGAAGGTTGCCGAAAAGGAAACAGCTAAGCTAAATTCACAAACGAACATACGTTTGATTAATGAAATCAAAAAGACAATTGAAAAACAAAAGGATGAAAAGGAGAAGGCTCTACGTAAGATGAGTCAACTTGAGAAGATAAAGAAAATGGCTGCAGGAATGTTGGCGTAAGGAGACAAGTTGTATTGGCCTTCACCTTTAAAGGTCTTCCTTGAATATAAGAAAATAGGTCGGGTCATTGTTGCCAGAAACTGGGGATGAGGAGTAGTCATGTCTGCTGAACAACATGCATTTACAAGAGTAGCAGTACACGACACGTCAAGCTCAAATTTGCTATTATTAAGATCATTATTTGTCATCATGGTTTACATATGTCTAGATTGTCTCTTGATCGATCCAGCCTCACCTCATCCCACGAAATCATTAATTTGCATATTTCAACCACCCTCGACTTGGACACATCCAATCGTTCTATATCCCTAGCAAGCATTCTTCCATCGGTCATCGTCCTCCGTCTCTTCCCAAATCTTAACCATTATCCCTAATGTTCAGCCGAGCCAACCGGAGGAGTATAGCTTCCATTACTAATATTATGACTCCTAAACGCATCCGTTAACCAAATCCGACCCTGATGGAATGCCGTTAAACTAAGTATGCCCTTGGCAATACCTAATCCCTGTCCACGAAAAACACCTCGCATGCCAAAAGTTTTGGAATCCACGACCATTTCACGACATGCCTCCATTACGCCAATGGCCTTACCATTAATTGCCGACGTTTGCATAATAACCTCCAAACGTGAGAGTGGATTAGTAACACCCACGTAGATGGGTGTGACTGCTGCACTTGCGAGCAGACCCGACGTAAACGTCCCCACGCCATATTGGGATAATTCGCCCTTGATGTACTTTTGTAACTTGGGTTGTCCGGCAAGACCCAGCATGGCCGAGGCACAGGAATGGCCCATGAGTGGGACTGATCCGCGGAATAGCGGGATGAAGTTATGCTTGGCACTTTCTCTTAATATTTCCATAATAGGCTTTTCGGCACCGGTAGTTTTGAAGAATGCACGTTGCTGCTTCTCGATCATGCGAATAGGGTTGATGAATGGGGCACTTAAGACCGATGCCCCGAATGCGGCCACTGGACCGATAGTCCCATCTTCGCCGAGGACGAAGGATATACCCAATAGTATACCAAACTTTGGCACACGCTTGAATCCCACGCCAATGATACGTGGTACCAGTCCTGATAGACATGCTGCTACCGGTGCTGCCTTGAAGACTGCCTGTGCCTCGGCACTTGCAATTTTAGGATCCACGGCCTTCCCTGCCGCATCCTTGGCATATTGCTGTACTAGTTGACGGTAGGCCGTTACTGGATTGTCCAGTACTGTTTGAAATGCACTACCCCCGAGGTAGGCCGTCATCGTTTGGAACTGTGAGAGGCCATTCTTTTGTGATACAACGAAGTAGTCGGAGTAGGTCTGCACGAGTGCGCTCATGGTAAATCGTTCTTTTGGTGTTCTAGTAGGGGTCTATATGATGCACGCAGCACGGCGGTGGTGGAGTCTGTATCGACCGGAGGACTGGGTGGCTAATGAGAGGCGACGTCGTCGACACTTTAAGACTAAAAAACACCACCACGTGTACAGCATTGCTCGCTAAAATCGCCATCGTGAAATCCCACAAGGCGGAGTTCCTAACTTGCTCACAGGAAGACAAGTCACCGCGGTGGTGATGCCGGTATACTCCGATGGGAAACGCTCCTCCATCGAGTCGTCGTCCGGCCGCCACAGCGGCGGGGTCGGTGGTGGGATCATCATTCGGTGAAAATCCGTCAATGTCGTTGCCGACGAGTAATAGTGATGCATCATCCTCCGCTCCGAATGAAACCGCTCGACGACTCATCGACGGAAACAAACAATCGGTAAGCGGCGCATCTTCCGTCGAGGGGGTGTCAATACAGACACTCGGCTCTGGCGGTACGGGTCCATCGACGAATGAAGAAGCATCGGGATACTATTACAACGTTGACAACCTTTCTGGAGCACCATTTGGAGGATTTGGTGCTGGAGCTCCCGTGGGAGATCCTCTACTCTCGTCTCTATTGAAGGATCTCTCACCATCGGCACTTGGAGGAGGTGGAACGACAACTGCAGGTGTGGATGCTGTGACCAAGGTGGTCAACGTCGGTAGGCTTTGGCCTGGGAGTGGACGAATGATGCGATCGTACCGCGTTAGAGTCAGATCATCACGCATACGCGACAATATCGCAAAGAATAGGGTAGGAGGGAACAACGCAGTGGACTCGTCATCATCATCATCATCATCCTCCCTTCCCCTGACGATTGAACTTGCATGCAAGTCATTCGTTGTCCGGAGTGAACGTGGTGAGGCTCCCTTACGTGAAATACTCGCTGAGAGTGATGCTGAACTTAAGCGATTACGTGCCCTCCTTGCCGATCCTGTCATTCATCCTCACATCCTCGTTTACGCACGATGGATTGTTGGGGCAAGCACTACCGGTGCTGTCACTGGCGTTGCACCACCTCCCGTGTCACGAACAATCTACCTCTTACGACAGCATGCACATGCATCATTGTCAGATCGTCTCCTATCGCGTCCGTTCCTAACTTCTATTGAAAAGAATTGGATTGTTTATCAATTACTGATAGCAATTCAATCTCTCCACGATGCGGATGTGTGCCATGGCCATTTAACAACTGAGAATGTATTACTGACCAGTTGGAATTGGGTACTAATAGGTGACGTCGGGTGTCAGCATTACAAGCCGATGGCACTTCCAGATGATGATCCTGGTCCGTGGATACATTGGTTCGAAGGACGAGGATTTGGATCATCAACGTCGTCGACGATGACGGCAACGACGACGGCGGCGGCTGTAGAAGATGTCAATTCAGTCGGTAGTGGACATCGTGGGGGTGGAAATAATAGTCAAAAGAAGTGTTGTCTCGCACCTGAGCGATTTTATAGTCCGGGTGGTGAATCGTTCGCGCCGATAGCATTAACACCGGAAATGGATGTCTTCTCAATGGGATGTGTATTAATTGAATTATTCTTAAATGGAGAGCGGGCAATGGATTTAGGAGATTTGATGGAATACCGTCGGTGTGGTGCAAGCGTGGGCAATAATATTCCACTCCCACAGTCGCTGAAACAAAAGCTTGACAAGATTGAATCATCGAAGATGCGTGCGGCGTGTCGACACATGTTGACTTTGGACCCAGTCTCAAGATTAACGCCTGTGGAATATCTAGAGAGAATATCTTCTAACGATAAGTCGATGAGTGCTCCTATTCCATCTAGTTTTGGTTCCGCACTGTACCCGTTCATGCTACGTCTTCGGACACAAATATTGTCGCCAGACGCTCGTATCGCAATGGTCGCCATGAATTATGGGGAACTGCTGAATACGACAGTTGGGGTCGATGATGCCTGGGGCAAAGAATACTTTTCCCGAGTGATTGGTCCTACTTTGCTTCGATACAAAAATTCCTCTTCGGTGACGCCAAACCAAGCCAAAGCACAGCCAACAATGCCAGCCGAAGAAAAGAAAGAAACGGATTTATCCGACTTATCAATGGAGGAGCTTCTTATAGAAACCGAGGATTTGCTGAGGCAGCTTGATTCTGGATTTTATACTAATGCTGATAATTCATCAACGCAAACAGAAACAATCAAGCCGGTGGCAATGTTCGATCATTTTCCGAAACTTTCGTTTCGGATTGATGGCTCTTCACAACCTTCACAATCTGCAATCATCATTCCGCTACAGATCGTTTTCTCCTCTGTGGGGCATGTTCAACGAGCTTCATCCAAATTTGTGGCATTAAAATTGATGCATAGAATTGCTTTATTTTCGTCGGATGATATTAGACTTCAACGGATAATTCCATTCGTAATATCACTTCTTAATGACTCAGAACCAATTGTGCGGGCGTCTGGGATATCCGTCCTCGCATCTGTCTTATCCGGTAAGTCATATTACTTGAAGCTTTCCATGTCCACCTAATACTTTTAACTCATCGCACATTGCATAATTTTTCTGCAGCTGTGACGACATTCCCTCCGTCGGATGCGTCCATTTTCCCTCGCTACGTGTTCAAAAAGGTTGCACATCTAATAACAGATAACTCGCTTGTAGTGAGGGTAGCTTTTGCACAAAATATAGCACTTCTTGCTCAGACTGCAAGAAGGTTCCTTGATGTTGGGCACTCCGTTAGATTGTACGAGACAGTCGCTGGACGACAATCTCTTGATGCACCATCGTCTAATGATAAGCTTGCTGTTGTCTCAGAGACATCGGGAACGACAAACTCCCTGGATGCAACAACAACGATGATTACTAGTACATATGATTCTGACCTTGCTGCACTGCATGAGGTTGTATTTAGGTGGGCAGTACATATAACAACCGATACATCAGATCACTCATCTCAATCCAAACAAGCTCTGCTTCGAGGCTTGCCGCGGCTGTGTAATTTCTTTGGTGTGGAGTATTCGTTCCAAATCCTGCCCATCATCCTTGCATTCTTAAATGATAGGAAAGATTGGCAATTACGAGCCACACTTTGTAGACATTTGCCATCGTAAGTAACCATATGTTATTGATTCATCATCTCGATACCATCAAATAACTCACGTTTGTTTCTCGTGCGCAGCGTTTGTGTCTCTGTTGGGAGAGCAGCGACTGAGCAATTTGTTGTCCCTTGCATTGAAACATCCTTGAACGACAATGTTGAGCAGGTTATATATGAAGCAGTATCTTGCTTGAACGCATTAACTTCCTTGTCACTTCTGACACGAACATCGCTTCTCGGAACCGAAATCGCTTCGGCTGATCAATCTAGAAGCCCAGTCAGATCTCGCCGTAAAAAGCAAGGTGTGATTGAAAAGTGTGGACCATTGTTGCTTCATCCATCACACATTGTTCGAACGGGTGTAGCGTCGTTGATATGCATGTGCTCACGATTGCTTGGTGTTGCGGACTCAGAAATTATTGTCAATCAACTCCTGAAACCATATCTCAAATTCAAGCCAACTTTTGAGTCAACACCTCACTTACTGGCTTGTGCAAAAGATCCAACGACTTCAGGAAATAGTGCAGCAAACCTGACTCCATCGAATGACATTCAGGCTGAGCTCGAAACTTCTGCAAAGCTTGCCAATTCTCTTTCTGTGCCAAGTCAAAACTCGGTGGAGCTAGTGGCAAAAAGTGATTTCATTTGGTATGAACCGCTGCATTTAGCTGCATCAAAAAACCAGTGTCTTAGTGCGGCTATCCATACACTGGGTCATTCATCTCTTCAAAAAGGTATGTAATTTAGTCTGAGCTACACATAGGACCTACACTTATTTCTTCGTTGAAATATCTTAATTGGCTCCTCATCGTTTTCTAGTCTACGACCTCAATATTGAAATCCCAAATGAAGCATCGAATCGTATCTTAATTAACAAAATGGATGAGAATCAGCTTGCTCGTAGTGTAGGAAATAAAGATGATCTGACCGATGAAATAATAACTGGTTTTCTTAGTAGACCAGTGGTCCGACTCGCCGAATCGGCCTGCAGAGGCGAGTATGGAGCCGCTGCGATTATTGACCAACTAGTCCCGGAGAATTCACACGCATACTGTAAAATCCAGGCCTTAGATGTACCTCCCCTTTCGCCAAGCCTTGGTCTAGCTCGCAATGAATGTTTTAATACACAGAATATCTGGCGTCCACAAGAGGATAAGTTTCTTGGTAGCACGGGAACAGAGCACGTAGGACCCGTCAATCGCTTAGCCGTCTCCGAAGATCAGTCTTTCTTTGTGTCTGCCAGCTTTGACGGCACTAGCAAAGTATTTGAATTACGCCAGACTCACGATTCTGGTGGCGATATACACAGCTGTCTGACATATGATGGTCACAAAGCTGGGAATGATCATTCTCGTATCAGGATAAATGACTGCTGCATTTTAGAGCACACTCATTCAGTCGCAACCGCAGCAAGTGATGGCTCGCTTCACGTCTGGAGAGTCGACACGGTAACCTCAAATCAGAGTCAGTTCATGAAAAGACCGAGAGTATCTGGCCATAGTGCACTGCGCAACATTAACTTTGGCGAAGGAGAAGTGTTAGCTGTCAACCATTTCAATACCCCATCTGCTTCGATACTTGCATTTGCAACCCAACGTGGTAATATACACTCTTTAGATCTTAGGATTGCTCGAGAACCTTTTTCGTTGAATTTAAAGCCAGAACTTGGATATCTTACCGATATGGACGTTGGAAATGACAGGAATTGGGTTGTGGCTGGTACAAGTAGAGGATATGTAGGCTTGTGGGACATTCGATATCAAACCATGGTAAAACTTTGGCGCCATTGTAGGGGTTCTCCAATCTCTCGACTTATTGATGCATTTGGCACTTCTCCAAACGAGGCGAGTCGACCTATGGTTTTTATGGGGTGCGATAATAATGAAGCATCGCTTTTTGACTTATCAACTGGAGGATGCATCCAATGTTACCGCGTATTGGACTCGTCACTTTCATATGTTGACCAAGTGGCACTGCCCTCTGACTGTCTTTCCATTCCCAATCTTGAAAGTGTCAACATCCCAAGTCGATTAGGAAAACGAATTGTATCCTTAGATAAGGCGATTCAAATGACAACAACAAAATCTCAAGGCAGCGTCAGAATTAATGCTTTGACTGGGTGCATTAATCCACAAGGGCATTCATATTTAATAACAGGTGGTTCAGATCGCATGATTAGATTATGGGACCTGAAGTCTGGTTCAAAGTCATGTTGCGTAAGTGGTTTGGACAGAAACCAGTCATCGCCGAGTTTTGAACAGGTGGGTGGTAAATCGCGTCTACTATTGTGTAGGCAGCCGCCACCGATCGATCCTAGTATGATGGAAAGCAGTAAGCTACCGGTGTACAATAGACAAGGTGTTGTCAAGCCGGATAGCCGACATATAGATTCGATCTTAGACTTGAAGGAAGTGCAAAATCCAGCGCTACTTTTGAGTGCTAGCAGAGATAATACGATCAAGTTGTGGGGGTAACTAACGCGTTTGATTATATTGTTATGTCCTCTACGTTCTCTCGTTTCTGCTCGATGTCGTGCTTATCATATTCATTGATTCCAAAGAATTTGTTCGTCCGTTTAGCCTTTACAAAATCGTGTCAAAGGTATGTGTTCCTTGTAACATTCTCTCGACATTCTCAAGCATGGATATTCCACAGTCTTTGGTGTTGTCTTGCTGAGGCAATGAAGCAGCAAATCCAGGCATATTCTTCGCCAAAAGATAGCGGGCGGTGAGAAGAAGCATATTCAGCCGCTAGATAATATGCTGTTGATTGATCCCCCCCCCCATAGGTACCATTCCAACAGCCAACAATATTAAGCAAAAACCGAAAGACTGACTAAAAAGTAATCCTCACGCTTTACTGCATGTTTGGGCTCGATTGAACATAAAGTCATTCTCGCCCCGCCAAGCCAGCCTCCTCCGATGTTCCGACAGTTATTCGCGGCGGATGTCTGAGTCCACGTGATATTATTGGGTATGAATCATCCCAACAATAACGATAATGATCCCAAGTCGAACGACGGAGCAGGTCCCTACAATATATTTCGTGACTCTCCATTAAGGTACTGTGGCTACGCCAACGAGGTTGGCGAGAGTTTTCGACTCCAGTATCCAAAGTTTGTCATCCCTTCGTACCTTATTGCATTTGGTTATTGTCTAGCTGATTCTGCAGTAGCGACTTATTCAGTAATGTCTGAAGATGATAACACCATCGCTGCAGCAAAAGAAACAAAACGTCCAAAGAATGTACGAGCTGCCATTGCTGGATTCGATACATTACTTTGGCAGGGGTTGGCAAGTGTTGCTATACCTGGAGGTGTGATTAACTTCATTGTTCGTTCATCGAGGATGGCTCTTTCACGGACGGTTGGATTACCTGCTTTCGCGATCAAATGGTTCCCAACTGCACTAGGGCTGTGCTCTATTCCAGTTATTATACAGCCAATTGACCATGCCGTTGATTTTTTACTCGACAATTCGACAAGGACATGGCTAAATGACATGAATGTGAAACCAAATAATTGAATTCTAAGTAAAAAATAATTAATCATATCTTAAACAGTCCAAACAATAGACCGACAATAATCGATTGAAGAGAGAAGAGCGACATTAACAACCGTTGCGACAAAGGTTCATCATAAATAAGCGAACAACACTTCTAATCTAAGTCATCCATTGCACTGTCTCCAGCAGTACTCGGTGCATCAGTATCACTTGTCCCATTTCCAACATTTTCAACCCTTTTTGAGCTACTCTCTGTGCTAACTTGAGTAGAAGGTTGGTCATCATCCTTTTGCTTAGAGTCAGTGTCCGCGAAAGGGACTGGTTGCATTGGTATAATTGGGCTAGTCTTGGTGCCACTTTGATCATCAGCTGATCCTGCTTGCACGTCAACGCCACCTGCATCATTAGCAGCATCTTCACCACCTCCTTCCTCGGGAGACATGGCAGAGTCTACTGCACTCGCACCAAAAATGGCACAAGAGAAACAACAAATAATGATTCCCGAAAGAAAAAAGAAAGGGAATAGTATCCAAAATGAGCTAAATGAGCTCGTGCCTGCAGAGTCTTCACCATCCTCATCTCGTTCTTCGTACACCTGATTCAACTTGGCAACAAATAGTGATGTTATTATAGCCTGAAAGATGAGATTGCAAAACGAGCCAACGGCTTTTGATTGTGCCTCAACTGCTGTATTCTCTGCCTCCGCCTCAGCCTGTTGGTAGAAATTAAATGTGTCCTCGTCCATTTCAAACATGAATTCATTATCATCGTCCTCTTCCCCCTGGGGTTCTTTTGTTTCTTCATTTCCATTGGATTTTGCTGTATTCATGGTTGTGGGCACGACACTAACTGCTGTATCTATTTTGGTCTTCATTTCTGTTGCATTTGTCGCTACGTCAGCAGTAGAGGTCTCGGCGGCAGTGCTATTCTTGAGAAGATTCACCAACTCAGATTTTTCTGTCATCCCCTTTGCTTGCTCGGTAAGACCTGACTTCTTTATTGCATCTCGCAGCTGTTTTACACTCATTTGCTCCGGGGGTGGTGTTGACAGTTCACCAAGGAGGGTGGTGGATTCAATTTTTAACCCATTCGTTTCAACATTTGCCGGCATATCTCCATTTATTGATGCGAATAATGACGATGATGATGACTCAGTACCCTCAACCTCGCAGGCCTCTCCATTAACTGCTTGATCATCACCGGCACTGACTCCTTCGCCACTTTTCTTTTCCTGTGCCTCTTGCTTTTTTGCAATATGGCCTGCCAACGCTTCTTGGACCTCAATATGTGCTAAAGCAGATGTGCAAAAGAATCCATAACACCCACCACAGCATTCGAATATCATGGCTAGCCACACTGGTAAGAAGACTAATCCCCAGTTCCAATCTTTTTGCATATCAAGTTGCACAATTGTTAGCACGATGAGCGGTACATCCGGAAGAAAAATCCGTTGGATTGATTTCGATGCCATCTGATGTTGAACCTTTGCTTCTCGGTATTCTGGACTGCGTTCAATTCTTTCGAAATCATCCTCTTCCAAATTGCCATCTTCCCCCGGAGCCGTAGTCTTCGGTGGAACATGGACAATTACGTATTCCTTGTTAATATTATCTCGCTCTTCTTCGTTCAGATCATTGTATGTACGATGGAGTTGATCTTCAATGTCATTTCCTGCCTCATCCTGCTTCTTCTCATTGATTACATATTTCTCAATAAACTCTATTGTTACCATTTTCGACATGTGTGCTCGAATACTTTTGATGTCAAGGTTGGCTTCGACTAATCGAAGGAACAACCATACGTAGAAGGGAGCGAATATTGCTGCATAGTTCCACACCAATACGTTGTCAAACTTGAGGGCGAGAAATAGCACACCCATCACAAACGAAATTAATTGCAGGAGAGGAAGCTTGGCCCTGCCAATCACTAAGAGTACTCCGTAAAATGTCGCAAAGAACCAAAATGGTATGAAAATAGCCACCCAACTAGAATTGATTAATGCTCCACCATTCATCTCCAGCATCTGATCGACCTTGGCACACACGAGTATGGGTTGTAATAATATCAATCCAAAGAAAACAAGGATCAATGTCATCAATTTGGCCCGATCAATCACAGAACTTTTGGCCAAATTCCCGAGTAATATTTGCGGATCCCATGCATGACTAGGATTATTCACAAAGTCCATCCCCCGATGTCCTAATACATCATATACCTTACGTTTCTTCGGGTCGTTCAATACATCGTACGCTGACTTCATTTGTTGGAATCGTGCCCGTGCCTCCTCTTCGGTAATGACCTGTCCTTCAAACTTCATCCCCCGTTGTCGTAATTTGTCTGGATGGAGCTGCAGTGAACGTTTTTTATATGCCTTTTTAATATCATCGGCATTGGCATTTCGTCGTACATCGAGGAGGTCGTAACAATCAACATGCTGACACTGTACAGCCTCCATGGTAGTTTGACCGTCAGTGGCATCGTCATCGTCTGGTGGGAGGAATGCCGAGAAGGTCCACGCGAGGAACTTTAGTTGATAGGTCTTCATTGTCGGTCGCTACGATATTCGATCCTCCGCGCAAAATGCAAAATGGAGTTCATGGCGGGCTCTTCGTTTGCCCCAATTCAAAAAGGTACTAATTAATGGTCGTCAAGGAAATGATGGCGCTGATGCTATCATGGCTGCCGACTCAGTAGCAGTATTAGGTTTAGTGGCTGAATCGGCCATGATTGTCGTTGCGGAAAAAGGTGCAAGGGAGGAGTTTTCATTCAAAAAGCACGAAATGAAGGAGAATGCAACGACAACAATAACAACGATGAAGACGTCGACGACGACGACGACGACGACGACGACGACGAAGGACAATAGCGATGTGAATTTAGAACTATTGCCTCCACTTGTCATAGGTCATTTGGCGCTCTTCCTTCCACGATCTTCAAGGGCATTATTGGGTGCTGCTCTTACGCCATCAGTCCAATGCAACTGGACCAATGACGAGTGGGAGACATTGGATTTCTCCGATCTTGATAAAGACCTTGCAGCTAAATTGACTGACGATGATCTTTACAATTGCTTGAAGTGGATAGATGCTACTAAGCGATTGAAAATATTGAAACTAACCGGTTGTGTCAATATCATCGGACATGGCTTGAGAATATTGCTTGATGCAATAAATTTACGACAGATTGATCTCAGCCTCGTGGGAAGGAATGAATCGCCAGTCGTGGTACCAGAACCAGCACTAGCACAAGCAGTCGTTCTTCCCATCCTTAGCAGTATGGTCAAGAGTAAACATGTAGACATCAAACATATTCAAATGCCGAAACATTGGCGAATCGTCGAGAACAACTTGGGATTGAAACAATTCTTTGCATTATACAGTAAAAGGTTATCGAAACGCTGTGATTGCTCCCAGTGCGATGAGCGCATCTGTAGGGGCGGCAAAAGAAAGAAATGGATGAACGAGAATGGCTTGCAGAAATTCACTTGCTATCAATGCATGGATTGCTTCTGTACTCGGTGTGTGAACTCTTGTGAATGTGACGTAGATCTTTGTGGGACCTGCGAGAAGTTCCTCTGCGACGAATGCGGTCCAGTCATGACGTGTTCTAAATGCAGTGAGATGGCGTGTGAAGATTGTAAGCCAATAGATTTTTGTGAAGTCTGTAGCAATGTCTTCTGTGACGACTGCGTTCCTACAGGCTGGTGTGATGTCTGCAATCGAATATTGTGTTCTGAATGCTGCCCCGTAAGTTTTTGTGACGGTGAAGGTTGCCACAAAGCTACATGCATGGATTGTGCCACTCATACTCAGGGTGTTTGGTGGTGCAATGAATGTGAAGATACATTTTGCCCAGATTGCCGTCTCAATCAATACCGCAAAAATAGGGATGAATTCTGCATGAATTGTCAGGGGACATTATTGCACTTAGTGGAAAGTGAAAACGAGTCCCTGCGCCGACAGTTGGAAGAATTGAGAAGTCTGAATCAATCTGGTTTGCCATCCGTCTGAGGCTCAGTGATTTTTAAAGTAGAGACAATTACTTTTTGAATGGTACTAGCTCCTCCATATGAACTTGAGAGGCATAAGATATTATTACCATTCTGCTTGCCCTACCTTTCTCTAGTTGGTACAATCATGCTTATTTCTACTGTCGTGAACCTTGATAATCCACTGAAGTGGGAACAAATAAGGAACTGATGCGCCTCCAGAAAGCACTGTAAGTCGTACGCTTTGTAGATTATAAACCCCTGCTGAGAAAATGTGTGCTTGTAACGGTGCAGTTAGTTCATCCCCGCCCAGCAATGTCTCACTGAAGCTACAGAAACCTGCAAAAGTTACCTCAGGCTGATCATCGACCGCGAACTCAAAATCTACACCTGCCTCGATCAGTCTATTACGAATGATTATCTCTAAATTGATTATCTGCAATATGAAGAAAAGTAGGTGAGGACTTGGGGAAGGGAGGTAAAGTGAAATTCATAGCAATATTTGTGAAAATTGACTCACCAAAGGACCTTCGTCAAAGTTGTGTGAAAAATTTGGCTTGAACTTGGCAGTCAAGGAAAGTGGGCAGCCTTTACTTTTGATGGGCCGAACAATCAAACTTCGCAAATGATGCTGCCCATGAACTATACTATCAGCAGCGTTCTCGCTTCCAATAATAGCCGACCAGCAGCATACAATGTTTATGCTTGATCCTCCATCATTGATATTTACAGGGCAAAGATTTGCTAATGAAGTTGGATGTGATTTAGATTGTAAAGCATTACCGACCTCTTTGGATTGTCCCTCTAATGATGATACGGTGGTTTCGTGCTTTGCCCTGCGAATTTGTGCAATATCTCGTGGTTGGCCTACCTGATTTGCAAGCATCTTCTCTTTTTCTACACGGTAATTGTAAAGACTCGACTAATGCAAGTGATAACGTACATGATGTGAGTGTGCATAATAAAACATGCATGAATAAATTGCTCAACAAACTCTGACTCACCATGAATAGCTCGTGTGCTCGCTCAAGGCACATGAAATCTGTCACTTGAGCACCATCCCGTTGAGATTGCAATACCGTTTTGTCACCACTTGAAAATGAGAGGGTACTAAATGAAACTGATGTGCTGTTAACCTCAATCGGAACGACCAGATAGTGCAATGAAACACGTTCTTGCCAGCCAACTTTGAGAGACAAAATAGAATCAAAATTTCCAGGAACCTGTGATAAATCACAAGTTTCGACCTGCCCCTGCAGTTGCTTCACCTCGAAATGTCGGCTTGCAATGCATATCCTATTCAAATAAATTTCCAATTTCCTAGCGTTTTCACTTCGGTAATTCATCAGCTCTACTGAAAGAATGTGCTCTCCATTCTTTGAATACGAAGGCATCAGTGATGCCGACATGGTAATAGATGGATACACCGTTACCGACACGAGCTTTCGTGCCCATCTGTGAAGACAGACGGTCTGGGGCATATCACTCCAAACTTCATACCGAAATAGAAAGTGAAAATCCTGCCGTCCAACAACAGATGTCCGGATTGATACTGGAATCTCAATCGATTCACCCGGGTGCAATATGTCTGACTGATTCGAATTAGGAAGTGGCACCTTCATCAGCGTGCCACTTGGTCCAACGCAAAAGGATGTTGGAGCATCCAAAGTTGTGGCATCATCTTCTGCGTTGGTCGAATTTAACCACGGTCCATTTGTTTTCAACATTATGTTGGTCGCAGGTGCATAACCAACATTTGACACCTTCAGCTTCCAGCGTAAAATCTGTCCTTGTAGAACTGTATTGGGTGCACCTTGATCAGAGGTAATTACGACTTTCAAGCAAGGCATCTTTCCTTCGACTATTGACCTGCATATCATTGACTCTCCTCGGACTTTACAAACATGGAAAAGAATTCAGCACCACGTGAGATCCTTGACACTGGAATGAGAAAAAAAATTTCGGTCCACCCTCGCCTTGTCCTGCAGGACCACACTTACCTCTCTTTGATCGATTTTCTCGAGTATCCTGTAGCAACGGACCAGGTAAATTAAACTTATGATACACCCAAACTTCGCCAAGTAAGTGAAACCTTACACCCAGGATTCTCAAGTCACCTTCGACAAGGGAGCATATGTTCAAGGAGATAGTAGTATCAGAGTTGGTTCCCAACTTAGCGGATGCCTTCGTTACAACAAAATAAGGCTCTGAATCTATAATGGTGGATGGAATCGCCGCTACCAGAAGATTGTCATCGGATTTGATGGGGAACTGACAAACAAATTTTGGTCTTTGAAATTCACGATCAGAGCCATGAAACTTCCAACTTTTCGACGAATCATGTGAGTCGTTCGCGCTCGATATAGAAAATTCATTGGTTTGTAACAGCCCTGATTCGGAACACGACAAGGATGCAACCAATTGCATATCCATCAATTCCATATCTAACCCTAACGGATTCTTCAAAGAGAACGTGACAGTGAGCGGTTCTGAAAGTGAACGAGCCTCGGGGTTACGCAAATTTCCCTTTCGTTTTTGACGCTCACGAATTTCTGCCTCATACTCCTCCTTATCAATCTCTACGATGACTTTGTCGATTAATTCGTCACCCGATTGTACCGTGAGTGCGACCGGAACCCCATCTCCATTTATTAAATCTGCATTGATATGAGCAACATTTGTAGCGGACGAGATGACTGCAGAAGCACGTAATTCAGCTTCGGCACAATTCATCATGTCTTGCCAAATCAACTCGTCGCCCATTTCACCAGCCGACTCGTTAGCACTTTGGGCAAAAACACGTATCGAAGTGTCTAGCACTTGTGGAAAACCAATGTTCGCTATTTCTATCTCTCGAATACCACCTGTGATCATTTTCAATGCGTCCTCAACACGAGACGTCATGTTGCCACTAATTCCCTGCCCATCACTAGTTTCATTCATACGGTCAATGGCAAGAAAAGCTGACTGCTGGTGGTCCTTACAAATGTTAACAATGTTGGTAAAAAACTTTTGCTGACTCCGGGCACTAATGCGTCCCCCTCCAACTGTGCGAATCAGCTTTACGTAGAACTGCATCGATAATGCATATCGTCCCATGCTATACATTTGCCAGGCCAAAGCACTACGCAGATGACTCCGCAGCTCACCCCACCGTTCACTGTGATACATGTACAGACTTGCAGCAAAGCAACGGAATGCATGTCGGTCATGCCCCGCGCTACGGAACATATGACCCGCCATGAGCATGTGAAAAGCAAATTTACGTAACATACCAGCACGATAGTAATGCGCTGCACTTTGTTCGAGCAAGACAGCCGCCCCTAAAGGTGTCTCGTGACTAGATGATGCTGCCAATTTGTCAGCAATGTCCATATGTCTACCCTTGCATAATGATCGTGTCGAAGATAACACCAGACAAAGCCGCGTTGCTAGTCGTGTGGCATACGACGCCTTTCCTGGACGGACTCCCGAGTTGGCATTACTTTCCTTCTCCTCGTCGGAGGCACGGGTATAATAGTCTAGCGCTGTCTCAATTGAATGGTGTATGTCCATTGAGTAATGAACGAGTCCACTTTCATTGAGACTATGCATACACAGCACCATCATTTCATGTACCGACGCGTAATGGACATATGCCTTGTCATTTTTGTAATCATCCTTCACTAATCGATACGTGCTCAATGCCGCATCGTAATCACGCATTAAGAACAGAGTGTCTGCCAGTAGACGTGTTTGGGATTCGATGCTATCGAAACGATACCTAACATTGCCCGGCGAGGACGAATTATCAACTGCTGCACTGTTATCACTGTACACAATCGGTTTCTTCCAAAAGCTCTTAATGGCATTCTTAACACCCTTCTTTGCATTGGACACGGCCGCATTCAAGAATGCTATCCGCCGTTCTACCGCGGGCACCAGTCCGGTACTTACCATATTAGCGACATATCTACGTATGGCACGTTTATCTGTCGGAGAGAGACAAGCCCCCCGAATTATCATGTGAGATTGTTGATCATCTGCATTCCCTAGAGTGGATTTGTGATCGCTTGACAATTCATCCCGAGCAAATGGAGATAACGGACCAGCATTCTCCCAATCTGTATCCTCGTCTGTACTAGCATATCCATCACTAATCATAACTGACCGGGGTACTAAACTATTCACCCGCAGTATACTGCAACAGCCATATCCGAAACGTTCACGCATTTGACTTAATGCACGAGCCTCATCAAAGTCCTTTGGTCCGTACATGACATCATGCAATAGCAAAAACTCCCGTCGTAGACCATTCGGATCATACCGTCCATCTTGATAGGGACGTGGCAAGTGATGAACGTTGGCCAACTCGGCAAGACAATTAAGAAAAGAATGCTCTGAGGTCGATGCGGCAAGTATGACCACGGATGGATTGCGTAGCATTTCATGATGCATCCCATCAGTGGCACAATCAAGTGTGTGTCGAAAGCGTAATAGCCACGGTGCGGTGGGTACGGCGGTGAGTGCAAATGCCGCCTCACATGACTCTTCTAATATTTCCTCAGGACGGGGAGGGAAAGACCCCTCTGGTCGTTCGGCATATGAGTCACCACTACGACAGGAGGGTGTGATGCTTGACATACTAGCTATGCCATTCTGTGACCGTGCCCTCTCCTCTGCCTCATCGTCGGCTAACGCATCTACCACATACCTCTCCAATTGATCCATTTCTGCATCCTTTGTCTTGTCATTGTCGTCGTCGTGATTCGTCCGATCTTCATCCCATAATCGTACTGCCTCACCTAAACCATTCTCTATAATACTTTCTGACACGGACATTTCATCTATATCTTGATTACTAAAAAAATCTAATGTAATATGCTCCCAACTTAGTGCCATACTCCTGCTTGCCGAACGGAAGGGCGGGAGCATGGGTTCTAAACTTGAATCAACCTGTCCACCACCATATCGTGCTATATTCCCCCCCACGTAGGTGCAGTTGGGTCGTAAATTGCCATACACACGGAACATTTCAGGCAGTGTTGTATTATTCCGTGCTGCTATTGATTGTGCATCAGCAGTGGGTAATATTAGTACCGATAGACGATATTGACGATTGGCCAATATTCGTGAGGGTGGATTTGCCAAGGCACGTTTCCTACGTTGAGTACTATTACTACTGCTCGTGCTACTACTATTCTGTGCAGTAGGATATAGAGTCTGTAATTTTTGTAATATTGGTGCATTTGCTGGAACTAAATCACTTCCTGTGTCGTCGTAACTTTGTGAGGAACTGATACTTGTTGTTGTGAGTGATGCAGTAGTGCCCGTTGTTATCCCCTGTTGTTGCCCCTGAAAGAAAATATTAGCAATGTTATCCGGTGAAGCCAATGACGATGCTGCTCCGTGCTGTATACTGTCACCACCCGCACCTGGACTACCATCTAACATATTATACACTGTCTCCAATTTTGGACGACCACCACTACTACTACTATGTGCAGTAGCTACTCCACGATCATTATAATTGTCAACAAAATCAGCCGCCGTCTCCACAGTATTGTATGCCAACTGACCAGCATTCTCGAGCAGTGTGTTCGCAAGTGGCGCAGCAGTGGTCGCCAACTGACCTGCCCTTTCGAGTAATGTGTTAACCGATCCGGCGATGTGCGGTGTGGCATTGGTTGTGAGTGTCCCTGCCCATGCTGTCCAACTATTACTGCCTGAGGTTGGTGATGTTTGCATGATTGATGATGCCGCTGCTGGCTGTGCTGTTGGTTGTGATGATGATACTGATATTGTTGAAATATCTGGGACAACTGACGATGGATAATAGGAGGCCATTGTCGGCCCTGCGTCCTGCTGCTGCTGTTTCGTCGATCCTGCATTGCTGGGCAAGGATATGCCACTCCCGACACGTAATACGGGAGCCGATGACAATGGCAGTATACGCTCATTGATAGAATGAATTATTTGTGGTGGTGGAGGCGGAGGAGGAAGAGGCACCAACGTTGCTATTGGCGTGGAAGATGAGGATGAAGATGGACGTATGAAACCCGTGGGCGGTGGGGGCAACGAAGCAAACCCACTGCTCAAGGATGGTGGAGGAAGTGGCGGTGGTGGGGGCGGCGGTAGAGGAAATGACAGTCCGCCCGACCGTGGTGGCGGAGGCAACCCACCAGGTCCATGGTCATCATTCCTTGCGATACTGACGCTCGATGGAAATGTTGGTGGCGGTGGTAATGTAGACTTCATCTTCCTGCCCGGACTACTGCCACCACCACTGCTACTACTAGACTCGCCAGCGTCCACAGCTGGTGGCGTCATAATATTATCATTCCTGCCTCACACGGACGAGAAGATGACGGGCCACCACCTGCGTAACTGGAACGAAGCCAATAGGAGCCTCGAAGTAGGTGTTTGACCACAAACGCTCTCACACAACCATGAATTAAGGCTATGTCCCCATAGAAATCCATTTCCACCACATACAGCAATACACCACTGCTGGCAATCTTTTGTATACATCATCGGAAGGTACTAACAGAGCTAAGTTCTGAAGATTGCCAGCAAAGACTAACTTGTGCAGCAGTTAAAAAATTTAACTAAGTTCATTTACAGTGGCTCTCCACAGTACTGAGTGGGGTGGGTATTGGTGTGGTGATGCTACCATATGACATTTGACCATAGTAGAAAGTGATCAGATACCTCCTATATATATAAAAGTAATGTTAGATCCAGTCTGAAGTGGTCTGTACCCTCTACAGTCATGACAGTGTGTTGATTTGTACTCAGATATGATACACATAGACCATAGTCCTTGCCATCATTACAGGTATGGGGCTGCATCCTTATGACCTGTAGCCACTGTCTCAGGTTCTGAATTGCATTATATATGTATAAAGAAGACCTGCTATGAGTATGAAGGGAATGGGGCGCCTGAATAATAAGAACTAACAGATACCCACCTCCTATACCAACAACATCCACTCACAGGTCCCAGAGAGCAATTATCAGGGTGTGGTGGCATCCTTATGACCTGTAGCCACTGTCGCAGGTGCTGAACTGCATTATACATATATAAAGAAGACCTGCTATGAGTATGAAGTGTGTGGGGGACCTCAATCATAAGAACTAACAGAGACCCACCTCCTATACCAGCAACAACATCCACTCTCAGCTCATAGAGAGCAAATATCAGGGTGTGGCAGCATCCTTATGACCTGTAGCCACTGTTGAAGGTGCTGAAACAATTAAAATATGTATAAAGAAGACCTGCTATGAGTATGAAGTGTGTGGGGGACCTCAATCATAAGAACTAACAGAGACCCACCTCCTATACCAACAACATCCACTCTCCAGTCTCCAGTCCCAGTGGGCAGATATCAGGGTGTGGTGGCATCCTTATGACCGGTAGCCACTGTTGAAGGTGCTGAAACAATTAAAATATGTGAATAAAGAAGACCTGCTATGAGTATGAACTGGATGGGGGGGGGCTCAATCATAAGAACTAACAGAGACCCACCTTCAATACCAACAACATCCACAACCACTCTCCAGTCCCAGAGGATAGATATCAGGGTGTGGCAGCATCATTATGATCTGTAGCCGCTGTAGCAGGTGCTGAATTGCATTATATATTATATATATAAAGAAGACCTGCTATGAGTATGAACTGGATGGGGGCTATCAATCTCAGCAGCTCATACAAGTGAGAAGCCAAGTGATTCTTATACTCCTACTGCACCAGCACTGTGTGGAGATAAGTATATATCAGCTTGGGGTGACATCCTTATGACCACTAGCCACAGTAGCAGGTGCTGAAACACTTTATATAAATATAAAGTAGATATAGATATGCTATGAGTATGAAGTGGGTGGGATGCACCAATAATAATCAACAGCATGATCCAAGTGAGAAATCAAGTGAATCACCTGCTAGCATCTCTGTGCTGTGAACCAAGCATATATCAGGTTGGGGCTGTGCCACTGTTTAGCA
>Ga0247834_1002790_pt1 | contig 25247 bp, 26 predicted proteins | sample LaCruzMarch2015__8_FD_187118 | JGI IMG/M metagenome (GOLD analysis project Ga0247834, IMG submission 187118) | Freshwater microbial communities from meromictic Lake La Cruz, Castile-La Mancha, Spain - LaCruzMarch2015_12m | ecosystem: Environmental > Aquatic > Freshwater > Lake | place: Spain...
CGCGCGGGACTGCCGGGGGATGTGGACGGGGCGGCGCTGTTCCTACTGTCGCGGGCGGCGGGTTTTATCACGGGGCAGGTGCTGGCGGTGGACGGGGGGTGGACGGTGAGCGAGGGGAGGGCTTAATGATGAATGATGAAACTATGAGATTGGTGATCGGTATTGACTTGGGGGGGACGAATATTAAGGCGGCGCTCATTGAGTGCGGTGGCGGCGGGGTGGTGGCGAGTGTGTCGCGACTGACTTTGGATGGGGAGTATGTGGATGGGGTGCCGCGCTTTGCGCTGACGGTGCAGGAGATGGTGGTGGAACTGGAGGAAAGGGCGGGGCAGGGGAAGCTGCGGGCGGGGCTTTCAGCGCCGGGTCTGGCACGGCGGGATGGGCGCTGCATTCAGTGGATGCCGGGGCGGATGGATGGGCTTGAGGGGCTGGACTGGGCGGATTTCCTGGGGCGGGAGGTGCGGGTGCTCAATGATGCGCATGCGGCGCTGCTAGGTGAGGTGTGGACAGGGGCGGGGCGGGGTTGCGAGGATGTGATGATGCTGACCCTGGGAACGGGGGTTGGCGGGGCGGTTTTCTCAGGAGGGCGGTTGCTGCGGGGCTGCCTGGGGAGGGCGGGGCATCTGGGACATATCAGTGTGGATGGGAAGGCTGCGCGGGATGACTTTAACACGCCGGGCAGCCTGGAGGATATGATCGGTAACCAATCTCTGTGGCGGCGCTGCGGGGGGCGGTATGCGAATACTCACGCGCTGGTGGCTGCTGCTGCGGCGGGGGATTCTGTGGCGGCGGGGCTGTGGCTGGAATCGGTACGGCACCTGGCGGTGGGCATGGTGTCACTGATCAATGTGCTGGACCCAGAGTTGGTGATCTTGGGCGGAGGGATTGCCGCAGGTGCGGGGGAGCAATTGCTAGGACCACTGCGGGGCTGGCTGGATGAGCTAGAGTGGCGTCCGGGCGGGCACCAGGTGCGGCTGGCGCTGGCTGCTGCGGGGGAATGGGCAGGGGCGCTGGGGTCGGCGTGGGAGGTGAGGGGGGAGAGTTGAGGAGGGTAGATTGAGGATTGAGGATGGGGAGCGTGAATTTTCTGCTTTGGTTGTGGCTTCGGCCATCAACTATCTGCCATCATCTATCAACTGCGGTATTTTGATTCGACCTCCCTCCGGTCAGATAGGATTCAAGGCACCTCGCTGGTTGCGGCTGCCGCAGGCGGGGCAATGGGTGATGGCGGGGGATTTGCGGAGAATGGCGTAGTTGCAGCCGCAGACGCGGCATTGGATGGCGATGCGGCGGCGGTGGACCTCGCGGCGGCGTTCGCACCAGAGCGTCCACATCCAGAGGGCACCGACGAGGCAGACGCCGATAAGCATGACGACGACGATTAACTGGCTGAGACCAATGCCGATCATGGGGCTGCTCCCTTTTCCCAGCGGAAGGATACCTGTCCCCACTGAACTTCTTTCTCTGCTGCGGGGGTGAAGTGCAGCGCGGTGAGCGCGGCGTGGAGCTGCGGCATGATCTGCGTCTCCTCTGAGGCGGAAAGGGGCAGGGCCATGAGTACCTGACCGAGGCTGCCTACGGCGATGTGGAAGCGCGGACGGGTGGGGTCCATGAGCGGGATGTCGGCGAGCTTTGTGCCTGATTTTAGCCGCGCGGCAAGCTCCCCTCCAACAGGGGGGGGGGGGGGGGGGGGGGAGGGGGGGGGCTGCGCGGGGATGGCGGGCTGAGGCAGGGGTGGCAGCACGTCTAGGTCAAGGGTGAGGAGCCGTGGCTTGGCGGTGGCGGTAATGGCAGGGTTTAGGGGTTTTAAGCGCAGTTCCCAGCCCTGGCTGGAGGGGCTGAACTCCGGCATCCGCGCACTGACGGGCAGTGGTGTTAGGGCAAGGGTCTCCGTGGGCAGTAGGGGGAAGCTGCGATCCACGGCCTGATGGATGAGGGCGCGCTCGGCAGGCACGTTGGGATTGAGGACGATGATCTGCTGCGGGCGCGTGGAGATGGGGCGCGATTCAGGGGTGATGATGCGGAAGATGACGAATAGTCCTGCCAGCCCGGCAAAGGTCAGCAATGTGGCCACGAAGAGCCTCATGCTGGTGTGGTCACGCAGATCCCAAGTGAAGATCAGTGGAGACTCGGTATGAGGCGGGCGCGCGTGCTTCATGGCTGGACGGGCGTGGTGGAGAGTGCCACTTCGTAACCGAGGTCGAGCGCGAGGTTGCTGACCTCCGTGAGGCGCCCGGAGGGTGTCTGGCGGTCGGCATGGAGGATGATGCGGCGCTCCCCACCATCTCGGAGAGACTGGAGTTGCGCTCGCAATTCCTCCAGGGTCACGCGCTGGCCGTTGAAGTAAAGGGGGGCTTCATTGCCTGCGGCGAGGGTGATGATGTGGGCGTGGTCAAATCCGGTGAGGCGGCTGCTGGAGCGGGGTTTTTCCACCGTGATGCCGGACTGCACGACGAAACCACTGCTGAAAAGGAAATAAACCAGAAGCAGGAGGATGGCATTGAGCAGGGGCGTGATGTAGAGCCACGGACTCTGCTTTGGCAGATGGCTTTCGAGCTTCATGCGAGAGGGAGCGCAAGGGGGATCAGCCTCTGCGGGCGCGGTTTTTCACGGGTGGCTCCTCGGTGTTGACCTGACGGAATTCAACGATGTTGTCGGCTGTCTTACCGTCCTCAATTAGATTCACGATCTCCACGCCAGCGCGCTCCAGGTCATGCATAATGGAGCGGGAGCGGGAACTGAGGAAGGCGAAGAATAGGTAAGCAGGGATAGCAACGACAAGACCGAGGGCGGAGGTGATAAGGCTCTGATAGACCCCACGTGCCACCTCGGCGGGCGTGGTGATGCCGTTGGAGGAGGAGAGATTGGTAAAGCTGTCCAGCAGGCCAATGATGGTGCCGAGCAGACCGATGAGAGGCCCGACATGGGCGATAGCATTGAGGATGCCCAGGTAGCGCTCCAGCCGCGGTACCTCGAGCTGCCCGGCCTCCTGGACGATTTCTTTGAGCTGCTCACGCGGAGCGTGGTGACGCAGCAGGGCGGCATGGATGACACGCCCGGCGGGGACGCGGGTGGAAACGCACTCTTGGAGCGCCTCGGCGTAGTTCTTCCGCCGGATGAGAGTGGCGAGACCGGCCAGGAACTCGCCAATATTCATGCTGGCACGGTGGTAATAGGAAAGCCGCTCCAGGAAGATGGCGAGGGAGAAGCCTGCACAGGCCATGAGCAGCCACACGAGCGGGCCGCCTTTAGAAATGAGTTCGGTCATGTCAGAAAAAAGGAGTGGGAGAGCGGAATGGTCCCGGCTGGCAGGAGGTTCTGCACAGCACGGTTACATTCAGCATGTTTTATGCCTCTTGATTAATATTGTAAATCCCGGATTGAATCTAGCTCCACCTCCTGACTGGAGCCAAGCAGTTTTGAGCACTTCGCACGATTCACCGCCGCCTGCCCGCGTTTTGCTCGCGGAGGAGAGCCTGCCGTACAGGCGTGTTATACGAGAGGCTCTGGCTTGCTTCTGCCACTGCGAGGTGGATGAAAGTTCGGCTGCGGAGCGGGCCTTCGAGATGTCGCTTGCCAGACCCTACCAACTGATGATCCTGGCGCTACCGCTGCCTGACATGAGTGGGGGACTACTGGACCGGTTCATCGCCCGTGCTTATCCGCTGGCCCATCGCGGCAGTCATACCGCACCGCCGGTCATCTTCATCGTACGTTCCACGGATGCCCATGCGTATGAGGAGTTGAAGCGTAGCGCGCGGGTGCGTGGCTGCCTGACCTATCCACCACGGCTGGACGTCCTACTTACTCTCACTGCGGGACTGCTGCCGAAAAAATCCCCTTTGCCGCCCTATGTTCCCTGATTCCTCCAAGATCGGCGTCAAAATCTGCGGCATCACCCAAGAGGCGCAGGCCTATGCCATCATCGCCCTTGGTGCGGATGCCCTGGGAATTAATTTTTGGCCTGGTTCGAAGCGTTTTTTGCCCCTAGATAGCGCCGCCGCCTGGCTGCCTCCCCTGCGGGATCAGACGACCCTTGTGGCGGTGCTGGTCAACGCGGAAAAGGCTCTGCTCGACACCCTGCTGGACAGGCACCTGGTCCACATCCTGCAACTGCACGGCGATGAGTCGCCCGCCGAAGTCGCCGCTCTCCAAGAGCGTGGAGCCAGTGTTATCAAGGCGTTGCAGGTCCGTGACCGTGCTTCGCTGGAACAAATCGGTGCCTATCCCTGCGAGACGATTCTGCTGGATGCCTATAACCCCAGCCGCTACGGCGGCACTGGGGAGACTTTTCCGTGGGAGTTGGCAGTGACTGCGCAGGATATGTTTCCCGAAAAGCGGTTCATTCTTTCTGGTGGTCTAAGTGCGGAGAATGTGCGTGCGGCCATCCAAGAAGTGCGTCCTGCTGCGGTGGATGTGGCCAGCGGTGTGGAGTCCGCACCGGGTATCAAAGACCTGGCTCTCGTGCGGGAATTCATCCTCGAGGCGCGTTCGGCCTAAAGCCTCTTACTCGCGCAGCCAATCCAAAAAGGTCTTTCGCGGTTTTTGCTCACGCGGAGTGACCACGGGTGCGCGCGGCAGCTCCCTGCCTGGGGGAGACGGCTGACCATTGCTTGGTAGGGCTGGCCTTAGCGCGATCACCGGTTGTGTTATCATCCGCGTGCGCATAGCGAAGGGCAGATTGGGTGGCGGCGCAATCGGCTGCGGAGGATCGGATGCTGGGGGATTCGCTTCATGGATCACAATCGTGTCCGGGAGCAACCCACCTACAGCAACGGTCAAACTCGGCAGGTTGGCAGTAGTGTCTCTGGCAGGACTACTCTCCAGTGTCGGCTCGGCTTGGGCGGAGAGCGGCGGCGGGGAAAGGCTGGGCAGTTCCTCCTCTATCCCCTCCTCCAATTCAGGCACTGGCGGAGCAAAGGGCAGCACCGGGGCAGAGGGCAGTTTTGGGGGAGTATCAAGCACCGGGGAAAGAGCACGCCGCAAGTCATCCCACGCACTGATTTCTGGCGATGGGGGAAAGTGGACCTCAGACGAATGTGCGACTGCTGGAGCGGGAGTGACCGCAGGTTCTTGCTGGGGGATCGGCGTGGCTGACAGGTCTTTTCCAGCCTCCGTCGGCTGGTAGTGTGTCCGCCGCCACAGTAAGCAGCCCGCGCCAGCCGCCAGTAGCAGACCGCCTCGGCTGAGACGTGCTGCCACAAATACACCCGCCGCTGCTGTGAGGGCGATCTCTACGGCTCCCATCTTTATGGACGATTGTGGGCGGGTCGCGAATGCGGTGCTACTGGCCATGCGTATGTCCACGAGGCTACGCGTACAACGAACTCTGGCAAGCCCAAGGAAGGGCACACAACGATCCACTTCCACCTCACCGAAACACCGGGGAGAGTATAAATGGGGTGCTCTCGCGGGTCAGCATCATGCCGCGCTGGCTGCTGCGCGACTTACCCAGGTAGAGACGCTTATTTGCGTTTTCCTGGTTCACTTTACGATCCAGACTACGCAGACTGCACACCAGTGCCACAATGAGGGCTGAATTCACTACGCTGGCGGCAAAAAGTAGCACATACTTTGCTACGCCCTGCACTAGGGTTGGTCCCCAAATAGAGAGATTGGCAATCAACCGGCCGACTACGGACTCCTGACCTGTTGATTGTGCAGAGGCCATGTCGAGGACACACAGGCAACCACCAGCAATGATGATCAGCATTGTAGTGAGAAATGCGTAGTCGAAAAAGTTGACTTGATGCTGCGGACGGCGCTTACGGACAGGTACCTCCGCGCGGTAAATGAGGGGGGGAGCTTCGAGAATCATAGTTTGATAGAATAATGCCTGTATTCTCTGTGCCAAGCAAATATTCAACTTGACTGTATTATTTTTGTTGACAGTGTTCTAAAGAACACTTTTTCGACTGCGATTTCCGTTTTGAGAGCTTTGGCTCTATTTCCCCACGCGCCGTGTCAGAAACTCCTCCGCCAGCGCCCTATACGCCTGCGCCCCGCGTCCAGCAGGCTCATACTCAATGATGGATTTGCCAAAGCTCGGTGCCTCTCCCAGCCGCACGGTGCGGGGGATGATCGCGCTGTAGATGATCTCTGCAAAGTAGTTCTTTACGTCGTTCACCACCTGCTGTGCCAGGTTCGCACGGGAGTCATACATAGTCATCACGATGCCCTCCAGCAGCAGTCCAGGGTTCGCACCGCAATCGCGGATTTGTTGGACCAGTTCGACAATGCTAGAAAGTCCCTCCAGCCCGAAATACTCACATTGCAGAGGCACCAGCATCTCATCGGCAGCCGCCAGTGCGGATGTCATCAGGACGCCGAGCGAGGGCGGGCAGTCGAGTATGATGTAGTCAAAGTGTGCGGAAGCACGCAGCGGCTGTAGCACCTCACGCAGGCGGATCAGATGATTTCCAGCCTGCGCTAGCTCAATCTCGCACCCCGCCAGCTCTTGGTGGGAGCGGATGATGGACAGATTCGGCAGGCGAGTGCTGCGGATGGCCGTATGCGGGTCCGCTCCCATAATCAGGGCAGGGTAGAGGCTGCCACCGCCTTCTTTCGCCAGGCCGAGACCGCTGGTAGCGTTCGCCTGGGAATCGAGGTCTATGAGCAGCACCCTCACTCCGCGCTGGGCGAGGCAGGCGGACAGATTGATAGCCGTGGTCGTTTTGCCCACACCGCCTTTTTGATTTGTGATCGCGACAATCCGCATAAGCCTAGAACGCGACTCTGAACGGTAAGCGGGCAGCGCGCCAGAAAAAGAATGGAGATCACAGAGAAATGGCTGGGAGACATCGGCGGTTGGCAGGCGCTAAAGGCGGCGCGCGCCCTCGTGGAGGCTGGCAAGGTCACCTTAGGCAATGCAGATGCCGGGTTGATTCGCGGCCTAGCCGGGCACGGCAAGACCCAGTTCGCCTGTGGCCTGCGCATCAAAACCCGCAGCGATGTGGAAAATCTCTGCGCCTGTCCCGCATCCCGACGCGGCATGATTTGTGACCATTCTCTGGCTGTAGCGCTTGTCTGGCTCAAGCCGCAGAGCGTCCCCGCTCCGCGTCCACCAGCCGCGCCGAGTTTGCAGCCCCAGGAAAAAGCACCCGTCAGGACCGTGCAGCGGGTGGCGGGGAGCTACACTGTCTTCTTGCCAGAGTCCCTGCTCACGAGCGGCCTGCGTGAGCCAGTCAGCGCCTATATCAAATATAGCCCCGATGGCGAAGGTGAGGAGTCTCTCCTCGTCTCCTGGCTGGCAGAACAGGGCATCAAAGCGCAGAGCGCACCCCTGTCCCTGCCCAGCGCGTCCCTGCCGGGGTTCCTGGAAAGCCTGGCCGGGCACCCGCGACTCATCGCCGGGAAGCCCTCCGGCGGCGGCACAGCACTCTCCATGGCGGATGCCCCGGTGCGCTTGCCCGTCACGGTCGAGGCCTTGGGCGATCAGGTGAAAATCGGCCTCCTCGGGGCGGGGCAGCGCCCGTTGGTGAAAACACAGCCGCTGGGGCGCTGGCTGTGCCCGGAGACCGCTGTCATCTTCCCGCTGCCCCCCGATGCCGGGCAGGAGATCGAGTGCCTACTGGCGGAGATGCTGACCGCCGCCACCTCCCGTCCGCTGCGCTGGTTCGTCACCCAGCGCGCCGTCCTGGACGAAGTTTTCCAGATCGAGATGCGCGGGGCCGCTCAGGCCAATTTCCACATCGGCCCCGTGCCCTGCGAGTTTCAAATTCACCTCGACGGCTCCTTCCAGGCGGCGGAGATCAGCCTCGTCGCCGAGTTCCAGGGGCAGCGCTGGGCCGTCGGCATGTCCCCCAGCGTGCAGAGAGCCAATGCATCACTCTACCCCATTCAGGATCAACATTCGACGAGTACTTTTTACATTCAGAACACCGATGGAGAATCCCGCCTTTTCCCATTATTGCTGGCCTACGGCTTCCGGCCAGAGGGCGTCAAACTCGGCCCCCAGCCCGGTGAGGTCTGGCGGCTCACCGGCCCGGAAAATGTCATGCGCTTTTACGCCTCCGACCTCCCACGGCTGCGGCAAATTTGCCGCGTGATCGAAGGGGACAAATGGCGTGCCGCTACCCAGGGCATCGCCCGCATCGTCCCCCAGACCCGCACCCGCCCGGCTGAGGAATCCACATCTGGCTCCGACTGGCTGGCCATGGAGTTCGCCTACGCGGCACCCGACGGCTTCCGCCTGCCGCGTGCCGAGGTGCTACGCCTCGTCCGCTCCGGCCAACGCAGCGTCCAGGGGAAGAACGGCAAACGCTACCTCCTCGATCTCCAGGGCGTCGAGGAGTTCGAGGACACCCTTCGCGATGTTCCCCTCCAGCTCACCCCGGATGGCGCGCGCATCAGCAGCCTGCACGCCCATTTTTTCAGCGAGACCGACAACCCCGCCTCCCTCCCGGCAGACGCCGACACCCTGGCCCACCTCGGCGACCTCGGTCCCCGCCTCCGCCCCTACCAGCTCCTCGGCGTCCGCTGGATGACCTCCCTTTCCGGCAAAGGCGGCTTGCTCGGCGACGAGATGGGCCTCGGCAAAACCGTGCAAAGCATCGCCCTCATCTCCGGTAGATACTCCCAGACGCCGGAGGCCGGCCGACTCCCCGTGCTCATCGTCTGCCCAAAGTCCCTCACCGGCAACTGGTGTGCCGAGTTCGAGCGCTTCGCCCCCCATTTAAAAGTTGCCATCTCCCAGGGGGCGGGCCGAGGGGAGCTGCTGAAAAGGCTTGCCGCCCAGAACGTGATAATTACCACCTATCAGTTGATTGTCAGGGATTATGAAATAATCAAGAAGCAATCCTGGAGTCTCATCCTCCTTGATGAGGCTAGCTACATCCGCAACCCAGACACCGACGCCGCCAAAGCCCTCTGCGGCCTCCGCGCAGAGACCCGCCTCGCCCTCACCGGCACCCCCGTGGAGAACACTACTCGCGACCTCTGGTCCATCTACCGCTTCCTTCTGCCCGGCTACCTCGGCAGCAAGGAGAACTTCAAGGAGCGATTCGAGCACCCACTCCAAAGCAGCCCCGGCAGCCCCGCCGCCCAGGCCGCCAGCGACCGCTTGAAGAAACTTCTCCGCCCTTATTTCCTCCGCCGCACCAAGCGCGAAGTACTTCGCGACCTGCCCGAAAAGATCGAGCAGATACTCTGGTGCGACCCCACCCCCGCCCAGGCCGAGGTCTATCGCCGCTTGCTCGAAGAAGGCCGGGAGGAGATCAAGACCGCCCGCAAACGCTCCGGCCAGGGCGGGGCCAGGATGACCATGCTCACCGTCCTGCTCCGCCTCCGCCAGGCCTGCTGCGACCTCCGCCTCACCGGTCTGGGAAAAGACACCCTCGGCAGCCTGGAGCGCGACGACCTCTCTGGCAAATGGCCGATGCTCATGGAGCGCCTGGAGGAAATCCAGGAGTCCGGTGGCAAAGTGCTCATTTTCAGCCAATTCGTCCAGTATTTACGCCTCGTGCGTGAAGCGCTAGATGCCCAAAAACTCCCCTACTGCTACCTCGATGGCAGCAGCCAGGATCGCGAAGCCCAGGTGCGGACCTTCCAGACTGACCCCGCCCGCCGCGCCTTCCTCATCAGCCTTAAAACCGGCGGCTACGGCCTCAACCTCACCGCCGCCGACCACGTCATCCTCCTCGACCCCTGGTGGAACCCCGCCGTCGAAGCTCAGGCCATAGACCGCGCCCACCGCATCGGCCAGCAACGCATCGTCACAGCCTACCGCCTCGCCATGCGCGGAACTGTGGAGGAGCGCATCCTCGCCCTCCAGACCCGGAAGCGCGGTCTGGTCGAGGCAGCGATTGACGACCACTCCCCCCTCATGGCGGGCCTTTTGGAAGCCGACATTGAGGAGCTTATCGCCTGAAAAATGCCCCTAGAGGTGAGCCGTCCCCCTCCATTGACTCACCCGTCTTGACTTTCCTGGCACCAGCGGCATGACATCCGCTCCCTATATATCCCATGTCAGAATCATCCAGTCAGCGTTGGTGGATCGTCCGCCGCTCCTCCATCCACCAGCGCGGCATCTTTGCCCGGCGGGACATCCCCAAAGAGACCCCAGTCATCGAATACATCGGCGAAAAGATCACCAAAGCCGAAAGCGAGCGACGCGGTCAGGCATTGATCGCCAAGGCAGAAAAGACCGGCGGTGCAGCAGTTTATATCTTCACGCTCAACAAACGCCAGGACCTGGATGGGGCCAAGCCCTGGAACACCGCCCGGCTCATCAACCACTCATGTGACCCGAACTGCGAGTCCTTCGTCATGCGCGGCAAGGTTTGGATTTATTCCAAGCGTGACATCCAGGCCGGAGAGGAACTGACCTTTAACTACGGCTTCGGCCTAGAAACCTGGGAAGACCACCCCTGCCGCTGCGGTGCCGCACGCTGCATCGGCTACATTCTCGATGAGCAATTCTGGCCCGCCCTGCGCCGCACTCTCAAGGCCCGCGCTGCCCGCAAGCAAAAACTAGCCGACTTAGCCAAACGCGCCAAAGCCCTGAAAAAAGAACTGCGCGACACCGCAGCTAAACCCGCACCGAAGAAAAAGACCAGCAAGCGCAGCCGCAGGACCGCTTGAGTCAAACTTCTGCTTTGCGCGGCCCACATCTGAGGGTAAAACTGCCACAGTTCCGCGAACGCACCTGGAGAGGTGGTCGAGTGGTTTATGGCTCCAGTCTTGAAAACTGGCGTGGGGTAATTCTCACCGTGGGTTCGAATCCCACCCTCTCCGCCAGTGCCTTTTCGCGCTCCCAATCTGTCGTTCCCAGAAGGTCATTCATAGCGTTTTCTAGTTGCCTATTCGGAGCTTCAGTGAGCCGTCCTCAGTCGGCACAGATCAGCCGTTGTGGCCAGGAGCGAAAGAGATGCGGCTTTGGGGAGTATTGATGCAGATCATGACCACCCGCCGCAGCTTTTTCCACACCGCTCTGCAAGCCTCCGCCATCGCCTCGACGGGCAGCCGTTTCGCCCAGGCTGCGGTGCCCGGGCGGCAACTGCGAAAGGCGATCATGCTGGGGACTCTGGGCATCAAGGGCAAGCTGGTGGAGAGGCTACAAGCGGCGCGAGATGCGGGCTATGAAGGCGTGGAACCGAGCGGCGGGATGAACCAGCAGGAGGTCGTGGACGCGCTGGGAGCGACGGGACTAAAGGCAGCGAGCGTGTGCTGTCACACGCACTGGAAGCAAACGCTGACCCACAACGATGAAAAGATGCGGGAGGAAGGGCTGCAAGGGGTGCTGGCGACGCTGCGGGATGCGAAGGTCTATGGTGCGGATTCCATCCTGGTGGTGCCGGGAGTGTGCAATGAGGAGGTGCCGTATGACGTGGCCTGGGAGCGCTCGATCACGCAGATTAAAAAGGCGGTGCCGCTGGCGAAGGAACTGGGCGTGAAGATCAGCATCGAAAATGTCTGGAACAACTTCATCCTCAGTCCGCTGGAGGCGGTACGCTATCTCGACGAAGTGGGCGATACGATCGTGGGTTGGCATTTCGACATCGGCAATGTGCTACGCTACGGCTGGCCGGAGCAGTGGATCAAGGTGCTGGGCAAACGCATCAACCGCATCCATGTGAAGGAATACAGCACGAAGAAGATGAAGGACGAGGGCGTGTGGAAGGGCTTCGACTGCGATCTGACGGAGGGCGACAACAACTGGCCAGTGATCATGAAGGCGCTAGATGAGGCGGGTTACACAGGCTGGGCGATCAGTGAACAGCGCGGCGGCATCAACCCGAACGGGCTAAAGATGCTGACGGAGCGCATGGACAAGATTTTCGCGATGTAGTGCCAACTCACAACATGCCGCGCTCTTTGAAGCTGAAATAGGGCTGTTCGCGGCTCTCGGCGGGTGTGCCGATGATGATATGGTCAAAGAGAATGAGGCCAAGTACATCGGCACACTCCTTCAGCCTGCGGGTGAACCGCTTGTCGGCATCACTGGGAGAGGGGTCGCCGGAGGGGTGATTGTGCGCAATAGCGAAGGCGTAGGCTCTGTGGATGACGACCTTGTGGAGGATGTCGCGCGGATGGGCGATTGTCTCATTAAGGGTGCCGCGGGAAAGCTCCTCTTGGCGCATGAGATGGAAGCGTGAGTTCAGTAGCAGCACGCGCAGGGACTCATGCGGGAGGGACTGCATCTCTGCGCCGAGGTATTTGAAGATCAGTTCCGGCCGGTCCATCGGCGTCTCGCGCGTCCATTCTTGCTCAGCCCGCCTGCCTAGTTCAAAGGCTGCGGCAAGGTGGGCAGCCTTGGCCGGACCGACGGCGCGCATCCTGGCCAGGTCCACGGCCTCGGCACGGGAGATTTGGCGCAGTGAGCCTTGCTCCCGTAGCAGGCGCTGGGCTACCTGGAGGGCGTTCTCTCCTTTGACGCCAGTGTTGATGAAGATGGCGAGCAACTCGGCATCTGACAAAGCGCCTGCACCCAACCGCAGCAACCGCTCACGCGGGCGGTCGTCCGCAGGCATGTCGTGGATGCGGTGGGACATGAGCTGTTTAGGTCGCGTTTAGCGTGTGCCACATGTCAGTCCACAACGGTCAGCGGACATCATCATTGCTGGTCAGGCGGAGTCTTCTGCGGCTCCTCGTTGTGCTCGTCATGATGCTCCTCGTGGTGTTCTTCTTGGTCGTGCTTGTCCTCACGCGGATCGTGACCTTCATGATGCTGGATGTCCTTGTGCTCGGTGACGCCTTTGAGGTGGGTCTTGAACTTGCGGTGGCGCTGGCGCTCAGGCAGGGGGCTGAGCTGCATGTTGATGTTGCGTCCGGCCATCTTTGGCTCTTGGTCCACATGGCCCATGGTCAACAGGTCTTGTTTGATTTTGCTAGCCAAGGCATGGCCTAGCTCTTGGTGGGCCATCTGGCGGCCACGGAACTGGAGTTGGATGCGCACTTTGTGCCCTTCAGCCAAGAAGTCCTCCGCATGGTAAATTTTGATGAGGTAGTCGTGCGGATCAATTCCGATACGGAACTTCATTTCCTTCACCTTACCGCCCTTTTGGTGCTTATGGGCCTCCTTCTTGTGCTTCTCCTGGATGTACTTGTACTTGCCGTAATCCACGATTTTACAGACCGGTGGCTCGGCATTCGCCGCTACCTCGACGAGGTCAAGCCCGCGCTCCTTCGCCATGCGTAGCGCCTGGACGGTTGGCAGCACGCCGTACTGCTGGTTGGTGATGCCGTCCACCACGCGCACTTTGGGCGCGCGGATGCGTTCGTTGATGCGGGTTTGGTCGGCATAGCGACTATTTTGCGGACGTCCGCCGGGACCGCGCATGGGCGGGCGGTTGTAGGGCGCGCCGCCGCCACCTGTGTTGCTGCGGGCTGGGGGTGGGCCGCTGGCGGAGCGGGCTGGGGGTGGTGGGGCACCGCTGCTATTCCCTGCTGGGGGCGTGCTGCCACCGCCGAGGGGGGCACCTGTGCCGCTGCCAGTCGCGCCAGCTCCGGTTTGTGCCGGACGGTTGGCGAAGTTGCTGCTGTTTAAGTTATTGAATGGGTTGCTTATGGGTGACCTCCGGGTGGATTTAGATTTGAGTCAGGACTGTGACAGCCCGCTCTGGAAAAAAACGCGTGCGGCGCAATTGCATGTGGCATATCACAGCGTGCGGACTCGCAGCAGCATGGGTGTCTCATCCCTGTCCCGTTCATGCGGGATGGCGAAAGAGAGGTTCAAACAAATCATGCTGAGAAAAAAAGTCTTGGAGGGGGGCGGGCGCTGCGGCGATAGCGGCTACAGCATCACGAATTACTTTCGTGGATACCTCCCACAACGCTAGGTGTAACCACTTTCTTAGCGTTGGGCAAGATGAATTCCGGCAAACTCTCCTATCTGTGTCATTCTGTTTTCAAGACTTTGTCCAACAGCGCCAGTAAGGAGGTGCGTGCGATGTAGAAAATGTCCGGGTCGGCATCCACTTGGCCGAAGAAAAACGCGCTTTCCATATTGCCTGCCTGGGTGGGGGCGAAGTTCAGGCTGATGTCACGCACGGGACCGGTGTTGATGCCTGGCTCACCGAGGGTGACGATGATGCGCAGCGCGGGGTTTTTCAGCGCCGCCAAGGCATCAGAGCGGTCGGAGGACCAGTTATGCACGCTGAACTTCGCCAATGCGCTGGCGAGCTTGTCCGCCTTTACGCGGTCGAGCTGCGGAGTGATGTCACGACCTGCGATCTGACCGGTCCACTGGGCGGTAATGGGGTCGTAATTTAGGATGAGCGGCGGCGCGGTGCCGAGCGCCAAGCTGATGCGGCGGAGGGCGAACTGGGTAAAACGCAGAGCACCGAGACCCTTCCACTTGATGCCATCCTGCGGGATGCTGGGCAGGAGGGAGGCTTCGATGCGATAGACGGAGGGTTCGTCTTCATACTTGGCGAAGAACTGGGTGCTGGCGCTGTTAGTGCCGAAAAGCAGCTTCACAGGTCTGGCTCCGGCCTCGGTCCAACTGGCTGTGAGGAAGGGCGTGTCGAGGCCGTAGGGCGTGAGGTTCGAGGCTGTGTCCACGGTGAATTCCTGGATGGCGTGGGTGTTTAGATCCTCAAAAAAGCGCGCAATGCGGTCGCCATTGGCAGGCTCCAGCCGACCATGACGTTGCAGGAACCAGGAGTCAGATTCCTTGCGCAGGTTTACTGGCGGCAGGTCGGTGCTGGTGATCTGGATGGCGTAGACGGCGTCCTCGTCAATGCGCGCGAGCATCCGATCACGCAGGTCATTGGGCTGCGCCCAGAGGTCGGCGAGGGACTTTGACATGACGGTGAAGACGGGCTTGCGGTGGTTGAGTGTGGCTGTGGTCTCCGCAGTGTCTTTGGCGGGCTTTTTCAGCGTGACTTCGTAGGGGGTCTGTTCCAGTCCTTTGAGGGCTACGACGATCTTTATCTCCGGGGTTTGTAGGCCGGTGCTGCTGGCGGGGCTGCCACTCCCGGCGGGGTTGGCTGCATCCCTGATCTCGATGTTCAGCAGAGTGGAGAGTAGCTCGCTGATGCGCTCTTTGCTGCCGCGCGTGTTCAAAGGTTTGACGAGCATCCACGGGGCTTTGTCATTCTGCCGGGAAATTTCGATCTGGCCGCCGACCTGGATGAGTTTGACGCTGGTCACTAGGCTGGCGGGCAGACGTAGGAGCTTGGCATCGCGCCATTCTTTGGGGGTGATTTTGAGCAGATCGGGCAGCGCGGTTTTGGCGACGTAATGCGCGACTTCCCCGCCTTCTACGACTGGCTGGAGCGTGAGGTAGTGCGCGCCCTCAATGGCGGAAGGTGCGCCGAGGGCGCAGTCGAGCACACGTTGGCCGCCTGCGGTGAGGCGCAGTTTGTGGCGCGGCTGGCCGAGGCTGGTCATGGTCCAGCCTGGTTCGTCGAACTGGTTTTGATGCACGCGCTGGATCCAGCCGATGGAGCTGATCTCGGTGAGCAGCTTCGCCACTTTCACCGGGTCGGCCAGGTCGTTGAAGGGGCGGCGCACCCACCACTGCGTGCCATCCCAGGCGAGGGTGATGCCATCACCGCCGCTGGAGTCGAGTTCGATCTGGGTGATCTTCGCGCGCTCGAACTGCACGGGGCCTTTTTTCATCTCCCGCAGCTCGCGGGTGGAGGGCATGAAGCGCTCGATGCCGAGGATGACGGCGCCGAGGGCGATCACTAGAAACAGCAGCAGGAGGGTGGTGCGGAGGCGCATGATGGATCAGGGGTTCACGCTGCCCGGCGGCTGGCCCAGACGATGAAGCCAAAACCGAGCACTAGGCCGGGCAGCACGACGGTGGTTGTCCAGAAAATGACCTCACTCTGCCGCTGGCTGAGCTGGATGCGGTAGCTGCGCTTGGTTTTCGGTGTGATGCCGATGAGCTTCTCACGGTTGACAATCCAGTTCAGACTGGCGGCGACAAAATCACGGTTCACGGCGAGCGCGGATTTCTTGTCCAACAGAGCGGCGTTGCCGACGATGACCATGCGGCAACTGTCCACGCGCAGGCGCTCATCGCTGACCATGCCGCGCTCCACGGAGGCCGCGAGAAAGATGGGCTGCCTGGTGTCCCCCTCGTCCGCCACGGGCAGGTCTTCCAGGTAGTTGCGCTCTCCCCAGTAGCGCTCGGTGGCACCGATGAGTGGCTGCACGGTGATGTTTTGATTACGCAGGAATTCGTCATCATAGCGCACCTCCAGCGACTCGGACTGACCGGCCAGCGTGGTCGTGCTGGCGGAGAGCGGGCGGGTGATGGAGGACTCGTTGTCAAAGACCGCCTGCACGGAGAACTCCTTGCGCGTGCCGGTGCCGGTGCTTTCGGCGAAGATGACGCGGTCGCCGCGCGGCAGCACGCCATGCAGGCCCAGGAAGGCGTTCAGCCGCTGCGTCTCGCCCGCAGGGTCCAGCAGCACGAGCAGACCGGCCCGCTTGCCCTCCCAGTACGTTTTGAGCATGGCCAACTCGCGCTCGGAGAGGTCGTAGCGCAGGCCCACGAGCAGGACGCCATCAGCATCCTCCGGCACGCGGCTGATCTCGGCCAGGTTCAGGGGCAGGAGTTGGAAGTTCTGCTGACGGCCCAGCTCCCCCAGCGCCACCATGCTTTCCAGCAGCGCAGCCTCAGTGCGGGCACCTTTGCCGACTACGATGTAAAATTTCCTTTCATCACCTTCGATCACGTTGATCAGCGCCGAGGTCACGGCGTCCTCTCCGCGAAATTCTTTGATCGGGCGCGAGGTGTCCGTGCCCGTGTCGCGCACGACCAGCTCGTCCTCGGTGATGAAACGGGTGCGGCTGCCTGCGCGGATGACGATACCGCTTTGGTCCAGAGCCAGGCGGGTCTCTGCCTTCAGTGCCTCCGCGCGCTCAATGTCGCGCAGCGGGTCAATCGAGCGGACACGGATGCGTCCGCGCCCGTTCATGCGGTACTCCTCCAGCAGCGTCTGCACGTCCCCGTACACCTTGGAGTCGCGGGCGAAGACATTAGCAATATAGACATCCTTGGAGAGCTTCCCCAGGTAGTTCAGCGTGGCGGAGCTGAGCGTGTAATTCTGCTGCGGGCTCATATCCCAGCGTGTGTGGTAGCGGTAGCTGAGGCGGTTCACCCCGGCAAAGAGAGCCAGGTAGAGGATGACCTGTACTAGCACATTGAAGCCGATGCCCCAGCGGCGCGGCATGGAGGGCGGGGGCAAAGGGGCGTCTGGAGGGGTGTCGGACATCTGGGGCGGGTGCGTCAGTTTGCGGTCATGGACGCCAGCGGCGGAACTCGACCACCTGATGCGTGAGGGCGATGAACAGGAGCGCGAGGCTGGTGTAGTAAACCAGCGGACGTGTGTCAATCAGCCCGCTGGTGAAGGTGCGGATGTGCTCCATGCTGGCAAAGTAGCTGATGACGTCCACAAACGTGTCCGCCACCTTCCGCCCCACGACCATGATGAACAGGCCAATAAGGAAATGCAGCAGACTGATGGTGAAGGAGATCACGGCGGCGATGATCTGGTTCGAGGTCAGTGCGGAGGCAAAGCACCCGACTGCCAGGTTGAACATCCCCATCGCCAGGAGGATGAGGTAGCTGCCCTTCAGCGCGCCGTGCGGAATTTCCACCTGGCCCACGCTGATCCAGTCCACGAGGCGGAAGTTGATGTAACTCGGCACCCAGAGGACGCAATAGACCACCACGGCGGCCAGATACTTTGCCCACACGACCTGCCAGGCGCTGACCGGCGCGGTAAAAAGCGTCTCCAGCGTGCCCATCTTCTTCTCCTCGGCAAAGAGGCGCATCGTCAGCAGCGGAAAGATAAAAAAGTAGGACAACCAGAACCACATGGCGTGGAAGGTCCAGGTAACGATAGACCCCTCGCTGGGCGCGCTTTCCAGCACCGAAAGGGCAGCACGGAAGGAGAAGCCGCTGAGCACCATGACTAGCGCCAGGACGATGTAGGCCACCGGCGAGACGAAAAACGCCCGCAGCTCTTTTTTAAACAGCACCCAGAAAGTTCTCATCGCATAAAGATTCAGGTTTTCTCCGGCGCGGAAGCGGCGAGTTCGACAAACACATCCTCAAGGCTGGGAAGCTGCCGGTGCAGTTCGCGGATTTTCCAGCCCTGCGTGGTGGCCAGGTCCATTAGTGCCTCCCGCACGTCATATCGCGCCTCGACCCGCAGGGAGTAGCATAGCCAAGGGCCATCGGCGAATTCCTGGGTGGCTTTGCGCACACCTTTGAGCGCTTCCAGCTTCGCGGTAATATCGCCTTTGCCTTGCAACTCCACATGCACCAGCGAGGCAGCACGGATCTGGCGGGTCAGGTTCGTCGGTGTGTCAATGGCACGGATGCGGCCCTGGTGGATCATCACCACGCGGTCACAACTGACCTCGACCTCCTGCAGGATGTGGGTAGAAAGCAGGATCGTGTGCGCCGGGCGCAGGCTGCGCAAAAGCTCCCGCACATGCCGGATCTGCACGGGGTCCAGTCCGTTGGTCGGCTCATCCAGGATCAGCAGCGGCGGTCTGTGCAGCAGCGCATCTGCCAGGGCCACGCGCTGGCGATAGCCTTTGGAAAGATTGCCGATGAGGCGGCGGCGCACATCCGTGACGGCGCAGAGGTCCATGCACTCGCCCACGCGCTTGCGCATGTCGCTGCCGCGCAGCCCCTTCAGCTCGGCGCGGAAGCGGAGGTACTCCTTTACCTTCATGTCAGCGTACAACGGGGCCATCTCCGGCATGTAGCCCACGGATCTCCTCACCTCCATCGAGTCATGGAAGACATCGTGCCCGTTCACCGCCGCGCGTCCGCTGGTGGGCGGCATGTAGCCGGCCAGGATGCGCATGGTAGTGGACTTGCCCGCGCCGTTCGGCCCCAGGAAACCGACGATCTCCCCCTGCTCCACCTTGAAGGATATATGATCCACCGCAGTGCGCCCGGCATACTGTTTGGTGAGATCCTGGACTTCGATCATGGGTGCGCTGAGTTGAAAAAAGATTGGGCGTGATTAAAGCCCGCGCATCCGGCGCTGGCAACCCTGGAAAGGCTTTTCCAGCCCTCTCACTGAAAGCTCTAAATCTCGTTCTTCGGAAAGGCAGGCTTGCGCCGTTTCGTATATGAACGTAACCATACCTCAATCATGAACTTCCATCCTATCGCCGCATTTGGCCCCCTCGGCACGCCAGAACTGATCATCATCGCCATCCTCGTACTCGTGCTTTTTGGCGCGAAGAAGCTCCCCACCTTCGCCCGCAGCCTGGGCAAGAGCATGGGTGAGTTTAAAAAAGCCAAGGATGAATTTGAAACGGAGCTGACCCGCTCCCAAGAAGAGGCCGAACGCCCCACCATCCCGCAGACCATCGAAAAGCGCCAGCCCGTGGCCGCATCCCAGGACGCTTGATTGTGACTTTGTTTCCGGGATGATGCTCCACAGGTTCCAGCACATACGGCGGGTCGTGCGACCCGCCGTTTTGCTTTTCTGCACGCTGCTCTGCGCCCGCGCACAGGAGATCGAACCGGTCACGTTCTGCTCCTTCAACCTGAAGAACTGGCTGACGATGGAGCGCTTCGACGGCCGCAGGACACTACATGCTGCAACGAAGCCGGAGTCGGAGAAGGAGCGCGTGGTGGAGTTCATCAAGGACATCAACCCCGGCGTGCTGGGCGTGTGCGAGATCGGCACGGACAAAGATGTGGCAGACCTCAAAGCGCATCTGAAGGCCGCTGGGCTGGACTACCCGCACAGTGAGCGTGCCCACGGCGGTGACACCACGCGCAGCCTGGCTCTGCTGTCACGTTTCCCCATTAGCGCGCGGAATTCCCAGACCGATCTGACCTACAAGATCGGCGAGACGGTCTTCCCCATGCAGCGCGGCATCCTGGATGTGACCGTGGACATCACCCCGCAATACCAGGTTCGCTTTCTCGGCGTGCATCTGAAGTCGAAGCGCGCCGTGGCGGAGGCGGATGAGGTGCTGATGCGTCGCAATGAGGCCCACCTGTTGCGCACCCGTCTGGACAGCATTTTTGCCAAAGACCTCCAGGCCAGGATCATCTGCTACGGCGACTTCAACGAGCACCGCAACGAGTCCGCCATCAGCGAGATCATCGGCAGCCGCGCCAGCGACGGTTACATGGTGGATATCTTTCTGCGTGATGTTAGCGGACTGGTGTGGACGCACTTCTGGGACGCGGCGGACGTGTACTCACGCTTCGACTACTTCTTTGTCAGCCGCGCCCTGAAGCCGCAGGTGGATGCCCGGAAGTGCTATATCTACTCCGCACGCGATTTTGACAAAGGCAGCGACCACCGGCCCATCGTCATGACCCTCAATCCGCCGACCCTGATCAAGACTTCAGCAGCCCAGGAATGACCGTGCCTGACGCGCGTCCAGCATGATCTGGGCGCTGAGAGCTTCCACGCTGGCAAACTTCATCTCCGGGCGCAAAAACGCACCCAGACGCACCTCCAGCGCATGTCCGTAAAGATCGCCGCTCCAGTCAAAGACATGCACCTCCAGCGAGGGCGCGGCAGCCGTCTCCACTGTGGGCCGCACGCCGAGGTTCGCCACGCCGGGACGCCAGCGGCCCTCGATCTCCACCCACACGGCATAGACGCCCAGGGGCGGCAGTAGTTCCGCCTCCGGGAGCACATTCGCCGTGGGAAAGCCGAGCTGCCGGGCGAGCCGACGACCCGGCAGCACCTGCCCGTAAAGCGCGTAATCACGACCCAGCAGACGGCCCGCCTTGCTCATATCCCCGGCGGCTACCGCATCGCGGATCAGCGTGCTGCTCACCACCTCCCCGTCCACACGGATCGGCGGCACGCCATAGACGGCGAAGCCGTGACGCTGCCCCATGTCCATGAGCGAGCGGATGTTTCCCCCACGGTCCCTGCCAAAGGTCCAGGTGTAGCCCACGGACACGCAGCCCAGCGGGCGGCAAATGCCTGCCAGCGCATCCACAAACTCCGCCGCCGCCGTCGCCGCCGTCGTTTCAGTAAAGGGGCACAGCAGGGCACACGACACGCCCATCCGCTCGAGCAGCCGCCCCTGATAACGTGCGCCACAGAGCATGCGCGGTGCTTGCGCCGGACGCAGTACCCGCAGCGGATGCGGGTCAAAGGTCATCACCACCGCCCCCCCGCGATGCTGCGACGCGTGCTCCTGCGCCGCGCGGATCACCTCCTGATGACCGAGATGCAGTCCGTCAAAGACCCCGATGGCCAGCGCCACCGGACCAGGGACTTCGGCGAGTTCATCAAGGGAATGCAGGACGGTCATCAAAGACAGGCTTTAGCGGCTGCTGAACACGATGCAACTCCGCGTCAGCCCCCGAACTGCCGGAAACTGCGGCTGTGCGCAGAAAAATCCTGTTCATCCAGGCAAACATGCTCAACCTGTCAAACAACCTGTCTCTTTCCCACCATGCCAATCGCCTACCATATCGTCCCCACTTCCGCCCACAATGATCTCGTCCGCGCTGCCTACCTGCATCGCGGCTACACTGCGGCGGAGGCGGAGGACGCGGCACGCTTCTGCGAGATGGCCAGCGCGCACGGCATCCGCACGCACAATGCCATCAAGGCGCTGCACCTAGATCATTTGTTCGGCAGCGCCACCGGCGGCTGCAAGCCGGGCGCGGAGATACGCGTGATCGAAAAGAAATTCGCCGCCAGCGAAGTGTGGGACGCGCAGCTCAAGCTCGGTCAAAGCGTCGCTTTTAGCGCCATGCGGCGCTGCATGGAAATGGCTGACCAATACGGCATCGGCCAAGTCAGCGTGGACAATGCCTTCCATTATCTCTGGGGCGGTGGCTATGTCATGGATGCAGCAAAGAAAGGCTACATCGCCTACACAAACTGCACATCCACGCTCGCCGAGGTGGTGCCCTTTGGCGGCAAGTTCCCCGTCCTGGGCACCAACCCGCACTCCTGGGGGTTGCCCACCCAGGAAGCATGTGGCTTCCCCATCGTCATTGACTGGGCCACCAGCACCGTGGCAATGGGCCGCGTGCAGCAACTTAAGCGCGAGGGCAAGCCCCTGCCTCCCGGTGCCGCCGTGGATGCCGCAGGTAATCCCACCACCGATGCCGCTGCCGCGCAATGGTTGCTGCCCTTCGGCGACCACAAAGGCTACGGCCTCTCTCTGCTCATTGAGGTTATGGGTGCCATGATCGGTGGCTCCCTGCCCACTCTACGCGGCGGTGGCGCGCATCCTGAGGTGAAGCAGCAGACCCTCCTTACTGGCGAGAAGCGCACCAGTTCCTTCTACTTCCAGGTCATCCACCCAGATGCCATCAGCAGCGGCATGTTCGCCTGCGCGCGCAGTTTTAACCAAAATCTCAAAGCCGTCATCGGCGACATCCTCGGCCATGGTAACGAAAACTGTCTCCTACCCGGCCAGCCAGAGGCAAATAACGCCGCACACACAGCGAAGGCTGGCGGCCTGCTTTTCTCCACCGCCGAAGTGGAGGCACTCAACGAGATCGCTGACGAGGTGGGAATGCAGCGCTTTGATGCTGCGGCATTGCCGAACTACGAATGCTGAAACATGCTCTGCCGATCAAGGAGGTTCACATTATACCACTCACATGGGATGAAATCTGCGCCGATTCATCGCTGCAAAACTTGCCATACAAGATCGAAACCAACTGCTGGGGGGCAGATCGTCATGAGTCCCGCCGAAGTCTGATCCATGCCCACTGACGACCTCAAACCCGTCCCGCGCCACATCGCCATCATCATGGACGGCAATGGCCGCTGGGCCAAAGAACGCGGGCTGCCACGCACCGAAGGGCACCGCGCAGGTGCCGACACCGTGCGCCGCGTCACCGAGGGGTGCAGCGATCTCGGCGTAGAGTTCCTCACCCTCTACGCCTTCTCCGCAGAGAACTGGAAGCGCCCGAAGCGCGAGGTGGATGCGCTCATGAAGCTGCTGGAGATATTCCTGCGCCAGAAGACGCCCGAGATGATCGAACAAAACATCCGCCTCCAGGCCATAGGGCGCCTGCATGACCTGCCCGACTCGTGTCAGGAGCAGCTTCGCCGCTCCATCAATGCCACCTCGCAAAACTCCGGCCTCACCCTCATCCTAGCCCTCAGCTACGGCGGGCGGGAGGAGATCATAGACGGCTTCAAAAGCCTCATCGAAAGCATCGAACGCGGCCATCTCGACAAAGGCATGATTGATGGCGAGGTCTTCAGCAAGCACCTCTACACCCGCTACTATCCCGACCCCGACCTCCTCATCCGCACCAGCGGCGAGCTGCGTCTCTCAAACTTCCTCCTCTGGCAGCTCAGCTACACCGAATTCTACGTCACCGCCAAACTCTGGCCCGATTTCGGCAAAGAAGATCTGCGTGATGCCGTGCGTGAATTCGGACGTAGGCAACGGCGCTTCGGTGCCGTGTAACGAGTCGCATCGGATCGGCAGACAAACCGGTTGCCACGCACCCTCGCAACGTGTTTGAGTCCAAGGTGACCGCCGTCCGCCGCCTGCTCCTTCTGGTTTCCCTCACCGCCTTCGCCGCTTGCTATCGCCAGCCTGCTGAGGAGGAGGCAAAGGAGAGTCCGGCAGAAAATCTCGACACCCAGCAGGGCGCAGGTTCGGTCTGGATCGCCGACAGGCCAGACCAGCCAGGGCGGCTATTCCTCTGCGGCACCATTCACATCCTGCGCGAGAAGGACTACCCGCTCTCCCCCGGCTATGAGGCGGCCTACAACCACTCCGACAAGCTCGTGCTCGAACTCCCGCCCGGCTCTGGCAGCGGCCCCGCGATGGCCTCACGCATGAACCAGCTCGGCATGTACTCCGCAGACACCTCGCTGGAGGCCAATGTCACTGAAGATACCTGGGAAAGCGTAAAAAAGTGGGCCGCCAGCCGCAAAGTCGAAGCATCCTCCCTCAACCGCTTCCGCCCCTGGTTCGTCTCCCTCATCATCACCGCCAGCGAATACGGCGCGCTCGGTGCCAAGCCCGACATCGGCGTAGATCAGCACTTCGAGACACGGGCCAAACACGATGGCAAGCACGCCGAAGGACTGGAGACGGTCGAGTTCCAGCTCCAACTCTTCTCCAGCCTAACCAATGCTCAGCAAAAGAACATGCTGGAGCAAACCCTGGCCGAAGTCAGCCAATTGCCCCAAGAGTACGAAAAGATGATCGCCGCCTGGAAAAACGGCGAACTCCACGCCCTCCACGACATGCTTTTTCGCGAGGCCGAGCGCTATCCGGAGCTGATGAACCTCTTTCTCAAAAATCGCAACCACTCCTGGATAGACCGTCTGGACGCCATGCTCAAGAAAGGAGAGAACGCCATGATCCTCGTCGGCACCGGTCACCTCGCCTCCGAGGAAGGACTCATTCAACTCCTCAAAAACCGAGGCTACCGCGTGCGTCACCACCGCGAAGTGGAGGGTCTTTAACTACTGCATCCTGAATCATTCCAGTGTGATTCCGTGCCAGTAAGCAAACTCCCAACTCCATTCGCTCGCGTGTGCCTCAAGCCGCACAGTGACTTCCTGGCCAATGAACTTAGCCAGATCAACCTCCACGGTCTTCCAGCGCGGCCTTTCATGGTCCACGGGCATCTCGTTGACCACTTGACCGTTGACTGCCGCCTTTACGATCCAATCCCCTCGATCATCCGCGGCCACGCTGAACTTCAGCTTCTTCTTCCCCACTTCTATCTTGAGCTTCCGCTCAAAACTGGCGGGTGACTTCCTATCGGGGAACGGATGCATCATCAGCACGTTCGTTTTGCCGTGATACTCCGCCAGCTTGACCGGCGTGCGCTCAAAGTCGGGGGCGTTGACTTTCCAGTCAGGGTTCCACAGACTGACGCTTTCCCAGTCAATCGCGCGCCAGTTGGTACCTTTGGGCTTGGCGTTCGTGTCGGCGACTTCGACGCCTTGGATTAGCAATTTCTTCTTCTCTGGCGTCAGCGGGCCTTCTTCCGGCGGGGCGAGCACATACCATATGAGATCGCGAAAGGCGGCATCCGGCATCGCGCCGAAAGCCGCTGGCATCAGGCTTTGCTTGGAATTGGTGAGCGAGGCGATTTGATCGCGTGGCACTACCTGCGCGGCACCACCAGCACCGAGGAGCTTCACATGGCCCGGCGTATCTTCGACGACACGTCCGGCGAGCGTGCGGCCGTCCTTGGTGGCGACGGTGAAGTTTTCGTACGAGTTGCCTCAAAAAGAATCACACCGGGGGAGCGTGAACGAGTGAGGGACTAGCGGATCGTTGCCTCAAAATGAATGACACCGGATGGAGACCCCACCGGAGATGAGTCAATTGAGTCGAAAAGA
>Ga0247834_1002794_pt1 | contig 25212 bp, 25 predicted proteins | sample LaCruzMarch2015__8_FD_187118 | JGI IMG/M metagenome (GOLD analysis project Ga0247834, IMG submission 187118) | Freshwater microbial communities from meromictic Lake La Cruz, Castile-La Mancha, Spain - LaCruzMarch2015_12m | ecosystem: Environmental > Aquatic > Freshwater > Lake | place: Spain...
TTTCTCGCATCGATCAATACACGGGCGAAAATTGCAAGCAGCTTTCACCCGCGTCGCAAGGTCTTTATGGCATTCTCAATGCCAAGCGTATCTGGGCCGCAAATCAACAGTTTTGGAAAGCAAATCCAACGCCACTCAAGCAAGAAATCATTTTCGCGAGCACTGGAACCAAGAGTGCCGCCGATTCACCTTGGAAGTATGTGGCCGCTTTAGCCGGTTCGGATATCCAAACCAACCCACCTGACACCAATGCCCTCGTTGCAGCAAGCGGTCAGACGTTTGCTCGACAAGTGGATGCGATGCCAAGCGAAACACTTGCCAAGGAACTGGATGCCGCTGTCGATGTGCCGCATTTAGAAAAGACTCTTATGGAGCAAGGGGTCGCTAAATTCGTCGCACCGCAGAAGCAATTGATTCAAACCATCCAAGAAAAACGCAGTCTACTAACGCGTTAAGGCGAGCGGCGGCTTGCGTTATCCCAACCCGACGCGTTAGCGCGTTAGCGAGGGATAATTTCGCTGGTCCCTCACTCACGTTTCGGGTTATGACTGGTAGTTTTTGAACTGCCGCTCGCCTAAGGCGAGTCGATCACTCATTCTTGAGTTGCTCGGCCAGCAATGCAAACTTCGCTTCGTCCTGTTCTGAAACCTTGGGATACTCTAGATCTAGCGATTCTAGGTGAGATGCGATGATGTCCGCGATTGCCGCCCGAGCGTACCATTTGTCGTCTGCCGGAATAACATACCAAGGGGCCGATTTGGTGCTGGTCGCTGGCAACGCATCCTCGATCGCTTCTTGGTACTTATTCCAGAGTTTCCTTTCTTCCAGATCGCGTTCATTGAACTTCCATCTCTTTGCCGGTTGAGTCAAGCGTTCCAACATCCTGGCTTTCTGCTCGTCTTGGGAGACATGCAGGAAAAATTTCAGCACACTCGTTCCACCGTTCACAAGCGTTTGTTCAAACATTCGAATTTCTTCGTAACGGCGATTCCATAGGTCGCCAAGCGTTTTGTAAGGTGGCAGGTTTTGAGGGCCAAGAAACTCCGGATGAACGCGAACGACGATGACTTCTTCGTAGTACGAGCGATTGAAAATGGAGATCATTCCGTGTGCCGGCAAGAAACGCATCGGACGCCATAAAAAATGATGTTGCAACTCTTCCGCGTTGGGTGCGCGAAAGCCATAGATGCGACAGCCTTGCGGATTGACTCCACTCATCACGTGCCGAACCGTCCCGTCTTTTCCGGACGCATCCATCCCCTGCAGGACAATCAACAGGGATTGATGTCCGGACGCGAAGAGTCGGTTCTGTGATTCTTGGAGGGCGTTGGTGTCCACAGTCAACGCTTCAACTCCTTGCTTCTTGGCAAGCTCATCGCCAGCTTTGGTCGAGATTTTGCGAAGTTTGATGGACTCGCTCTCCTTGACCCGAAATTTATTTGCGTCAAAACGATGTTTGTTCATTGATTCAAAATCCAATCAAGCCCTAGATCGAGATTGGTTGCCGAATGCGTAAGGGCTCCTACGCTGATTCGTTCGACCCCCGTCTTTGCAATGTTTTCAATCGTCTCCAAGGTAACGCCCCCCGAGGCTTCCAGTTCGACAGAAGGCGCTATACGATCGCGAATCGCGACGCATTCTCGCAATAGTTCGCAATTCATGTTGTCGAGCAACACGATATCAGGCAGTGCCCGCAGCGCAGACTCCAGTTGGCTAACGCGGTCAATTTCGATTTCGATCATCGGTGGGTTTTCAAAGCGATAGGCTCCGCTGGCGATAAAGTCCTTGGCGGTTTGGACCGCAGTTCCTGGATCAAGCAATTTCCCGTCTTTGGCTGCTCGGCACGCCAAATGGTTATCCTTGATCAAGATCCCATCGAACAAGCCAAGCCTATGGTTTCGACCACCGCCACAGCGGACTGCATACTTCTCAAGCCTTCGCCATCCTGGCGTGGTCTTGCGTGTGTCATAAACGCGGCACTTCGTCCCTTGGGTCTTGGCCACATACTTGCTCGTTAATGTCGCGATACCACACAGCCTGCCCAGAAAATTCAATATTGTCCGTTCGCAAGTGAGAAGATCCCGAGTTTCACCCGTCAGGGTTGCGAGAGGTAGTTTGGGCTGAAACCATTCCCCATCACCGAGATGCTGTGTCCACGTGATGCGAGCATCTAACTCCTGCAGAATCGCTTCAATCAGATCGATACCGGCGGCAACGCCATACGCGCGCGGCAAAATAACGGCGGACCCCTGAATTCCTTGAGGCACAAGGGCCATGGTCGTCAAATCCGCGGTCCGGTCTAAGTCTTCGCGAATCGCCAAGCGGACCAATTGCGAAAGGTCGTCGAGCAAGGCTGCGTCGATTGTTTGAGAACGATAATCGGTGAGCATGTGAGAATTCTGAAACACAATGGAATTACAGGAGCGATACTGGTCAGGATTCGGCCAATCGTATAGTGTAACTGGACTGAGCGTTTCGCGCGTCGAATGCCAACCTGTTTTCTACCACCCAAACTCGGAGATTCTAGCATGAATTTGAAAACTTTCTTGTCTCTTGCTGTCCTATGCCTCTCTTTCTCATCCGCGTTCGCTCAAGAAAAGTCGGATAAAAAACAGGAAGCAGCTAAACCCGAAATGCTTGAAATGGCAGGTGGCAAAATAGTCGCAGCCAAGCCGGAAGCTTGGAAGACGATGCCCAAGAAATCGGAAATGATCCAGTACGAATTCCGCGCCCCGGCAGAAGGTGAAAAATCCGCACGCGTCACGATCATGTCAGCCGGTGGCAGCACCGAAAGCAATATCGAACGTTGGATAGGTCAGTTCGACGGTGGCAAGAAAGAAGATGCTAAAATTGAAAAGAAGGTGGTCGACCAGACCACCATTAACATTGTCGAGATGGCTGGAACTTTTAAGGAATCGATGGGTGGGCCGGCCGCTCCAATGAAGAAAATGGAAAACTACAAAATGCTCGGCGCGATTCTTGAGCTCAAAGATGGCTCGAAGGTCTTTATCAAAGCTACTGGGCCGTCCGATATCGTGACAGGCATGCGAGAAGGCTTTGTTAAGATGCTGGACGGAATCAAGAACAAGTAGGCCGGGTTCGTCCCGCACAGTCAATCCCACCGCGTTTCGGCAATCCTACCGCGTTTCAGCAATCCTACCGCGTTTCGGCAATCCTAACGCGTTTCAGCAGGCTGATGGGCTGCGGCAGGTGCGCCCTGGATGAACTTCGGTGCCGTGATCCGCCGATGCGATTGGTGGGTAACTTCGAGATCCTCGGAACTATCCTTAATCCGGGGAAGAGACTTTAGCCCCTCCTTGCGCATCATTTGCAATCCGTTCACCACCGCTTTAGGAACAGGCCAATGCTCCTCTAGTTTTCGTCCCCATTCATTTAGTCTTTGAAGCAGTTGCTGGTCGATACGACGGACTCGAGTCGCCGCACGCGCTATCACGAGTTGATCGTCCTTGCGGAGTTGCCACAACTGTTGGATCTCTTCGAAGTCGATCGATTCGTACGATGGATGCAAGAAGATAAACTCCCCTTTTGCCAAACAAAGAACCGATTCAGCGGATTGAGCCGGACCAACCGCTTTGTTGTTCCTCACTACATTGACTTGCGGATATTGACGTCTCAAATTGTCTAAAATTTCCGGCGTCGCGTCCTCCGACTGATCGTCAACCACGATCAGTTGAACTTCTCGGGTTAATTCGCAGAGCAATTCCAGGAGCCCTACGACACGCGATTCGATCTCGGCTTGCCGATCGCGTACGGGGAAAATAATACTGAGGGATTCTCGCATTCTTTGGCTCACCGGAAGATTGAAACGAGGAAGTTGTTTGCGACTGAGACTCGATTAGATCAACTGAGCGTGTATCGGTTTTGCAAGCCAAATTATTTCGCGGCAGCAGAAGATGTAGGTATGTCGTGACCGTAGGGATTATTAGGGTGCACCTTTGTCGGTCAAGTAATTCCAAAACAGGGCTACAATGAGTTACAATTGAACGACGAAACCATTTCTCCAAAATATCTAGGTCACATTATGCAAACACCATTTCACGCGGCGACTCCATTCGTTGTGATTTTGCTTGCCATGGCTCCTATTCACGACATCATGGCCAACGAACCCATTCGAATCGTTTTGGTGGCGGGCGAAACCGCGAAAAAAGACAAGCTCGGACACCATGACTACGTTGGGGGTTGCAAGTGCTTGGCAGAACTGCTCCATCAAACCCAAAACGTAGAAACCGTAACGGTCGAAGAGGGGTGGCCAAAAGACGAAAGTGTTTTCGCGAAAACAAGCTCCGTCGTCTTCTACACGGACGGTGGCGGTAAACAAGCTTTCTTAGAAAATCGGGAACGAATCGCACGTGTTCAAGAGCTGGTTAATAGCGGGACGGGAATCGTATTGATCCATCAAGCCCTGGACTTTCCGGAACAGTTTGCCGAACAAGCCAAAAGTTGGTCCGGAGGCGTCTACCTCCAAGGTCCGTCGGGCCGCGGACATTGGGATAGTAAGCACGTCGATTTTCCTAATCATCCCATCGCCAACGGCGTAGTCCCTTGGGAGATCAACGATGGTTGGCTGAATGGATTGCAGTTCGTTAAGGACATGAAACGGATCACGCCCTTGGTTTGGTCTGGAAAGACATATGCTGGCAGCCGAGCGGGATTGGATGCGGACATCGTTGCATTCGCCTACGACCGTCCGGATGGAGGCCGTTCCTTCTCTTTCTCGGGCTTGGATGCGCACTCTGCTTGGTCGCTGCCGGGCATGCGACAGTTGGTTGTCAATGGCGTTTTGTGGTCAGCCGGAGCAAGCATCCCCGAATCGGGAGCACCTTGCTCGATCGACGAAACTCGGCTTTTTGAAATGCAAACACCGCGTGAAGCACCACCCGCAAAACCCACAACAACCAAAGCAAAGTAGTTTCAACATTTCTCGGATCCTTTTTTGCGATCGCTGACGGGAAGAGTTTCGCAATCGGCAAATGATTGGGTCACCGACTGCTGAAATGGATTATCCCGATTCGCTTTCGCGTTTGTGGCTCCTCCTTTTTTTTTTGCTATAATCAAGTGATCCTTAATTTTCGGACAGGAAGATTCGCCGGATCTTTCTCTCGCCTCAAGCAACTTGCCGATTCGTTCAACTATGTCATTGAAAACTCATCGCATGTCGAAATCGTGTCATTCATGGAGCGACCTCGTTTCCGTTTATTCGATTCTGTTTTTTTTCTTGCTTGCGGTGGCCGGGCAGACGGTCGACGCAGACTCACCCACCGCAGACTCACCCACCGCAGACTCACCCACCGCAGACTCACCCACTGCAGACTCACCCACTGCTGACTCACCCACTGCGGCGGTGGCGGAAGTCGATTTCAGTCGCCAGATCCGGCCGATTCTCGCGAAACAGTGCTTTGCATGTCACGGTCCCCAGACTCAAGAATCGGGCGTAGCATTGCATGAGCATGAAAAAGCAGTTTCCGACAGCAACGAGGGCCGTAAACCGATCGTCCCTGGCGATTGGAGTTCGAGCGAGATTAGCCGACGCGTAACATCTCAAGACCCGGCCGTGCGCATGCCGCCAGAAGGGAATGGGTTATCCGACAAGCAAATCGAACTGCTTAAAAAATGGATTGAGTCGGGTGCCGAATACCGTGAGCATTGGGCCTTTTTGCCATTGAGCAATCCCAAACCTCCGCTGCTCAAGGCTGCATCGCTTTCCAGCAATCCAGTCGATGCATTTATCCAGGAACGATGGGACAAACTTGACTTGACGGGAGCGCCTCCCGCCCAACCCCGCAGTCTGATTCGACGATTGTACTTTGACACAATCGGCGTTCCCCCCGATTTGGAAACCGTCGAACGTTTCGCCGCGAATCCATCCGAAGTCGCATACTCAGAACTTGTAGACCAACTGCTGGCGGATCCAAGATTTGGCGAACGGATGGCCCGTGATTGGCTCGACGTCGTACGCTATGCAGAAACAAACAGTTACGAGCGAGATGGCCCGAAGCCCAACGCTTGGAAGTACCGAGATTACGTCATTCAGTCGCTCAACAGCGATAAACCATACGATCGATTCCTGACGGAACAATTGGCGGGAGATGAAATCGAACCACCCACCGCAGAGACGCTCACGGCCACAGGTTTTTATCGGCTTGGGATTTGGGATGACGAACCCGCAGATCCTGAGAAAGCCAAATACGATGGCTTCGACGACCTCGTGACGACGATCGGCCAAGGAGTGCTTGGCTTAACGCTCAATTGCGCTCGCTGCCACGATCACAAGATCGATCCTATCCCTCAAAAAGACTATTACCAAATGGTGGCTTTTTTGCGAGACGTGAATCCGTACGGAACGCGTGGCGATGAAAAATCGAACAACCAGGTGGAAGTCTCCGACGAAGCACTCTCGCGAACGAGTTCGGAACTCAAGGCCCGCATGAAGCAGATGCGTGAATTGCAAAAGAGTATCGAAGATGCGGGCATCGCGAAGATGAAGGCCGAGGACAAGCTTGCAGCCAAGAGTCCGGACCGCGACAAGGTCGTCCGCGAAAGGCTCAAGGCCTATCTATCCCAAGAGCAATGGGACGAATGCGAAGCCTTGAAGGCCCAGATCGAAGTCACTCGAAAGGAAATCGAGGCGTTACCGCTCGACTTTAGGCTGGGACTAGCAAAATGCAATCCGAATCCGGAGCAGACCTTTGTTCTCATGCGAGGCAATCCAGGTGCCAATGGCGATCCGGTGGATCCTGCATTTCCTGCGTTGTTTCATGACGAAAAGCCTGCAACTCCAGAAAAGCGTTCGAGTTCGACGGGTAGGCGTACGCAACTGGTTCAGTGGATGACGTCTCCTACGAATCGCTTGAGCGGTCGGGTTATGGTTAACCGCATTTGGCAGCACCATTTTGGACGCGGTATCGTTCGTTCGGCTAACAACTTTGGTCAACTAGGTGATTCGCCGACCCATCCGGAGCTTCTCGATTTCTTGGCGCAACAACTTGTCCGTTTCGATTGGCACCTTAAACCGCTTCACCGAATGTTGCTCCTATCGGAAACCTATCGTCAGAGCTCGACAGGCAATGCGGAAAGTCAACAGCGAGACCCAAACAACGATTACTTTGCCCGATTCAATGTGCGTCGACTCAGCGCAGAGGAACTGCGAGATTCTGTCCTAACGGTGAATCAGCGAATCAATTGGCAACAGTCAGGCCCAAGCATTTTTCCTGATGTTTCGGACGATGTGAAAGCGGGTCAGAGCGTACCAGGCAAAGGTTGGGGCAAGTCGTCGGATGCAGACAAATCTCGGCGGAGTGTTTACATTCACATCAAACGTTCCTTGATCCCTCCCGAGTTGTCGGTGTTCGATTTCCCTGAAACAGACACAAGTTGCGAAGCTCGCTTTTTAACGACTCAAGCGGCCCAAGCGTTGAACATGCTCAACGGTGCCTTCATGCAACATCAGTCGAGCCTTTTGGCCAAGCAGGCCATGCAAGGCAGCGACGGATTGCCTGACGCATTGCGACTGCCAAACCAGTTGCGAAACGCGATCGAGTCCGCCTATTCGCGTCCAGCGGAATCGTCCGACATCGAACGGGCTTTGCAACGGATCGCTAGTCTTCAGTCAAAGTTTGGCTTAAATGAGCAGCAAGCCTTTCGGGAGTACTGCCTCGTGTTGCTCAACAGCAATGAATTTCTTTACTTGGATTAATTATGGCAAAGCAAAACTTTTGTGGACGCACTCGCCGTGAGTTCATGTGGGAAGCGGGCTGCGGTTTTGGCAGCGTGGCTCTCACTTCGTTTTTGAGCGCGGATGGTTTCTTTAACAACAAAGCATCTGCACACGAAGATTCGCCTAAGGTTTCGTCACAAAAACCACACCACGAGGCCAAAGCCAAGTCGGTGATCTTTTTGTTTATGTACGGCGGCCCAAGCCAAATCGATACGTTTGACTACAAGCCGAACATGATCGGCATGGACAACAAAACCATTGCCGTTAAGACGTTTGGACGGGGTGGGCACCGCAATGAAGGCCGCATTGTTGAGCCGCGTTGGAAATTCAAACAGTATGGCCAAGCAGGGAAATGGGTCAGTGATTTGTTTCCCAATTTGGGCGAATGTGTGGATGACATCGCCTTTTTGCATTCGATGACTGCGGATTCTCCCATTCATGGTTCTGCCATGTTGATGATGAATTCGGGCAAGATCCTAAGCGGTTCGCCGTCGATGGGTTCTTGGGTCAACTATGGCCTCGGTTCGCTCAATGAGAACTTGCCGGGCTACGTCGTGATGCTCGACCCAGCGGGAGGTCCAATCAGTGGTGCCAAGAATTGGTCAAGTGGATTTATGCCTGCCAATTACCAGGGGACCATATTGCGGGCCAAGGGAGCACCTTTGCTCGATCTGCAACCGCCCCCAGGCGTTTCTCGCGAATTGCAACGCGATTTGATCGATGCAATCGAGGAGAACAACAAGGCGCATCTGGCATCGCGGGCTGCCAATTCGGAACTCAGCGCTCGCATCGCAAGTTATGAGCTTGCCTATCAAATGCAGCAATCCGCTCCGGAAGTAGTCGACATGACTCAAGAAGACCAAGCAACGCTCGATATGTATGGCATCGGCCAGCCTCGGACCGATGACTTTGGTCGGCGTTGTTTGCTAGCGCGACGAATGGTGGAACGCGGAGTTCGTTTTATACAATTGTATTCGGGCGGTGCGCATAACGATGACAATTGGGATGCTCACGGTGACCTGGAAAAGAACCACAACAAGCATGCGGGGAATACCGACAAACCGATCGCTGCGCTGCTCAAGGATCTCAAGCAACGCGGATTGCTTGAGAGTACGCTCGTGGTCTGGGGAGGTGAATTTGGACGCCAGCCGGTTGCGGAATATCAAGCAAGTACGGGCCGAGATCACAATTCCTATGGCTTCACGATGTGGATGGCGGGTGGCGGAATCAAGGGTGGAATGAGCGTTGGCACGACGGACGAACTCGGGGCAGCCGCAGTCGAGCGACCTTTGCACGTAAAGAACCTACACTCAACGGTGCTGACTCAAATGGGGCTGGATCCAAATCGGCTTTCGTATTTCTATAGTGGTCTCGACCAAAAACTTGTGGGGGTCGAACATGTCGAGCCGATCCATGAAATCATTTAGTTCGGGCTTGAGAGGATCGCGATTTTCCAAGATTTTATCGAAGCCTTCGATCGTATCTCGGGCTCCACATGCACGCTTCTAAACCTATCACTATTCGGTGGCCGTGGGCCATTTGTGGAATCCTGCTCGTAGCCACGCTCCTCAATTACATGGATCGCCAGGCCCTAGCAGTCACCCTTCCAGCGTTGAAAGTCAAATTCAACCTTGCCGAAGGACGGGTTGGAATGGTCGAAGGCTGCTTCGGGTATGCGTTCGCTTTCGGTGCAATTTTCTTCGGTTTCATTGCTGACAAGACTGGTCCGAGATTTCTTTACCCGATTGTTCTGGGGGGGTGGTCCCTGGCGGGAATTGCGACCGCGCTAGCCGGACAGGCCTGGCTCACTTCGATTTTGGAAAGTCCGGATGATCCTGTGGGGACAGGCGTTTATCACTGGCTTCTGATCTGTCGGGTTGTACTCGGCTTCTTTGAAGCCGGTCATTGGCCCTGCGCTTTGTTGACCGTACGGGCCATACTCAACGAAAGGGATCGAACGCTCGGTAATGGAATTCTGCAGAGCGGAGCCTCGATCGGTGCCGTGATCGTCCCCTTTTATGTTGAAGCCGCAGAATGGGCTGGGCAATCCTGGGAGTTTCCATTTTGGTCTATCGGGATCGTCGGTCTCCTTTGGATTCCAGCCTGGTTCGCACTGGTTACAGGTCGCGACCTCTCGACTCCCAAAGTGGATTCGGGCGATATTCTCGAATCAAGCCGAATGAGTGGTTCTGCCTCTCAGCAATTGAGCGATTTGATTCAACGTTTGATTGTGCTTGCCATCATGATTGCGACGCTCACGGTTAGTTGGCAATTTCTGCGGGCTTGGCTCGCTCTTTTCTTGCAGGATCACCACCATTATTCGAAGGAAGCCACGCGAGGATTGATGGCAGGCTATTTCATCGCCGCAGATGTCGGTTGTATACTCTCAGGCGTGTTGGTGAAACGCCTCGTTTCGGCCGGGTGGCAGGTCCACCGATCCCGTCTCCTTGGGTACTTTATATTCTCGCTGTTGACCGCTTGCGGCGCACTGGTCCCCTACGCTGGTAATGGGTGGGTGATGAACCTCCTGCTCTTTACCGCAGGTGCCGGCATCCTGGGACTCCACCCCTACTACTATGCTCTCACGCAAGAAATCTCCCACAAATACATGGGGACTTTCTCAGGGTTCCTCGCGGCTGGTGGTTGGATCGTCTCAGCCACGACCAGTATCTATATTGGACGGCAAATCGAGGCTAGCAAGAGTTACGAGCTAGGGTTGTTAATCGTCGGTTTCGCCCCCATGATCGGTTTCGTCGTACTTTTTCTCCTTTGGCCACGCAAGAGACAATTTTAGGTCGTGCTGCAGGTACCAAATTCAAGGGGGATGGAGGATTTCTCAATGCCTCACTAGGCTGGATTGGGATTGGAAGTTACATTCCTTTGACTCAATGAATTGCAAATAAGCCGCGAAAGCAGCACTCTCTCGAATCCTAGAATCATGGCTCGCGAACTTTCTACCATACGAAACATCGGCATCATCGCTCACATCGACGCTGGTAAGACGACGGTTACCGAGCAGATGTTGTATATGAGCGGCACCAAGCACCGGGCAGGTGCCGTCGATTCGGGAACGACCGAAACGGACGACGACCCCGAGGAGCAGCAGCGAGGCATCACGATCTTCGCCGCTTGCGTTACCTTTCACTGGAAGGAATGCACCGTCAATTTGCTCGATACGCCTGGGCACGTCGACTTCACCGCCGAAGTGGAAAGGTGTTTGCGAGTCTTGGATGGTGCAGTCGTCGTCTTTAGTGCCCGCGAAGGTGTCGAAGCCCAAAGCGAAACCGTCTGGCGACAGGCTAACAAGTACAGTGTTCCTCGCATCGTTTTCATCAATAAGCTCGATCGAGAAGGGGCAGATTTCTATCGCGTGTTGGAAGAGATCGGACCTCGGCTCAATGCGGATCCAGTTGCAATTCAAATACCGGTGGGACAAGGACCAAGCCATTCACGCGAACCTTTTCAAGGCATCATCGACTTGATCGATCTCAAGATGCTACGGTTCAATCCCGAAGATCAAGGCAAAACGGTTTTGGTTGAGGAGGTCCCGACGGAACTTCTGGACGACGCCATGGATTGGCGAAACGTGATGCTCGAAAAGCTCTATCTGCACAACACCGAGATGATGGAGTTGGCCATGGAGGAAAAGCCTATTCCGAGCGAGCTGGTTCGTCGAGCGTTGCGGGAAGCATGTATCAGCCTTAAGTTACAGCCCGTGCTCTGTGGATCCGCACTTCATGGTGCCGGTGTCCAACCGTTGCTAGATGGCGTTGCATCCTACTTGCCATGCCCGTTGGATCGCCCACCCGTGACCGGCGTCGATCCCAAGAAGCGGGAAAAAAGTCTTCAACGCAAACCGGACCCCAAGGAACCATTCTGCGCTCTGGTGTTCAAGATTTTGCCGGCGAAGACGGGCGACATGTTTTGGATTCGCGTCTACTCAGGTAAATTGGAATCGAATTCGCGAGTGTACAACCCGAACCGTGACAAGAAGGAAAACGTTGCCCAGCTCTGGCAGATCCATGCAACCAAACGCGAACGGCAAGGCCAGATCGAAACTCTTCAATGCGGCGATATCGCGTGCTGCATTGGCCCTCGTGACTCGATCACTGGCGACACGCTTTGCGATACACGAGACATGATCGAATTGCCCTCGATCCAGTTTGCGCAGTCCGTTATTTCGATGGCCATTGAGCCAGAAAATACTGTCGAGCGCAAAAAACTGTCCGAGGTACTGGAGATGCTCAAGCGTCAAGACCCAACGTTCCATGCGTCCGAGAACTCAGAATCCGGGCAAACTCTGATCAGCGGCATGGGCGAATTGCATCTTGAAGTCATCAAGAATCGCCTGGTTCGCGACCATCATCTCAATGTCAAATTTTATAAGCCACGCGTTAGCTATCGCGAAACCATTGCCAAGAGCGTGGAAGTGCGTGGGCAGTGCAATCGCCAAGTTGGCTCGCAACAAATGTTTGCAAGGCTTCAAGTACGGTTCGAGCCGCTTGACGATTTGTCAGGAAAAGTGGTTGTGGTCGATCGCACGCCGATTGACCAGATGCTACCAGACAATCTTCGCCAAGCTGCTTTGGAAGAGCTCAAAAATCGTTCGGAGGGTGGTGGAATGATCGGTTCGTTTCCACTGACAGGGATTCGAATCAGCATCCTAGGTGCAGAGACTGCCGAAGTGGGTTCGGATGAAGTGGCGTTTCGTATTGCAGCCAACGATGCATTCGACGAAGGTCTTAAGTTAGGTGGCCCGTCGCTGCTTGAGCCTGTGATGAAAATGGAGATAACCACACCTGCGGACTACCTAGGGGAAATCGTAGGAGACTTGCAACAGCGTCGCGGCATGATCGAACGCACGGAAGCACGCGGGGCCATCACCAGCGTAACAGCCTTGGCGCCGCTCAAAGAATTGTTCGGTTATTCGAGCGCTATTCGGTCGCTCAGCCAGGGCCGAGCGGGTTGTTCGATGGAGCCACAGGGTTATCAAACGGCGCCCAAGGAAGATGCCGAGGCATTTGCACTTTGATGTTTATTTCGCTCGATGGAATTGACGGAGCGGGCAAGTCCACGCAAATCGACTTGCTCCGAACGCACCTTGAATCGCAAGGCAAAGTGGTTGCGTGTTTTCGAGACCCCGGATCGACGAAGCTTGGTGAAGCGATTCGAGAAATCCTGTTGCACCGCGAGGATATACCACTTGCAAACACGTCGGAAATGTTGCTCTACATGGCGGCCCGCGCTCAGCTCGTCGCAGACCAAATTCGCCCTGCATTGGAGGCAGGTGCGACCGTTATCTGCGATCGGTTTCTGTTGGCGAATGTGGTCTATCAGGGGGTAGCTGGTGGCTTGGATGTCGAAGAGCTATGGGGAGTTGGTAAATGTGCAACTGGCGGCTTGTCCCCCGATGTTACGGTGGTGCTCGATATCGACCCAGAGATCGCAGTAACACGACTCCAGCGAGGTCCAGATCGGTTGGAAAAGCGAGGGATTGAGTACTTCCGAAAAGTCCGGCAAGGGTTTCTGGAGCAAGTTGGCCGAGCAAGCCCTTACTCTCTCGTGGTAAACGCAACGCAAAGCATCGAATCGATCCAAAACGAGATCCGCCAGTTTGTCGATAACATAGATGGCACGCTCTGCGGCTGTGATCTTATTTAGTCCGACGTGCCACCCCTAATCAGGCTTGGCAATACTGCATGCGAAATCGAGGCGGGCCGCCAGTTTCCCTTCGACGGTCACTTTGCCTGTCATGAAGTAGGCTGATGAAACGACGTCGTTGAGCGTTACGTTGATTTCAATCGTTTCACCTGGACGAACCATGCGTTTAAATTTCGCTCCGTCGATTCGCGTAGCGACAGGTACAGAACCGTCTTGCGGCGTGAACTGGCTAAGCAAGATTGCACCGCTTTGCAAGCAACATTCGCAAAGGATGACGCCGGGGACCAACGGGAAATCAGGGAAGTGTCCTTGCAAAAAAAAGTCATCTGCGGAGAAGGTTTTTTTGCACATGATGTGCTTGTCGGATTGCTCGACCACTTCGTCGACCAAAAGCATTGGCTTGCGATGCGGAATCAGCGTTTGGATTTTCTCTAGATTTGCAAATGTCATGCTATCTTGATGGCTGTTGAACTTGGTGGCTAATTGAATGAAACGGAAACCGAAGTTGGATCATGGTAACCGCAATCGCAACAAGTTGGCACTCCCTGCTCCTCGGTACTCCCCCCGTCCCCCTCTCACTCGAGACTGCTGATCGAGTCGTTTAACGGCTAGCCAAAGGCGTCCGGGCGAACACTAACCGACGACAACGGCTTGACGCGAAACGAAAATGTTCTCCGCCAAGACTAAACCAGCGAAGCTATTCGGGACGGGTCACTTTTTTTGCTATAATTGAATCGCACGCGAAGGACTTAAATGACCGTCGAGAAAAACGCGTGGCCAAATCCACGAATCAATGAGAGAGCACCGGATTTCGTCCATTGTCGTACGGTGGTGAAAGCAACTAGATATTATATGAGTTCGAAGTAACCGGTTCTAAATGTCGTCGAGGCTGTCCATTCATGCGAATTCTATGTGCCGACAACAGCGAGGTCTCTCGAATCGGTATTTCCAAAATCCTCACCCAGAGCGGTTTTGCGGTTGACAAAGAAGTTGAAGACTATGCCAGTTTGATCAAAGCGCTGGAACAAACTGAATTTGATTTGCTGATTTCAGAGCTCAGATTTGAGGATGCAGAGTTTCTGGATATCGTGGAAGAGGTTCGAACGGCACGACCGGCAATGAAGATTTTGATTTACACGTTTCATATCAACCCGACCTATGTCGCACGTGCTGCCGCTCACAAACTTTACGATTTCGTATTAAAAAGCTCGGAAGCCAATCGTTTGGTTCGATCGGTCGCGATGGCTCCGAACGGGGCTGCACCTCAGGAATCGCTGCTGCTCAAGGCATCTAAGTTTCTCACGCAATCGCCGAAAACAGGAGTCTCATCCGCCGATTCCCTTACAAAACGGGAGCTTCAAATCCTGAGTCATTTGTCGCTTGGGCTGAGCAATCGTGAGATAAGCAGCATATTGGATATCAGTCTCGAAACCGTAAAGGAACACGTTCAGAATATCCTGCGGAAACTCAAATCGAGCGATCGAACCGAAGCCGCCGTCTGGGCCTTGCGAAATGGCATTCCTACTTTGACGTTGGACGAGTAACTCGTCTAAAAAATCAACGCGACGCAAAAAACGGACCGATTTTGGAATTGGAGTCAGGGGGGGAGCGGTGACCGGCGACTTTTGAAGCATCATGACCGTTGCCGCACTCATGCTGAAATACACGAAATCAAAAAGATGCTTCAAGGATTGATCGATAAGAAATAACGCGAGCGGTAGCATGAGATAGTACCGTAGCACAGGCTGCTAGCCTGTGCTTCTTAGACAATTACAGGCTGGCAGCCTGTGCTACGTGGTAGTTATTGGTCTGCCGATCGCCTAAGGGGTCCCAAGACGAGTCTTGACCTTTGCGTTATAGTTAGGACTCAGTTCTAATTTTAGATCACTGAGTTGATGCAAGCGACGCAAAGGAAATCCTGATCATGGGCGCGGAAACCCAAAACCCTTCCAAAAGCACTTCGTCGTTGGATGTACCCAACGACGATTCTATTTTAGCGATGCGCGATGCCGTGATCGGACAAGTCGAATTTGCGCGACGTTACACTCTGAGTTTATTGGAGAACGTACCGGATTCGCTTTGGCCAGTGATTCCCCCTGGTGCCACTTCGCACATCGCGTGGCAAGTTGGGCACCTCGCCGTTTCCCAGTATGGCTTGATGCTTTTTCGCCAACGTGGGCGAGCTGAGGGAGATTTGGATCTAATGCCAGGCTGGCTTCGCAAACGATTTGGTCGAGGCAGCATGCCGCCAACAGAGCCAAGTGAGATTCCGTCGAAAAGCGAATTGTTGGCCACGCTTGAGAAAATCCACATTGCAGCCATGAAAGCCATCCCCAATTTTACGGCTCAGCAATTGTCGGAACCCACCGAGATGCCGTATGCCGTTCACCCGATCAAGCTTGGGGCATTGCTATTTTGCCCGTTGCACGAGTCGATCCATTCAGGTCAGATCGGTTTGCTGCGCCGAATGCACGGCTTTGAGTCCCTACGCTAGCATTCCGACGCACTAGAATTTTTGGGTTGATATTGGCTGCAAGACGCAAGTAAGCAACAATCTTGCGGTTAGACGAGTGGCAGACTGAAAACTACCAATCATAACCCGACACGAAAGTGAGGGACCTGCGGGATTGTCTCTCGCTTACGCTTCGGGTTGGGATACTGCAATTTGTGCGGCGCTCCGCGTCGCAGGCATCACGACGGCGGAGCGTCGTGCAACTTAGTCCTAATTGCGTTTCGCCAACACACTAACCATGGAAGGTTCCCGAATGTCAGATCGAGCTTCCGCCGACGAGCCAGAGAACCAAAAGTTTCGTTGGCAAGAACGATTGTTCTACTATCTATTTCGAAGCCTCATTTGCTTCCTCCAGATCCTTTCGCTGGAGCGTTGTGATCGACTGTGTCGCATTCTCGCCCGACTTTTTTCGACGGTGGTGCCGCTGCGACAAAAGTTGATTCGAGAAAACTTGAAGTTGATTTTCCCAGATTGGGATATTCATCGCGCAGCAGACGTTCAAGAGAGGATGTGGCATCATCTATTGCTGATGAGTTGTGAAGTAGCCCAAGCACCTCGTAAAGTCCACAGGGAGAACTGGTACGAACATTTTTCGATACCGGATCGACGTTGCATGCTCCAAGTGGTCATCGACGTCCGTCCGAACGTTCTCGTTTCGGGTCATTACGGAAATTTTGAGTTGGCAGGTTTCCTAACCGGCTTGTTTGGAACTCCCTCAACCACGATTGCACGGCCCCTGGATAATGGCTTTGTCCATAACTACGTCACGAAGTTCCGTTCGGTGGGTGGCCAACATTTTTTGCCCAAGGTTGGAAGTTCTATCCAAGTGCAAGAACTGCTCAGCCAAGGGGGAAATCTTGCATTGCTCGCAGATCAATACGCCGGCGCCAAGGGCTGCTGGGTCGATTTTATGGGGAAACCAGCGTCGTGCCACAAGGGGCTCGCTTTGTTCACGCTCTCGAGTGGCGCTCCGATGGTCGTGATCGGCAATACGCGTCAAGGCAGACCGTTGCAGTTTGAGATTTCTGTGCTAGGCGTGGCCGATCCTGAGGTACCAGGCGAACATTTGGCTAGCGTGCAATCGTTGACCCGCTGGTACAATCAGTGCCTTGAGAAGATGATTCGATCTTTCCCGGAACAGTATTGGTGGGTTCATCGACGATGGAGAGGTGAACCGCCACAAAAACGATCAAGCCGTGCAGCGTAGCTATGACCAAAATATATCAAGGCCTTGGCCTGTCCTGTATGTATCCCGAAAACTGGAACATCACCGAGGATACCGACGACGGAAAACTATTGGGCTTCACTCTCGAAAGCCCTACGTCCGCGTTCATGACCGTGACCGAGTATCCATGGACGGTTCCACCGGCGGAAGCGTTGGAGCAAGCCTGCGAGGTGATGAAATCGGAATACGATGAAGTCGAATTCGACGAGGTGGAATCGGATCTGACGTGGAACGGCAAGCCGTTGCCATACTGCAAAGCTGCCGATGCTCAGTTCTATTACTTGGATCTGATGGTCATCTCTAGGATGGTAGCGTTTGCGTTGGATCACCGCACTTTCCTGGTGCAGATCCAAGCGGAGGATCGAGACTTTGATAAGCTGGAGATGGTCTTTAAGGCGATACTCGTCAGTTTATTACAGTCTGTGAAGGATGAATAAACCTATGTTTGGGGTTGCAAATGTCCAACCATGAGGTCGTCATCATTTCCGCGAATCCCAAGTCTGGTTCTCGCAGTCGGACGAGTCTCGTTGCCGAACTCAAGCAGTCCATTGAATCCGCAGGATACGATTGCGAACTCCATACCGATTTGCAACAGATGGCCAGTCGAGCACACAGTTTGGCAGCGGAGGGATTGCTGAGGACTGTCGTTTCCGCTGGTGGAGATGGGACCGCATCGACGGTTGCAAGCTTGATTCCCATCGAAATTCCACTGACCTTGTTTCCGACGGGCTCCGAGAATCTTTTGGCCACCTACTTCTCCATCGCCGCCGACGTAGACAAGTGCGTCAAGTCGATCCAGAAGCTTCAGACCAAAACCATCGACGTGATGTTGGTTAATGGCAAATTGTCCTTGTTGATGGCAAGTGTAGGTTTTGATGCCGAGGTAGTTCGCCGAGTCCATTTGTCACGAAAGTCTCATGTTTCCCGGTGGACGTATTGGTCTGCTATCCTCAATACGCTTGTCCGATACCGTTGGCCGGATCTGAAAATTGTTATTCGAGGTGAAAACGAACGAAAGATCGACGAGACCATTGGGAGTTGGGTCTTTGTTTTCAATATCCCTCGCTATGCCGCAGGTCTGAACATTATCCAAGACGCTAAAGAGGACGATGGATTCTTGGACATCGGCGTCTTCGATCGCGGGGGTTTGCTGCACGGTCTGCGCTGTTACTGGGCGGTCACACGCGGCAAGCATCATCAGATGAAGCAATGGCGACGTTTTAGGTGCAAATCGATTCAAATTGATTCCGTGGCGGGAAAGCCCCAGCAATCATCCTGTCAAACGGACGGTGATTGGGGATGCGAGCTGCCTGTCACGATCCAAATCACCGATCGCAAAATCAGCCTCGTCATTTAGGGAGTTGCTTGCCTAAAGAGGCCGTAATTGCGTTTAGACCGAATTCCGCCCCTTTGTTTCATGGGCATCATCGCGTAAGCTGAGCTTGGAACATTTCAGGCGGGATCGGTTTCCAGTTTGTCAGGGTTCGAGCAACTCTTTTTGATCGAAGGTACGAGGATGTCGACTGCAATTGTCGATGCCAGCACGCCGCAATATGTTCTTATGGAGGGAAAGGAACGCATTGGACCCAAGGTCGCGTCTCTACAAGGCGGTGTTGCGTGTTCAGCCATTTACGGTTTTTCCGATAAGCAACCGTACGAGGCGTTTTGCAGCCACAGTTCGCTTGCGCTGACTCCCTATCCGCTCGTTAAATTTTACTTGCAAAGCCAAGTGGACGAAGGGGGCGAAAGTCTTAAGCTCGTCGTTCTAGACGCGGTTGAGTCCGACTCGGATGTACTTTATGCTATCACCATGCAGGGGGCGCTCGATGCTCACAAATGCGGTAGCAAATCGGTGGCCATCGCGTATCGATTGGTATTCGACTCCGTCACAACCGAGTATCGAGTATTGGAATCGACTCCGGATTGAGACCCCGACCCGCTCGTCTGTTTGGTGAATGTCCGTCATCTGAAACAAACCTCAACCCATCGAAATCATGCCGTCTCGCCTTGAAAAAATACAAGCCATGTTGCAAGACGATCCTCGCGATCCGTTTTTGCGATACACGTTAGCGATGGAGTATCGCAAACAGGAAGAAAACGAAAAAAGCTTGGAGTTGTTGACGGAATTGGCTGCCAAGGAAGAGCCTAAATATGTGGCTGCGTTTTTTATGGCCGCTCAACAGCTCGTCGAACTCGATCGAACCGAAGAGGCGCGAACCTTTTTGCGAGACGGTATCGACGCTGCACGTCTTCAGAATAATCATCATGCTGCTGCTGAAATGAGCGAATTGCTTGCCGAGATCGGCAAGGATCGTTCGACCCATTAGTGTCGTCGTTCGCTCCGCGTGATTTCGGCCCCTAATTTTTGCCACGGACACTTCCCAAGTTACCCCAACATGAATGAAGCATCCATTCTTTTAGCGTTGGAGACGACCGGTCGAAGCGGGTCTGTCGCAATTCTTCGCACATCGCACGCTGGGATTGTTTGTGAAACCGAAGTTCTTGAGGCGGACGTGGGATCTGCCAAGACGCTTGCGCCTGCCATCGATCGTTTGTTGAGTCGACTCGCAATCGATGTCACTGAACTTTCGGCGATCGCTTTGCTTACCGGCCCCGGTTCCTTTACGGGGCTGCGGGTCGGTGTAGCGACCGCCAAAGCGATGGCGTATGCCTTGAAAATACCCGCCATTGAAATCGATACCCTCGACGTGATTGCGTCGCAGATCGTGCCCGACCATCCGGCCGTTCATGTTGTGCTCGATGCATATCGAGGCCAAGTTTTCTACGCGGGCTATCGAATTTCCCAATCGCAATTAGTGAAAAACTCGCCCCAACCCTACGAAAAAATTTCTCCAACACAAATTGTGAATATCGAGCATTTGCTTGTTGAAATGCTAGGCGCTGGAAGCGAGGAGTCGTTTGACCTTTGCGGACCGGGTTGCGATCGGATTCGAAAATTCATTGCGGACCCGGAAAACGTCGGCTCCGAGCAGCGTGCCGAAGTTATTCGTAAAATCCGATGGATCGATGGTCCAGAAACCTCTCCAATGGCGGAAAATGTGGCAAAACTTGGCTTTGAAAAGTTTCTTGTTGGAGACATTTCGGACGCCTTTCACATCCTTCCACAATACTATCGAAGCAGCGCCGCAGAAGAATTGGCTGGGAAATCAAAGCTCGGCTAACGAAATCTTGCCGACTGGTTAAACTTTAGACGACTTGAGCCGGCCCCTTGTTCAACTTTAGATCTCATCACAATAGCTATGCAAATCCATCGAAATCCAACACGCAGCGTCCAGATAGGTTCCATCAGCATCGGCGCGAACCATCCGATTGCAGTCCAAAGCATGACCGCAACCCACACGACAAATATCGACGCCACGGTTGCGTTGGTCAACGACTTGCAACGTGCGGGTGCGGATGTTGTGCGGATCGCTGTCGACAGCGACAAGGATGCGGAGGCGCTTGCCGAGATTCGAAAGCAGACAACTGCGAATCTCTCTGTCGATCTACAAGAGAACTATCGCTTGGTGGATAAGGTCGCTCCGCATGTTGATAAGGTTCGATATAACCCTGGTCATCTTTACCATCATGAGAAGTCCCGGCCATGGCAGGATAAAGTAAAGTTCCTCTCCGATGTTGCAGGAGCCAATGACTGCGCATTGCGAGTTGGAGTCAACTGCGGAAGCGTCGACCCAAGTCAAAAGGAGCTCTTCGACGCCAAAGACTCACTAGGGCCTATGCTCGCATCCGCAACGGAACATTGCGAACTCCTGGACTCGCTCGGTTTCACTCGCTACGTCGTCTCGCTCAAGGACAGCGACCCAACCAACGTTGTCACCGTGAACAGGCGATTTGCGGAAATGCGCCCCGATGTTCCATTGCACTTGGGTGTCACGGAAGCGGGTCTGCCGCCAGACGGAATCATCAAAACGCGAATTGCATTCGAACAATTGATTGGCCGTGGAATTGGAGATACCATTCGCGTTAGCTTGACCGTTCCCAATAATAAAAAATCGATGGAGATCGAATCAGGGCGTCAAATCATTGACGACATTCGAAACGGTCGATTGCGATCGGTGGTCGCGCTGGATCCGTCGAAGTTGAACATTATCTCTTGCCCAAGCTGTTCACGTGTCGAGAACGAAGCATTTGTCGAGTTGGCGCAGGACGTGAAAGAGATGACTATGTATGCGAAAGACTATGCCATCACGATCGCGGTCATGGGCTGTCGCGTGAATGGGCCAGGTGAAACAGATGATGCGGATTTGGGCTTGTGGTGTGGGCCTGCCAAAGTCAATCTTAAACGGGGTGGCGAAGCGATCGGAGCCTATAAGTACGACGAGATTCTTCCTAAGCTTCGCGAAGAACTGGATCGATTGATCGATCAGAGGAAAGCGTTGGTTGAGTAAAGCAGCAGTCGGAGCGAGGCATTATCAAATGGATGTGAACCGAAAACTTGTGATGGATGCGTCGACTTGGATTGTCAAGGTTGGCTCGAAGTCGTTGACCGGCGACGATGGTAGGCTCGATCGCACGCAAGTGGCCAACTTGGCGAGACAACTGCTGACCATTGTCGATATGGGCAAACGTGTCGTCTTGGTCTCAAGCGGTGCGGTCGCGAGCGGTATCGGCAAACTGGGCTTACCAAGTCGCCCCACGGACTTGGCAACGTTGCAAGCGGTTGCAGCGATAGGCCAAACTCATCTTATGCAGGTCTACGAACAAACCTTTGCGGAGCACGGTCGCCATGCGGCTCAGATTTTGCTCACCGCTTCGGAGTTGGATGACCGGGTCGCATACCTCAATGTACGGAACACGTTGCGACGGTTGTTGGAAATGGGGGCGATCCCCATCATCAACGAGAATGATACTGTGGCGGTCGATGAACTGAAAACTACGTTTGGCGACAACGATCGCTTGGCTGGCATGGTGGCGGGCATCATGGAAGCGAGTCTTCTTGTCATCCTAAGCGATGTGCAAGGCTTGTACGATCGCGACCCACGTGATCCGCAAGCTCAAGTCGTATCCTCCGTTGATCGCATCGATGAACGTATCGAAGATATGGTGAGAGATCGGAAGACGGGCATTAGCAAAGGTGGAATGGCTAGCAAACTTGCTACGGCAAAATTCGTAACGACGAGCGGCCAATGTGTTATTATCGCCTGGGGAAGGGAACCAGAAATATTGGTTCGTTTGGCGAAAGGCGAAATGGTTGGGACATTATTTTTGCCTCAATCGAAAACGCTGACTCCCAGAAAACGTTGGATTGGTTTCTCAGCTCAGCCTGCGGGCCAATTGCAAGTCGACGACGGGGCCGCAAAGGCGATGTGCGCCGAGGGTCGCAGCTTGCTCGCCATCGGTATCAAGGGGGTTGAAGGTGAATTCGGAAAGGGCGATATCGTATCGATTGTGAATCCGCATTCCGTTGAAATTGCGAGAGGCCTCATCAACTATAATTCCAAGCAAGTCGCGCAGATCAGGGGTTGTCGCTCGGATCGAATTGAGCAAATACTAGGTCAGTGTCCGTATGAGGAAGTGATCCATCGAGACAACTTGGCGATCATGTAAAGCGAGCAATGCGATAGGAAAGCACTAGTGTCACGGATTGCAAGTTTTGTTGCACTGTGCAATTAGTTACCAGGCTCTGCCTGGAAACTCAATGCTAGCGAGGCTCCGCCTCGACGAAATGCATCCTTAATTTGTGAACTCGGGAGGCAGGAGCCGCCACGACAATGCGTTCCCAGGCAGAGCCGCAGAGCCTGGGAACGAGTAGTCTCCTGTGCGATGCTAATTCCAATCAGTGGCACTAGCGTCTCAGGTTATCCGTTTAATGTAATGGTTTTCGCCAAGCGAAAAGGCATGGCGAACATACCCCAATCGCCTCATAAGTCGTTCGTTGAGCCTCGCATTTGTCGCCTGACAGACGATGGCTTTGACTTTCCATATGGCAGCGATCTCATCCACAAGACGCACGCCTCGGAAAAGAGTCTTAAGCTGCGTTTTGGGGCCTGCGTGAGCATAAATAACGGTGAGATAATCGGGCGTGCGTCGAGGGAAAGCGTAATAGATTCGACAAACGTCGACTGGCGGTCTTCGCAAATACGAATCCCGCCACGCTTCCCATTGGGATGCAAACTTGGGCCACCATCGCGGATAGATGGCCAGCAGCTCCCCTCGACAGACTTCTATCTCACCGTAGTGCCAAGTCCGGATTCGATCTGCGAACCCGTTGATACTCGTCGCTTGACCCAAACCCAGGTTAGCCCAACGAGTGTTGCGGTTCATGTCAACGAATTGGACTTCAAAAAGCTTGCACTAGGCTGCTGTGGCAGCAATGGACGCTTTTTTGATGTAGTTGCTCAAGCGACTCTTGGCGCGAGATGCCTTGTTCACATGGATAATCTTCTTGGAAGCAGTCTGGTCCAACAACTTGCAAAGATCCACGTATTGAGTCTTGGCTTCGTCGAAATTCTTACCTTCCACAGCTTCTCGCAGCTTCTTGATTGCTGTCTTTAGGTGCGATTTGGCAGAACGATTGCGTGCTCGGCGCTCGAGGGACTGACGATGGCGCTTTTTGGCACTCTTGATATTTGGCACTTCACAACTCCTGAACTCAGTCGATTTTCTAAAATCCCAGAAAATTAAGGACGCATATAATGCCCATTAATCCCTTTTTTGTCTAGAGATTTTCCGGCTGAACCCCACAAATCAAGCATCATTAAGCGAATTCAGGTACCCAATGGAGGAGCGGCAAGCAAAAACGTAGCAAATGCTGTCATCGAAACAAACCAAGTTCCGAAGACCATGCCGATAAAGACCGCACCGCCCGCTCCCAGAAGTCCTTGATAGATATGGTAACTTCCAAAAGGAGAGAGGAGATTAGTATTTCCAACCACGACTTTCCAAACAATTGTTCTAAGCGATCGATCATGTAGCCCCGCATGACTATTTCTTCGGCGAAGCCGTTCGCCAGTAGCGCCAACCCATACGCAAACCACATTTCCACCGAAATCGGTTGTGTCCAAAGGGCCCTTCGTTAGGTGCCAGGCACGTGGCAGGCACCAGGCACGTGGCAGGCAATTATCCGAAAAATAGGTGGTAAACGCCCACCCATGGACGCGCGCCAGCCCCACGAGCCACGCCAATGGCCACATGGGCCACGCCAATAAGTCGTTCCCGCGCAGGCGGGAATCCACCAATAAGTCATTCCCGCGCAGGCGAGAATCCACCAATAAGTCGTTCCCGCGCAGGCGGGAATCCACCAATAAGTCGTTCCCGCGCAGGCGGGAATCCAGTGGAGTGCGAGTGATGACTGGGTTCCCGCCTGCGCGGGAATGACGGACAAGTGGGAATGACGGACAAGTGGGAAGCGCACCCATAGGTACTTAACGGGCCACCCAACTCGCCTGCATCCGCAGCCCCAAGGGGAAAATAGATGGATAGTCCCATGAGGTCCCATGAGGTCCATCCACTGCGGGCATGTAGACTGGTACACAGACTACGGCTATCGAGTGCGTTTGATTCACAATCGGATGGAAGTCGATGGCAAGAGCGTCGAGGTGAAATCCGTATTCAACGACCCGATCCACCATCGATTTCTTTCTCGAGACGGGCCGCTCGACATTGACGAATTGCGACGCTCCTCGCAATGGTAAGATGCCCAAGCGTAGCTGTCCATTGTACGGAATGGCGACCTGCTAGGAAAAATGGTAACGCGTTTCAAGATCTTGCCGAATCGCTTCACTAAGTCGCACCATAACTCGCCTGACAAACCAACTCGTTCCATAAACGGTGCCAAGTCAGTCGGAATGCGACCCTTCTTGTGGTCTCGGCGTAAGGGCCTGAAGGGGCGGGACGATGGTTGTGCCCCCCCCTTCAGTCAGGACTTAATGAGATGTCGATGCGATCCCAGGGCGTTGCAACAGAGCCAAGCCCGGCAAACGGTTCTCTGCAGGTTGGTCGAGCGAAATCAATGGACAGGAAACTCAGGGAGCCTTCGATTATCGCTTGAAAGATGCCGCAACAAGGTCTGGACGGTTAGTTCCGGAGATTGGAGAGCCGGTGTTGCTCCCCACCAGT
>Ga0247834_1002797_pt1 | contig 25197 bp, 15 predicted proteins | sample LaCruzMarch2015__8_FD_187118 | JGI IMG/M metagenome (GOLD analysis project Ga0247834, IMG submission 187118) | Freshwater microbial communities from meromictic Lake La Cruz, Castile-La Mancha, Spain - LaCruzMarch2015_12m | ecosystem: Environmental > Aquatic > Freshwater > Lake | place: Spain...
ACATGCCGAACATCTTCACCAAGGATGGCTTCCGCTTTTTCTTCTACAGTAACGACCATTCGCCCGTTCACGTGCATGTCCGGCGTGGCAGTGGAGAAGCTATTTTCGAAGTGGCCGATGAAGTTACCTTGCGCGAGGCAGTCGGCATGAAGACCAAGGAACTCCAGCAAGCCGAGGCGCTTGCTTGCGAGCACCAGCAGCTTATCATTCAGAAATGGTATGAACACTTTGATTGATCAACCCGTAAGCGCCCACTGCCAGCTGGGGGTTGTGACGATACGACTCCATAGCGGACGCGAGCTGAGCTTCAGGGTGGAGGGCAATCCTCGGCTCGAAGGCCGCTCCGACGAGCACTTAAACAACATCGAACTCTCACCCTACGGCCTGCATTGGCCAGACCTGAATGAGGACCTTTCCCTGGCTGGTATTGCTGAGGGTCATTACGGACAGCGCTAATTTTTAATTCTCCCATGCCTCTTCCTCACGCTCTCATCTTGAAATTCCCTGGCACGAACTGCGATGCTGAAACCGCTCGTGCGCTCAAGGCCGCAGGCTTCACTGCTGAAGTGCTGCCCGTGGCCTTGTTGGAGCCTAGCAAGGTGGATGCGGCCCAGATCATCGTCTTTGCCGGTGGCTTCAGCTACGGTGACTACGTCATGTCCGGGCGCATTGCGCAACTGATCACCAAGCACAAGTTAGGGGACAAGCTCCGCCAGTTCGTGGACAAGGGCGGCTACGCCATGGGCATCTGCAACGGCTTCCAAATCCTGACGCAGCTCGACCTGCTGCCGCGCGGCTCTCTGGTGCACAATGCGAGTGGTCGTTTCATCTGCCGCTGGGCAGGCCTGAAGAAGAACGCTGCCAGCCCGTACCTGAGCGAGCTACCCGATGAGTTCGAACTGCCTGTCGCCCATGCGGAAGGTCGCTTCGTTGGTGTTGGTGATGATGCGACGAACTATGTCAGCAATGGTCGCGCGGCCTTGCTTTATAAGTCGGACATCAATGGCAGCAGCCAGGGCATTGCCGGTCTGCAAGATGAGACGGGTCGCGTGTTCGGGCTGATGCCGCACCCGGAGCGCTTCGTGACCAAGAGCACGCACTACGACCCTGATTGGAACGGAGCTGAGCGTGGCTGGGGCTACTACATGTTCAAGTCGGTGCGCGACGCCTTGTCAGCCTGAAAATGAAACTGCCGCGTCTCTGGATGGCAGAGCACGCGGCAGCGAAGGCGGTAATAGTCGAGGCTGTTACTGGCGCCAGGAGACGACGTCGTCGCCGGTGTTGATCTTCTTGTCCTCGCCCAGAGAGTAAGTGATCACGCCCAGCGGCAAGCTAGGGGAGGCACCCTCCATCACGGTTGGGTCAGTGTTACGCGCATCGGGATTGTCGATCTTGTTGTCGTAGTTGAGATCCATGACGACTTCGAATGGCGAACCCCAGGTGTCGGTCAGGCCGTAGCTACCTTCCGAGCCGGTGAGACCACCCACGCCGCCTTTGGCAATCGGGGGTTCGATGTAGACGATCGAGCGAGGGTTGAGCTTTTCTTTGTTCTCACCCAGCAGCACGGCGAGCAGAGTGCTGCCTTCCGAGAGCTGAATGGCATCCTCAGAGCTACCACCTGCCTTGGCTGGATAGCGACCATACTCGACTTGGTAGTTCTTGATGCCGAGTTGCACATCCTTCAAGGCGGCTGCCGTTTTGACTTTCTTGGCGCGCTTCATCACGCCCGTGGCGGCGGGCACGGCGAGCGCAGCAAGGATGCCGATGATGCCGATGACGACGAGCAGTTCGATCAAGGTGAAGGCCCGTCGATGGGACGGACGTTGCAATGGTTTCAGCGTGTGGATCATAAGGGGTCGTGGTGTGCGTGTCTCAGCGCCCGTTGGTTCTTTTTGCGCTGATGGTGGAGAGTGTAGCCAGATTGCGAACGCAGCGTCAATCATGGACTTCTGCGAGTCGTGAAGATATGGCCCGCGAACAGCCTTGGATGCCGCATTATGGCCATTCACAAGCGTGTTGACAGTATGTAGGCAACACATACTCTAGCGCTTTATATTACCTCACGGTAAATCATCAACACACCACTCCAGCGGTTTAACAATTCAGCCGCACACAACCTCATCTATGGCGAAGAAAGCATCAAAGGCAGGCGCAGCAAGCGCTAGCAAAGTGAAATACGTTTACACTTGGGGAGCCGGCAAAGCCGACGGCGACGGATCAATGAAAGCCCTCCTGGGCGGTAAGGGAGCTAACCTTGCAGAGATGAGCCGTATTGGGCTGCCTGTGCCTCCTGGATTCACCATCACGACGGAAGTCTGCACTTACTTCTACGCGAACAAGAAGACCTATCCTGTCGAGCTGCAGAAGCAGATGGAAGTGGGCGTGAGCGCCATGGAAAAGATCATGGGCTACAAGTTTGGCGATGCGAAGGGCTTCCCTCTCCTCGTTGCTGTGCGCTCCGGTGCGCGTGACTCCATGCCGGGCATGATGGACACCATCTTGAACCTTGGCCTGAACGACCAGACCGTGCTTTCGCTGGCCGCTGCGACCAAGAACGAACGTTTCGCCTGGGATTGCTATCGCCGCTTCGTCCAGATGTATGGTGACGTGGTGCTCGGCGTGCAGAAGCGTGAAGGTGAAGATCATGAGCCCTTCGAAGTGGTGATTGAAAGCTTCAAGCACGACACGTATGGCAAGGACATCGTGGACAGCGACCTGACTGCCGACGACCAGAAGGAACTGGTGAAGCGCTTCAAGGCCCTCGTCAAAGAGCGCACTGGCAAGGTCTTCCCGAACGATCCTTGGGATCAGCTTCGTGGTGCCGCAGGTGCCGTGTTCGGTTCGTGGATGAACGATCGCGCGATCGTGTATCGCCGCAAGTATGGCATCCCTGCTGAGTGGGGCACCGCTGTCAACGTGCAGGCGATGGTCTTCGGAAACACGGGCAATGACTCCGGTTCCGGCGTGGCCTTCACTCGCAATCCTGCCAATGGCGTGAACGAGTTCTACGGTGAGTTCCTCATCAATGCTCAAGGTGAAGACGTGGTCGCCGGTGTGCGCACGCCTGAGCCTGTCGCCAAGCTGGCGAAGGAAATGCCAAAGTCGTATGCCGAGCTGCTCAAGGTTCGCTCGACTCTGGAAAAGCACTTCAAGGACGTGCAAGACGTGGAGTTCACCATCCAGGAAGGCAAGCTGTTCATGCTGCAGACCCGCAATGGCAAGCGCACCGCTGCTGCCGCGCTGAAGTTCTCCATCGACATGGTGAAGGAAAAGCTTATCGACTGGGAAACCGCCGTCCTGCGCAATCCTGCCGATCAGCTTGAGCAATTGCTTGCTCCTGACTTCGATCTTGCTGAAGTGAAGAAAGCCAAGGAACTGGCCAAGGGTCTCCCTGCCGGTCCTGGTGCCGCCTCGGGCGTCATCTACCTCAACGCTGATCGTGCCGCCGCCGCCGCTGAAAAGGGCGAGACCGTGCTGCTCGTTCGCAATGAAACTTCGCCAGAAGACTTGCGCGGTATGATCGCTGCCGCTGGTATTCTCACCGCCAAAGGTGGTGTGTCCTCACACGCTGCATTGGTCGCCCGTCAGATGGGCAAGGTCTGTATCTGCGGTGCTAGCGGTGTCGAAATCGACTACGACAAGAAGACCGTCACTATCTCCGGTGAAGTCTTCCATGAAGGCAAAGACAGCCTGAGCATCGACGGCACAGCCGGCACCATCTATGGTGGCAAGATCAAGACAGGCCCGTCATCTATCGTGACCGGTATGCTGCATGGCGACAAAGAAGCTCTGGCCACCGAGAAGCTGAAGAGCTTCCAACAGCTGATGAAGTGGTGCTCCCAGGCCACTCGCATGCAAGTGCGCACGAATGCCGACAATCCTGAGCAGACCCAGAACGCCATCGCGTTTGGCGCGCAGGGCATCGGTCTGACCCGCACTGAGCACATGTTCTTCGAAGGCGACCGCATTGATGCGATGCGCGAGATGATCTTGGCTGACAACCTTGAAGACCGCAAAGCTGCGCTCGGCAAGTTGCTGCCATATCAGCGCGAAGACTTCACCGGTATCTTTGAAGCTCTGAAGGGCCTGCCAGCGACCATTCGTCTGCTCGATCCTCCGCTTCATGAATTCCTCCCGCATGAAGATGCGGCGGTGCAGGACTTGGCCAAGAAGACCGGCATGAGTGTCGAGAAGATCCACGCACGCGTGAAAGCGCTGCATGAGTTCAACCCGATGTTGGGCCACCGTGGCTGCCGTCTCGGCATCGCTTATCCCGAGATCACTGAGATGCAGGCACGCGCCATCTTTGAAGCCGCAGCGACTGTTGCGAAGAAGAAGATCAAGGTGAAGCCCGAGGTCATGATCCCACTTGTTGGGTTCAAAAAAGAACTCGACCTCCAGACTGAAATTGTGCATCGTGTTGCGAAAGAAGTCATGGCCGAACACAAAGTGAAGCTCGACTACCTCGTGGGAACGATGATTGAAGTCCCGCGAGGTGCACTGACGGCGGATGAGATCGCGCAAACTGCGCAGTTCTTCAGCTTCGGCACCAATGACCTCACGCAGACCGCTTTGGGCATCAGCCGCGACGACATGGGCAACTTCCTCTTGCCCTACACGGAGAACGAAATCTTCAAGAAGAACCCCTTCGCGACACTCGACCAAGTGGGCGTTGGCCAGTTGATTCAAACCGCCATCACCAAGGGCCGCAGTGTGAACCCAGACATCAAGCTGGGCATCTGTGGTGAACACGGTGGCGATCCAGATTCCGTCAAGTTCTGCCACAAGGTGGGCCTCACATATGTGAGCTGCAGTCCTTTCCGCGTCCCTGTCGCCCGTCTTGCCGCTGCGCAAGCAGCGATCGAAGAGAAGCGCGCTGCCTCTGCAGCCGCCCCCGCGAAGAATGTCCGTGCTGTGACCGTCGCCTCCAAGGCAGCGAGAACCACGGGTGAACAAAGCAAAGCAACCAACAAACAGAAGACAAACACCATGGCTAAGAAAGCTGCAAAGAAAGCCGCCAAGAAGGCTGCCCCCGCCAAGAAGGCCGCCGCCCCTGCAAAGAAGGCCGCCAAGAAGGCTGCCGTGAAGGTCGCCGCCCCTGCAAAGAAAGCTGCCAAGAAGGCCGCTAAGAAGGCTGCCAAGAAGTAAGGCACAGGCCCTCGTGGCCTGATCTCAGACGAAAGTTTCTTTCGTCTCTCAAAAAACCCTGTGGAGAGCGATCTTCACAGGGTTTTTCCTTTTCGATTCAAAGCGAACGCTGCAAGGCACGTTCTCGCACGTATGTTCATTCACCTCATGCGTGCGCTCTATCTTTCCCTGCTCTTCTCCAGTGCTGCTCTCGCGCAGAACGAAGCCTCGTATCTGACGTCCGTCCGCCAGCTCACCTTTGAAGGCAAGCGCAGCGGCGAGGGCTACTTCAGCGCCGATGGCGGCAAGATGGTCTTCCAGTCCGAGCGCGAGGAGGGCAACCCCTTCTACCAGATCTACCTCATGGATCTGGAGACCGGTGATCAAGAGCGCGTGTCTCCTGGCATGGGCAAAACGACCTGCGCATGGATGCATCCCGATGGCAAAAGCGTTATGTTCGCCAGCACGCATTTGGATGCTCAAGCCAAAGCCAAGCAGAAAACCGAGTATGACGAGCGCGCCACCAATCGCGTGCGCAAGTATTCCTGGGACTACGATGAGCACTTCGATCTCTTCGCCTACTCGCTCACTGACAAGTCGATGAAGCAGATCACGTCGGCGAAGGGCTACGATGCCGAAGGTTGCTACTCGCCCGATGGCAGGCACATCGTCTTCGCCAGCAATCGCGCAGTCTATGATAAGGAGCCAAGCAAGGCCGACGCCGAGCGCCTGAAGATCGACAAGCAATACTTCATGGACCTCTATCTCTGCGATGCGGATGGTAGCAATGTGAAGCGCCTGACCGATGTGCCCGGCTACGATGGTGGTCCCTTCTTCAGCGCTGATGGCAAGAGCCTCTGCTGGCGTCGATTCGATGAGAAAGGCATGATCGCCGAGATCCATGTCATGGATGCTGACGGTGCCAACCAGCGCCAGATCACCAAGGTCGGTGCCATGAGCTGGGCACCGTATTTTCATCCCTCGGGCGACTACCTGATTTTCACCAACAACACGCAGGGCTTCGCCAATTTCGAACTGTTTATCGTCGATGCTAAAGGCAAGCACGAGCCCGTGCGCGTGACATACACCGAGGGCTTCGATGGCCTGCCGGTCTTCACGCCCGATGGCAAAAAGCTGTCGTGGACCAGTGGACGCACCGCTGGTGGACAATCGCAGATCTTCCTCGCGGATTGGAACGATGCCGCCGCGCGAAAGTCGCTCGGTCTCGATGGCAGCGCGCAACCTGAGCCAAAGAAAAGCAGTGCGCCCGACTTCGCCAAGACCGGAGCCGACATCACACCGGAAGACATGCGCCAGCAGGTGACCTATCTTGCCAGCGATGAACTCGATGGTCGGCTCACGGGCACCGAAGGCGAGAAGCTGGCCACGCAGTATGTCGCGGATGTGTTTGCGAAAGTCGGCCTCACGCCCATTGGCGACAAGGACACGTGGTTTAGCAACTTCGAGTTCACCGCAGGTGTTGCACTCGGCGCAGGCAATGAGTTGAAGCTCGGTGACCAAGCCCTGAAAACGGACCAGGAGTGGCGGCCGCTCAGCTTTTCACAAATAGGCGAGGTCAAGCCCAGCAGCATCGTCTTCGCAGGCTACGGCATCGAGACCCCAGATGAAGCCACCGACAGCCATGGCAAGAAGCTGGAGGCCTACAGCAGCTACGCGCACCTAGAAGTGAAGGACAAGTGGGTGCTGGTGCTGCGATACCTGCCTGAGGGCATCTCCCAGGAACGGCGGAATGAACTCACGCGCTACTCCAGCCTACGACACAAGGCGCTGACCGCTCGGCAAAAGGGTGCACGTGGCATCATCATCGCTAGCGGTCCGAACAGCAAGGTGGTCGATCAGCTCGTGCCCATGGCCTTTGATGCCTCGCTCGCCTCTTCCGGCATCGCAGCCATCAGCGTGACCGATGCTGTAGCGGACACGCTGCTCAAGAGCGCGGGCAAGAACTTGAAGGACTTGCAGACCAAGCTCGATACGGGCGACCTCATGGGTGGCATCGACTGCACAGGGCTCACATTCGCGGCGAAGATCGACATTCAGCAGGAGAAGAAAATGGGTCGCAATGTGCTCGGCATCTTGTCGAAAGGTGCAGAGCCAGACTTCCACACACCGCCACTCATCATCGGTGCGCACATCGACCATCTCGGCAGCAAGGGCGGCAGCAGCTCTCGAGCGAAGGGTGACGAGGCGAACCAAATTCACCACGGCGCTGATGACAACGCTAGCGGCACGTCTGCCGTGCTGGAGATCGCGCAATGGATGACCGATCAGAAAAAGCAGGGCAAGCTGACCTTGGCGCGCGATGTCATCTTCGCAGCCTGGAGTGGCGAAGAGCTGGGCCTCCTGGGCAGCAATCACTTTGTCGAAGACATCGCCAAAATGGTCACTGGCAAGCCAGAGTCTAGCCTGAAGGGCATGTTCGCTGCCGCCTTGAACATGGACATGATTGGCCGCTTCAATAAAACCTTGGTCCTGCAGGGCGTCGGTAGCAGCACATGGTGGCCGAAAGAGATCGAGAAGCGCAATGCGCCCCTCGGCTTGCCCATCACCACCCAAAACGATGCGCACCTGCCTACGGACAGCACGGCGTTCTTTGTGCGCGGCATCCCCACGCTGAATGCCTTCACGGGTGCGCATGAGGACTATCACGCGCCCACCGACACCGCCGACAAGATCGACTACGAGCACGCGGCCAAGATCGCCAAGCTCATGGGCTTGATCGCGCGCGGCATCGCGACTTCGGCGGCGGCGCCGGATTATGTAGCGATGGAGGCACCGAAAAACGCCAGCACGCGTGGCAGCTTCCGCGTTTACCTCGGCACCATCCCCGACTACGCCCAGGGCGACATCAAGGGCGTGAAGCTCAGCGGTGTCTCCGCAGTGGGCCCAGCTGCCAAGGCGGGTGTGAAAGCAGGCGACATCATCATCAAGCTCGGCGGCAAGGACGTGCTCAACATCTACGACTATACCTCCATCATGGGCGAACTGAAGGTCGGCAAGGAGATCGGCATCACCGTCCAGCGTGAAGGCAAGAACGTGGACTTGAAAATCACGCCAGGGTCGCGGGATTGATTGGGCGGAGAACGGAGGGTTGAGAGCTTCAACCGGCAAAGCAGAGTGTCCCACCCCTGAATCGTCTTTCTGGCTCTCAATTCTTAACCGGCAACTCCCACCAGCGCTCATGAAACCTCCCCACGGTTGGAAGACACGTTTGTCTTCCATCACGCGTGACAAGCGCTGGCTCGCCATCACGGCGGTGCTGCTGATGGCGGCGGGTTATGCACTGGCCTGTGCGATTGTTTGGCAGTCCGAGGATGGCAGCGAGAATTCGTTGAAGCACCACCTTGAAGTGCACCTGCATGACATCGCGACGACGGATGATGATCATGCGCGGGCACTCGCGCTGTGGCTGCGTCTGGTCACCGGTGATCTGCCAAGCTTGGCCGAGGAGCTAGAGCAAGACCTGCCAGATTTTGATAGCTACCTAGCAACGGGTGAGCTGTGGGGCATTCCCGTGAAGGCCGCCATTCAGCAGCACGCCGGGCCGCAGGATCAACAGAGCCTATTCCACGACTACATCATCGTGCGTCTGGACGGAGAAGGCGAACGCGGTAAGGCCGCTTGGAAGCGCTTGGAAACCGCCGCCTCGCGCGTGCCCCCTGCACCGCTAGCCAATGAGTTTCTTGGTCACCTGCTCGCCGATGACGATAGGCCGATGGAAGCACTCCAAGCCCTGCAACGCGAGGCCGCCATGCCCGCTGCGAAGCACGCACGCGAGTATGCGCTGGAGCTAGCGATTGATCAGTCAGAGCGAACCGTGTTGCGCGAGATGCTGGCAACGCCTGCATATCAGGACGAGTTGTCTGGTTGGCTGGAAATGGAAGCGGGCATTGTGCTGGGCGATGTCTGGATGCAGCTCCGTGGCATTGTGCGCTCGCAGTGGCACAGTGCTGAGCTGCATGTGTCACTGATCGCCTTGTTAGCTGCTCTGCTTTGGTATGCGGTATTCGTTCGTTGTGGAGTGCGCGAGTCCTGGCGCTGGGTGCGACCGCTGCCCGCGCTGCTGCTGGGCGTCGCGAGTGTGTGGCCGGTGCTGCTCTTGCTACATTATCAAGAGGACACCCTGGGCTTCGTGGAGGATGGCACTTTCCCCAATGACTTGCTCTATTACGTGTTCGGTGTCGGCCTGCGCGAAGAGCTGGCCAAGCTGCTACTGTTTGCCCTGCTACTGCCCTGGCTGCTGAAGAAACAGAGTTCTGCCTCCGCCTTGATGGCTGGTGCGTTTGTCGGATTGGGCTTCGCGCTAGAGGAGAACACCAGCTACTACCAAAGTGAGGGCTTCGGAGCTGCTGCCGTGCGCCTGCTGACAGCTAACTTCATGCACGCAGGCTGGACCGCGCTGGCCGGTCACTCCCTCTATGAAATGATCCGCACCCGCTTTGCTCGTGCCGAGCATTTTGTTGCGACCTTCGCTGGGGTCGTGGTCACCCATGGCTTGTATGACTGGGTGATTGTGGCGGATCAATCATTGCCGATGATCGGGGACATCAGCATCATCTCGATCTTCATCCTGGCCCTGCTCGCCCATCAGTTCTTCGATCTGCAAGGTGCGTGGGTGCAGCCCTCACGCAGTGTCATCTCGCTGCTCTCCATCTTCGTCCTCGGCACCGCGCTGCTGATTGCACTGAGCTTCATCGTGGAAGCCATCGTCATGCAAGACCTACTCGCCGTGAATGCCGTCGGCGCAGGGGCCTTGAGCCTGGCTCCGATTGCGGTGTTTTACATTCGGAAGTTTGGGTCGCTGTGATTTCGATGCCAAGCGTCTTGGAATGCGGATACGTGCCTCCACAGCCCAAAGGCTTTGCCGTTTCATTTCCGATGCTGCTGGATCAGCTTCAAAAACTCCGGCAGATACGAGTTCACCTTGCCGTCGCCGATGCCGCGAATCTTCTTGGCGGCTTCAATGGTGGTGGGTTTTAAACGCGTGAGGAACTCCAGCGTCGCGTTGCTGAAGATGACGTAGGCAGGTTTGCCTTCGGATTGGGCGAGCGCGCTGCGCAGGCGCTTCATTTTGTCGAACAGGGCTTCGTCGAAACCAAGTTCCTGGGCGGCGGCACCGATGTCGCTGGCACCGGGTTTGAGTGGGCTTTGCTTCTCATGCAAGGCCGGCCAGCGCAGGCGCACGTTCGCCCCAGACCTCATGGTCTCGGCTCCCTTGGCGGTTAAGGTAACCAGGGGATATTCGCCCAGGCTCACCTCAATGAGTTGCAGCTTCTCCAGTTCGATGAACAGGCTGTGCAGCACGTTGCTGCCCACGCTTTTGAGCAAGCCGTAGGTCGTGAGTTGATCGAGGGCTGCATCCAGCACCTCGCGCGACTTGCTGCCGGTGAGCATGGCGATGACGCGGCCTTTGCCGAAGCGCCCTTCCCAGGTGCCATCTGCGTGCTTGGTGCTCATGCGTGCGACACCACTCAAAGCTTTGCGGAGGATCGTGACTTCCTCCGCTGTGCCTTCGCGCTCGGTGACGACGCCATTGCCGCGACACGCATCGCAGGTGCCGCAGACCTCCGCATTGGCCTCGCCGAAGTATTCGAGGATCATCTGCTGGCGACACTTGTCGGCGTAGCAGAACTCGATCATCGACTTCAGTTTGGAGCGATCACGTCGTGCCTTCTCTTCCAGGGCGACACGGTCGATCTTCAAGTCGCGGGCGAGCTTCTTGGGTTGCAGCAGTCGCGTGCCACGGATGCGTTTGCCAGGAATGTCGAAGCGTTCGATGAAGCCTGCACGGGCGAGATGGCTGAGCGCGCTGCTGACGCACATGCTGTTCTTCAGTCCAGCGCGGTCGGCGATGTCTTCGATGCTGGACTGCACCTCGTAGCTCGTGTCGGCGGAGTTGAGCAGCGACTGATACACATCGCGAATCTGCTCGTAGCTCGGGTTGCTGCCGTCGATGAAGAAGTCCTGCGTCTTAGTGTCGGCGAAGTTGAAGAACAGCTCGCACCAGCCCGGCTCGCCATCGCGCCCGGCGCGTCCGGCTTCCTGGTAATAGGCCTCGATGCTGCCCGGCACGTCGAAGTGTGCGACGAAGCGCACGTCCGAGCGGTCGATGCCCATGCCGAAGGCGTTGGTGGCGATGGCGACGTCTTTGTCTTTGCTGATGAACTTGTTCTGCGCCTGCTCGCGCCCCTTTTCATCCATCCCGCCGTGGTAGGCGATGGCGCTGACGTTCCATTCGTCGAGCAGCGCGGTGACTTCTTCCACCCGCTTGCGTGTGGCACAGTAGATGATCCCTGTCTTGTGGTCGTTGATGATCGAGCGCAGGCGCGCATACTTCTCGTCCTGCTTCTTCGTGTGCGTGATGTTGAGCGACAGGTTCGGACGCGAGAAGCCGCTGATGCTGACGAAGGGCTCGCGCAGCTTCAGGTGCTTCAGGATGTCATCGCGCACCTCGGCGGTCGCGGTCGCGGTGAGAGCGATGACTTGCGGGCGGCCCAGCGGCTCCAGCACCTCATGCAGGCGCATGTAGTCCGGGCGGAAGTCGTGGCCCCACTGGCTGAGGCAGTGCGCTTCGTCGACGGCGAAGAGGCCGATCTCCACGCTGCGCAAGGCATTGACGAAGGCGGTGCTGCGGAAACGCTCGGGCGCCACATAGACGAGCTTCACCTCGCCCGCACGCAACCAATCGAGCCGCTGCATCTGCTCGTCCATGCTGATGCTGCTGTTGATCAGCGTGGCGGGAATGCCGCGTCGCGTCAGTGCATCGACCTGATCTTTCATCAGCGCGATGAGCGGACTGACGACGACGGTCACACCATTCATCACCATCGCAGGCAACTGGTAGCAAAGTGACTTGCCGCCGCCCGTAGGCATGATCACCAGCGAATCGCGCCCTGACAAGATACCGCCGATGACACGCTCTTGCCCTTCCAGGAAATCGCGGAAGCCGAAGTATTGCTGCAACGCTGCGCGCGCATCGTGGATGCGCGGGCTGGTATCAGCAAGAGTGGCAGTGTCGTCGATCACAGGCGCATCATGCCGTGCTGGAATGCAGGCTCAAGCACTGGGTGGGGATTCATGTCAGCCAGTGGATGGGTAGAGATGTGAGAGGTCGAGAGGATAGTCGGTGGACATCTTCTCAACCTCTCTACTTTTCCACGTCTCACCCCGTCGGACCGGCCACAATGCCACCCTACGCGCCCTTGCACAGTGCGATGGCTTGCTTGAAGGGCCAGGTGATCACGACGATCAGGGCTCCGACGACCGCAGCGAATAGCTCCATGGGCAGCAGCAACACGCGCAGCACAGGCAGGAGCACGGCGCGCAGGCCGGGCTTTTGCGAGTAAAGAATGCTCAGCCCCGACAGCGCGACGATGCCAATGAACTTCACGACCTTGTCGAAGTGCACATGCAGTTCTAGTTCCACCAGCAGCATGAGGCCGACGTAGCCGACGAGCATGAAAGCGGTGTGCTCCAGGATCGGATATTTCTCGATCATCTTCACCGCATAGCCGGCGATGATACGCAGGCTGATGATGCCGATCGTCACGCCGACATACACGGGCCAGAGCTTGTCAGGGCTCAGTGCGATGGCGGCCACCACATTGTCCACGCTTAGGCTCAGGTCCATCAGCGCGATCATGGTGATAGTGCCAGCAAAGGTGCGGTGATGCACATTCAATGCCTCGCCTTCCTCGCCGACCGCTTCCCTTTGGCTAGCGAAGTGCGCGCACATGAGCCAGACCAGATACAGCGCCCCGGCGAGCTTCACCCACATGTTGTCGATGATCCAGGAAGCCACAAGCAGCGCGATGATGCGGAAGCCGTAGGCACCGATGTAACCGATGTTCATGGCCAGCGCTCGCTTCTTCTCATCCAGGTGCGAAGCCATGGCAGCGATGGCGAGCGCATTGTCCACTGAGAGCAGGCCCTCAATGACGATCAGACCAAGGATGACAGGCAGGGCTTCCTTGATCGATGCAAAGAGATCGAGAGCGGCGAGGAGGTCGGGAAACATAGGGCTGGTTTAATAGCTTTTGGCGAAGATGACGCGGCGTGTGCTCGGCTTGCCGGTGAAGAAGCAGGTGCCCTCCTCGGCATACTCATCGCCCATTGGGATGCAGCGAATCGTCGTCTTAAATTCCTTGCTCAGCTTGTCCTCGTCATCCGCATCGCCCGCCCAGTGCATAAGCGCGAAACCACCCGACATGCCGGGCTGGTCGGCGAAGAATGCTTTGAACTCGTCGAAGCTCTCCAGCCTCTTCGTGTTCTCCTCGCGATACGCGATCGCGCGATCCAGCAAGGCCTTCTGTGCCTGCGCGAGGATGTCTTCCACGGTCTGGAGGAAGTCTTCCTTTTTCATCAGTTCCTTGGCCTTGGCACCTTCGTGACGTTTGCCGACCATGACGGTGCGGCCTTCGATGTCGCGGGGTCCCATCTCGACGCGCAGTGGCACGCCCTTCTTGATCCACTCCCAGTTGCGCGCGCCGCCGGGCAGGTCGCGCTTGTCCACATGCACGCGGATCGCCTCGCCGCCGAAGGTGTGGCTGCGCAGCGTCTTGGCCAGTGCCTCGCAGGAATCGATCACCGCATCGCGCGTGTCGGCCTTCGGTGTGACTGGCAAGATAACGATTTGCTGTGGGGCCACGCGTGGTGGCAGCATGATGCCATCGTCGTCGCCATGCGCCATGACCAACGTGCCAATGGTGCGTGTGCTGACCCCCCAGGAAGTAGTCCACGCGAACTGCTTCTTGTTGTCGCGACCAAGGAATTCAATGTTCGCGGCCTTGGCAAAGTTCTGCCCCAGGAAGTGCGATGTGCCCGCCTGGATCGCCTTCCGATCCTGCACCATTGCTTCTACCGTGAAGGTGTTCAGCGCGCCAGGGAAACGCTCGCGAGGTGTCTTTTCGCCTGCGATGGCTGGGATGGCGAGGAAGTCGCGCAGGAAGTCGGCATACACCTGGTGCATCAGCTTGGTTTCTACCATCGCTTCCTCGGCGGTTTCATGCGCAGTGTGGCCTTCCTGCCAGAGAAACTCAGCCGTGCGCAGGAACAAGCGAGGGCGCATTTCCCAGCGCATGACGTTGGCCCACTGATTAATCAGCAGGGGCAGGTCGCGATAGCTCTCGACCCAGCGCGCGAAGGCGGCACCGATGATCGTTTCGCTGGTCGGACGAATGACAAAGGGCTCCTCCAGCTTGCCGGTGGGAATCATCTTGGTCTTGCCGTCCGGCTGCTTCTGGGCCTCCAGGCGATGATGCGTGACCACCGCGCATTCGGTGGCAAAGCCTTCCGCGTGCTGCGCTTCCTTTTCCAGGTAGCTCAGCGGGATAAGTAGGGGGAAATAAGCATTGCTGTGCCCGGTCTCCTTGAAGCGTGCATCGAGGTAGCGCTGGATGTTCTCCCACAGCCCATAGCCCCAGGGCTTGATCACCATGCAACCGCGCACCTCGCTGTTCTCGGCCAGGTCGGCCGCACGCACGACCTGCTGATACCACTCGGGAAAGTCTTCGTCGCGGCGTGGAGAAATGGCTGACTGGGGGGCGCTCATGGTGATGAAAAAGTTGGGCGAGCAGAGTAGAGCCGAAGCGCCGTGGGTCAATCACGATACACGTCGCGGCGATGGCCACGCGAACGACCTCAATCAGCACCAAGTCATCGAACACCTCATACGAGAACTCCCGAAAACCGATGTTAGCCAGGGGAGGATGGGCCTCTGGCCCGTCATCGGCTTGGGGCTTTCAGCCCAAAGGAAGGGGAGCTTCAGGCTGGAAAGCCTCAAGCCATCGACAGACCGGAGGTCTATCCTCCTGCGTTTGCGGAATGCCGCGCAGGTCTTTGCGCGTGGTCTTGCGCTATTCAAGCCGGTAGGAGGCCATCGGCTTTCAGGCTGCGGACAAACTCGTCGTGCGACACCGTTGGCTCATCTCGCCGATCCGCGATGGCGGCGAGATCGGCGTGGTGGGCCGGCAAAGCAGGCAGCACGCCCACATGGGCGATCAGCGGTTCCTTCCCCAGCTTCACCGTGCGCAAGGTCCAAAGCCGATGCACCACCTGCCCCAGCCGCCGCAGGTAAAGTAAAGGGCCGAAGCGTGGCGCATCCGCTTCGATCAATCCAAAGTAAATAGACAGACACCGAACGCTGAATGAAACTGGAACTCGTGTGAGCCCTTGATGCCGATAGAACATCTCGGATGCAGGGCGCACCTGATCGTCCATCAACACAATCCGTGCGAGCTTGGCATAGTCAATGAATCGCGCAGGCCGCGTGGCCAACCCCAAGCGCTCGCAATGAAAGCGAATCAGCGGCACCAGTTCCGTTTCGATGCCTTGGGCAACGATTGCATCTGCGCCCGCGAAGTGCGACAACTGCATCAGCGCCTCCTTGGCTGAGGGCAGAGAATCGAGTTCATCAACGGTCACGCCCTCATGCCCCGTCCATTCTTTGAAGGCAGTCATATCAGCAGGCTCCGGCTTGATGTAGGTCGTGAGCGATGCTGAAACGTCACCCGTTTTGGCATCCATGCGCAGAGCACCAAGAAAGAGCAGTGGTCCCAGCTTCTCACCTTCGCTCATACTGCTCAGCGTGATGACGATCCAATCCATGATCGTTGCGTTACACAAGCTGAGGGATGACACCCGATTTCATCGGCACTGGGCACGCCGAGAAGTCAGGGCAAAGCCGCCCCCACATCTGCCTCACCGCCTCGGCGAGCAGTTGCACATCGCCCCGCGCATCATGCCGCCGCACGCCGTCAGCCGACAGGCCCAGCCGCGCCATCACCGCATCCAACCCATGCCCACCGCGCCCACCCCAGAGCAGGCGTGAGAAGGCGCGCGAGTCCAGCGCCTGAGTGGTGCGCACCGGCATGCCATGCCGAGCACAGCTCTCGCGAATGAACGGCATGTCAAAGCTCAACCCATTGTGCGCGATCAGCGTCGCGTCCTCCCCCACGAAGCGCGAGAAATTCATGAGCGCCTCAGTAGGCAAAGGCGCCTCCTGCACCTGACTCTGACGGATGCCCGTCAGCCCCGTGATGAAACTCGGCACCCGCTGCTGCGGTCGCACAAACGTCTCAAAGGCCTCCACCTGATCCCAGCATCCCGCTTTCACCTTCACCCCCGCGATCTGAATGATCTCATTGGTGTAAGGCGAGAGGCCGGTGGTTTCGAGGTCGAAGATGATGAGGGTCATGGTGCCTGCCTTGTTAGCCAGACTATGCCCTGGCCGCACCTCTTAACTTGTCTCTGCCGGCTTCTCCGGCAGCGGCCCGGTGGTTTCATACGCGGTCGGATCAGCCAGCCCCGCCTTCAGGAAGGCCTCGCGGCGCTCCACGCAGGTGCCGCAGGTGCCGCAGTGGATGTGGCCGCCTTTGTAGCAGGACCAGGTCTGGGCGAAGTCGATGCCCAGGTCGTGGCCGAGTTGGGCAATGGCGGTCTTGTCCTTGTCGACGAAGGGGCGCAGCAGTTCGATGCGGGCATACGTGCCTTCACGCATCGCAGTGGCCATGCTGTGCATGAAGGGCTCGCGGCAGTCGGGATAGATCGCGTGGTCGCCACTGTGGGCAGCGATGACCAGGGCATCGGCCTCCCGGCTCTCGGCGATGCCGCAGGCGATGGCGAGCATGATGCCATTCCGAAACGGCACGACCGTGCGCCTCATCGACTGCTCCTCGTAGTGACCGTCGGGGATGTCGCCGCCACTCTTCAGCAGGTCGGAGGCGAATAGGTCATGCACAAAAGGCAGCGCCACGGTGTCATGCTTCACCTGCATCTGTGCGCAATGCCAGGCAGCGAACGCGATCTCCTTTTCGTTGTGCTTCGAACCGTAATCAAAGCTCACCGCGCCCACGACCTCGTGTTGCTGGCGTGCCCAATAAAGGGCGGTGACGGAATCCATGCCGCCAGAGAGAAGAACAAGGGTGCGAGACATGGGGAAGGTTTCAGGGGCGAAGTTTCAAGTTTCAAGTTGGTTGTCACATCTCTTGCAATGCGCGACTAGCAGCGCAGGTCTTGAGCCTGCTGTTCCTTGAATCTTGAACCTCTGTCATGCAACCCGCGCGCGCCAACAAACACACTCGCCCCGAAACCGAAATCGCTACCTACGAAGAGGGCGATCTGGCGGGCTTGCTGGAGGGGAAGAAGGACCCGCTGGTGCTGATCTTGGACTGCGTGCAGGACCCGCACAACTTTGGGGCTTGCCTGCGCACGGCGGATGCAGCGGGCGTGGCGGCGGTGATCATTCCGAAGGATAAGTCGGCACCAATCACGGACACCGTGGTGCGCGTGTCCTGCGGGGGAGCGGAGAACGTGCCAATCGTGCGGGTCGTCAATCTGTCGCGGGCGATGAAGAAGCTGAAGGACCTGGGCTTATGGCTGGTCGGCACAGCAGATGAAACCGACAAGTCGCTTTACGACCTGGATCTCAAGGGACCGATCGGTATCGTCATGGGTGGCGAGGGTCCTGGCATGAGGCGCATGACTGGCGAGCACTGCGACTTCCTGGCGCGCATCCCCATGGCGGGGAAGGTGGCATGCCTGAATGTGTCCGTGGCCACGGGCGTGTGCTTGTTCGAGGCGGTGCGGCAGCGGCGAAAGGGTTAGGAATTGGTGATCTGGTTCTTCGTTCTTGGTTGGGTAAGGACGACGGTCCAAAACCAATAACGAAGAACCAACAAACCGAGCACTTGGCTCCCCCGAAACCCGCCCTTGCCATTTTCACGTCTGCCTCCATACTCACTGTCCATTTTATGGACTTTCTAATCTTGTCGCTCACAGTCCTGGAGGTGCTGGTCTGCCTGCTCCTCATCCTGATCATTCTCATGCAGCGTCCGCGCCAGGAGGGCCTCGGGGCTGCTTTTGGTGAAGGCGTGACCAACGCTGCCTTTGGTGTGCACACCACCAACGTGCTGCAAAAGGGCACCGGTTGGCTGGCTGCGGGCCTGTTCATCATCACGGTGGTGCTCGCTTCGCTGATCGCGAAGAAGAACAGCGGCACGAACGCTGATAAGCTCTTCACGGCACCTCCAGCTGCCGCTGTTACACCTGCGGCTCCTGCCACCCCAGCGCCTGCGGCTGCCACCACTCCCACGACAGCGCCTGTGGGTGCGGTGAAGGTGACGCCCCCAGCGGATGCAAAGCCCGCTGCTCCTGCGGTGAACAAGCCCGCTGCTCCTGCGGTGACCAAGCCTGCTGCTCCTGCGGTGACCAAGCCTGCTGATGCCCCCAAGCCGGTGACCCCAGCGCCAGCAGCACCTGCCGCGCCAAACGCTGCAACGCCAGCCCCCGTGCCAGCTCCGGCTCTTGCCCCGGCAGCGACGCCCGAGAAGAAGTAAGGCTCACTCCATTCCTGTTTCCGAAAGGCGGCTCTATGGAGTCGCCTTTTTTGTGGTCGTGTGGGATTGTGCGGTCACCCATCACGAACCGTTGCCATCGTCCTGCGTCGATACCCCTGGCTTGTATCGAATGGCGCGATCCCGGGAACAAACCTTTTTCGGAGAGTGATTGACCTGGCACGGTCCTCATGAATGATCATTACACGCTCATGCAGTCGCCCTGGCAGATCCTTGAACTCAATCCCGACATCGCCACTGAAAAGGAGGTCAAGGTGGCCTATTCGCGCCTGATTAAGCTGCATCGGCCTGACAGTGATCCCGAGGGGTTTCAGCGCGTGCGCGAGGCGTATGAGATCGCCCTTTCCATGCTGCGCCAGCGTCGCGATGAGCCGCCATGCGAGGAGCAGATGGCCGCCGACACCCCGGCAGCGCCCGATAAACCGGTCGTGGAGCCGCTGCCGCTGCGGAGTGTGCCGCCCGCCTTGATAGAGGCGGAGCTGGCTGTAAGCAGCGCGCTAGGGGCCGATGATCAGCTTGCTGCCACCAAGGCGATCAGCGCTCTGTTCTTCGCCTGTCGCAGTTTGGAGACGGGCGCGGCTGCCATTCAGCTCTGGCAGGAAAGCCTGCACCGCGTGACCCGTGGTCGCAGTGCCCTGGCCGCGTTGGGCGTGACCACGCCGCAGTTGATCGCGGAGCTGGAGTCCGGCAGCTCAGTGATCACCCACGCCTGCATCGGCCACTGGGAGCAGGTGCAAGACGTGGCCAATCTCAGCCATCTTGGCAATGAAGTGCTGGCCCATGCCGCGCGGTTGCACGGGCCTGAAACGGCCATCGTGGCTTTGCGCCTGGGCGTGGAGACCGGCTTCGCCTTTCCGACGCTGGCGACGAACCTGATCAATTTCGCCTTCCCGCACCTGGATCGCGAAACGCGTGAGCGCTTCCTGCCGCAGGTGGAGCAGCAGGTGCGCTTGGGCACCGTTTTCGCCGACTTCCGCGATGACCAGCAAGCCTTCTGGCGTCAGCGCTTTCGGCTTCCCGAGGAAGAGTGGAACTGGTCGGACCCACCGTCAGAGGCGGCGATCGAATACCTCGTCGGCTCACGCAGCGAGACATGGGAAGGCTTTGGCGTGATCAAACAACTGGCCCCTGCCGACTGGTTCACGCGCCTCGAAAAAGCCGTGAGCCGCAAGCGTGGTGGTGTCTTGGGCCGATGGAAAACGATGAAGCTCGGGGAGGCGCAAGCGCCGCAGAAATCTCGCCGCCGAAAGGGCTGGTGGGCACTGCTTGCTGCCTTCATGGTGATCAGGCTGGCGATGGTAAGTTATGAGAATATTCAAAGCATCGCCAAGCCTTCGAGTGAAGGGTCTTCCTCAGATAGTTCAGCCCGGCGGCAAGCTGACGAGACGGACGTGGAATATCTCCAGCGCTTGCTGCGCGGCCTGAAGAACACGCCGACCGAAGCTAGCGAGACGCCATCCGGCTCCTGGTCCACCCTGCCTTCCACCTCCCCAAGTGCCACGCTGAAACTGCCCACGAACTATGAGATGGGCCAGCAGGCTTGCACGCTGCGCGCGGCCGAACTGTGCACGGCGAACCCGGCGCTGGATCGTTGGGTGGGCTTGCTGAGCACCATGCAGGAGAACGCTTGGCCTGAACTCGCGAAGGGTGGCAAGGATGCGGACAAGAAGCTGGAGTCCTTCCGCGTGGAGGTGCGGCAGTTGATTGCTGGCATCGCACGCACAGAGTCGGACGCGATGGCTATCCAGGTCTTGGAATTGCTGCTGATGGACGGGAAAATTGACCACATCATCAAGGAGCAAACCTTGCTGCACCAGATGGACACGCAGGTGCTAAGCAGCTATCTGCCGCAGTGGGAACTCGCAGCCAAGGCCTCCCCGCAACAGGCCCAGCTCATCGCCGCTGCTGCGCGTCGCTACCTGGAGGCGCGGGGTCGCAGTCTCGCCACGAGCGACGACGAGTATCAGCGCCTGAAACGGCTGGAAGTGGCCGCTTTGCGCTGATCATTCAATCACGACCCTGCCGGATAGTATGGGTGAAGTGTTGATGGTCTCCGGGAAGGCGGGAATCTGCGGCAGCGTGAAGAAGCCGACCGCCTTAGTCGGACCCGTCAAGGGCCGGACGACGCACCCTTCGTAGCTGATCAGCCGGTTCAAGCTGCCATCGACCAGCGTGAACCTGCCGCTGAACAGTCCCGTGGCCGTGTTCAGCGTTAGCGTAGCTTTCGCTGGATTCGCCGGGCTGCCCGCAGTGGGCAGAATGATCAGATTCAGGTCGGTGAAGGTGAAAGCCGAGATGTTTGGATTGATGGCAGCCAGCGCTAGGCCGCCTTGTGAGAACAGCAGTTTCGCACCGGTCGTCACTGGCGGCAGCCCGAGGATGGTATAGCCCTGCGAGGATGGGGCTAGGTATTTACCGAAGACGTCCAGCGTCAGTGCGCCAAACCCATCGCCATAGGTGCGGGACGCGCTGGTTGGTTTTGACCAAGTGGGGTTGCCGGAAATAGCGTTTTCGGTGAAGGCGAGATTGGAATCCAGAGTGAGGTTCAGTTGGCCAACGACTGAGCCCAAGTGGTTGTAGAGGGACTGGTAGAGCAGGATTTGGCCGTCTGCACCGAGGAAGCCGGAAGTTAGGAGAGCTTGACCATCACTGGTTTTGCCGGCCAGGGTCAGAGTCCCGTCGGGGGCGATGGTGGAGGTGAGGTAACCATCCCCTTGGGGTAGAGCATTGTCGCCAATGTCCGATAGATCAAGCTTGAGCCCGAATGCGTAGTATCCTACGCTTTCCGTAGCAGGGCTGTATGATGCGTTCCAGGCCTGCCGCCAGCCTTCCACGTTCGTTGTCGGACCCCCCGTGCCGAGGGTGCCAGACAGGCTTTGGGTGGCGCCATCCAGGCTCAGAGCCAGCTGTAGGTTGGGTAGGCTAGTGCGGGGTAGGGTAACATTGACCTGTGGATCACTGCCGAAGGTCGTGTCCATCATCCCGATCGCGCTGTAGGACTTCCCTTGCTGGGTGACCTTGACGGTAAAACTGCCGCTGCTGGTCGTGGTCAGGTCCAGCCGCCCCCCCAGGTCGTCATTGACGGTCGCCGCTCGGTCAATGAGGCCGATAAAGCTGCCCACGGTGCCCGTCGGCAGGGCCTGCACGACGAGCGCGGCGCTGACGGTGGCGCTGGTGCCGGCGGCATTTGTCGCGCTGGCCCGGACGATAAAGGTGCCAGAGGCGGCGGGCCGCCCGCTGATGACTCCGGTGGTCTTGTTCCAGGTCAATCCTTTCGGCAGACCTGTGAGGTTGAAAGTCGCGGGAAAGTTCGCTGCACCGAGCGTGTAGCTGTAGCTGCCGTCGCTCATCATGGTCGACGGGTAAAGGGTGCTATTCATCACGGGGGGCACCAGCACGTTCAGCGTTTGATTGCCGCCGGTGAGCACGCCACCGGGGGCGGTGACGTCACAGGTGTAAATCGCGGAATCGAGCGGTATCAGGCTGTTAATCATGAGCCTGCTAGCGGTCACTCCGCTGATTCTGCCGCCATTGCTCATAGGCACCCCGGCCTTCTTCCAGAGATAGGTCAAGTTGTTGCCTTGCGCACTGACAGTGAGGGTGGCGGTTTGTCCCTGCGCGATCATGTGTGTGGCGGCGCTGGTGTTCACAACGGCCAGATCGGCGACCGCGCTGATGGCGGTAGCGGTCGGATTGATAGCGGCCACAGAATACTTGCCCGCGCTGCTCAGCGGCACGTTGAACAACGAATAGCTCGCACCGGTGGCGTTATTGATGTTGACTCCATTTTTCCGCCATTGAAAGCTAAGCGGCGGGCTCCCGGTGGCGGCGCTGCTGAAGGCGGTGACCGACTGGCCCAGCGGCACGATTTGGCTCACGGGATCAAGCGTGATCACGGGGGCGACATCGTCACTGTTGACGGTCAGAGTGAACACATTGGCCGTGCCGATGAAGGCCTTCGCGGGCGAGCCGACGGAGACTCTCACGGTTTCTGGGGCCTCGACCAACACATCATTTTTCACCGTGATGGTCAGCGTCTTGAAGCTCTGTCCCGCCGCGAAAGTCAGCGGGGCGGCAGTGATCAGGTAGTCCGCGCTGCTGCCCAGGGTGGCGGTGCTGCCGGTCAGCACGAAAGGAAGGGTGAGCGTGCTGGCCGGAGCAAAGCTCAACTGCACGCCCAGAGCCACCGTGCCCACATCCTCGGTCACCGTTTGAGACGTGATCGTGAAGTTGACCGCTGGCGTCGGCGCGGCAGCGGTGCCGCTGGTCATGATTGTGCCGGAATCACCGACCGCGATGAGTTGGCTGCCCGCCCACTCCACACTGTGCAGGTGTGGTAGCTTGGTGGATGACGGTATCGGGCGGGTCCAGACGGCGGCCGTGGGCGATGTCAGGATGGTGCGATTCGTGCCCACGGCTACATAAAGGCTGCCCGTCCAGGCCACCCCCTGCAAATTCTGGCCAAAGGCGAGGCTGCGCTGCACCCAGGTCACCGCATTGGTCGAGGTCAGCACGGTATCGGAATCCCCCACGGCGATGAGTTGGGAGCCTGTCCAGGTGACCTCCGAAAGGTCGGTGAAAGGGGAAAGCGTGGCACTGGTCCAGACCAGCCCATCGAGCGATGTCACCACGGTGCCCACCGTGCCGACCGCCACCAGTCGGCTGCCAGTCCACACCACCGAGCGCAAGTCCTGCGCCGTGCCCGAGAACTGCGACGTCCACGCTACTCCGTCGGGCGAGGTCAGGATGGTGCCATTCTCACCCACGGCCACCATTAACGAGCGAGTCCAGGTAACGCCCAGTAGCCGCTCCAGTGAGCCCGATGATTGCGGCGTCCAAGTCACTCCGTCAGGCGAGGTCAGAACCCCGCCGTTTTCGCCTACAGCGACCACGCCATTGCCCACCCAGGCGAGGGCTTCCAGGTCGTCCGTCACGCCACAGCTTTGCACAGTCCATAGCGCGCCTGAAGGGGAGGTCAGCACCACGCCTTCAGCACCAATCGCGATGAGCTCTTGCCCAGTCCACGCCACATCCCGCAGGTCGGCATTGCTCACCTGCGATTGATTGGTCCAGCTGCTGCCGTTTGGCGAGATCAGGATGATGCCCGAGGCACCGACCGCGACGGTGGTCGCGCCTGCCTGAGTCAGCGCATACAACACCGAGTCCACGCCGGAGACTTGCACCGTCCAGCTCACGCCATCGGGCGAGGTCAAGACACTGCCTCCTGAGCCCACGGCGACCGCCAGCGAACCTGTCCACTTCACGCCCAGAAAGGAATCCGAGCCGCTGCTGTATCGCTGCGTCCAGAGTGCCCCCGTCGGGGAGGTGTGCAGCGTCCCATTCGAAGCCGTGGCGATGAACTGCGCGCCATCATGCGTGATCGAGGTGAAAGTGAGTGCAGGCGACTGCGACGCCAGCGCCCAGGACGTGCCTGTGCTGGAGGTCAGCGTCACGCCCAGCTCACCCACGGCCACCAGACCCGTCCCGGTCCATACCACGGCTTTTAGTTCCTCGGCGGTATTGCTGAACCGCGCCGTCCACGTGATGCCCGTGGCAGAAGTCAGCACCGTTCCCTCGTCGCCAATAGTCACCAGGCTGCTGCCAGTCCAGCAGATCGCCTTCAAGTCCTTGGTCGTGCCGGAGGTTCGGGGCGTCCACGCGATGCCGTCGGTCGAGGTGCGAATGCTGCCGCCGTCGCCTACTGCCACGAACTGCGATCCAGTCCAGACCACGCCTGTCAAGGCAAGCGTGGTGCCAGACCAGCGCACCGTCCAGGCCACGCCATTAGGCGAGGTCAGAACCGCTCCATTTTGGCCGACGGCCACCAGTTGCGTGCCCGACCATGCTACGGCTTGCAGGTATTCGTCGGTCGGCAGCGGATTTCGCAGTGTCCAGCTTGTGCCTTGAGCCTGTGCTAGCCCAACAAAAAGCCACAGCCCGGAGCAGGCTGTGGCTGTGAAAACTCGCTTCCAGAGTTCAGGTAACCGCATGATCGTTTTCATAAAACATTCCTCAGTGCTGCCCTTTTCGCTAAAAAAGTATACACATTGTATGACAAACGCCACACGATGTCGAGACGCTTCTTACCGGAAAATGTGGCCCTTGTGGCAGCTTTGTTTCCGAGCACCCTGATCGCCTCGCCCTCAAAGAAAAAGCCCGCCTCGTGGGGAGGCGGGCTTTGCACAGGACTGAACTCAGAGTGTGGTAGACACTACACCTTCCACTCGCCGCGATACTCGCGGGTGAGCCAATTGGTGTCACCGCCGGAGATGAACTCGCGCTTGGTTGGGTTCCACTTGATGTTGGCCCCGTGCCAGTAGGCCATGTTCATGAGGTGGCAGGAGATGACCGTGGTGGCTCCGACTTCGACATCGCAGATCGGCCGTGTGCCGTTGTGGATGGCGTTGATGAAGTCGTCGTGATGGCTGCCCTTGGTTTCGTAGAGCTTGATCTTCGCATCCTTCAGCAACTGCTGCTCGGCCATCGTCGTCTCACGCAGCAGTGTGGTCTTCTTGCAGGCTTCGTCCTTGTTGTCGTAGTAGAACTTAGTCTCGCCCTTCAGCACCACCTTGAACTTGCCACGGTTCACGTGGACTTCGCCATCCGTGCCGTAGAAGGACACGCCAAAGCCTTCGCCATGGGTGAGCACGGTGCCATCGGCATACACGAGCTGTGCTCCGCGGCTGGCCTTTTCATAGTC
>Ga0247834_1002802_pt1 | contig 25171 bp, 26 predicted proteins | sample LaCruzMarch2015__8_FD_187118 | JGI IMG/M metagenome (GOLD analysis project Ga0247834, IMG submission 187118) | Freshwater microbial communities from meromictic Lake La Cruz, Castile-La Mancha, Spain - LaCruzMarch2015_12m | ecosystem: Environmental > Aquatic > Freshwater > Lake | place: Spain...
CTCCGCTTGCTGGAGCAGCAAAAGCGTAGTCTCTCTGAGGCATTGGTGACATTGAGTGAGGCTTCACTGAATATGTCAAAGTCAACAAAGGTCGTCGACTCCCTCATTGCAAGGAGGCTTGAGGACAGTTTAGCGCAAGCAGCACAGATCATTCGAAGCTCTGGGGCTGTTGATAGCTCTGAACAGAGAAGGCGGGATTTGCATGAAGCCAAGGTCATTGCTTTTAAGCAGGACTCCGGTGTGGCGGTGCTCAATGTAGGTGCCAAAGATGGGGTGAAGGTGGGAATGCCTTTCTCAGTATTTCGTCAGGACAAGCCAGTGGCCAAGGTGTTGGTCGTGGACGTCAGAAAAGGAGTGTCGGGTGTGGTCGTGCAACAGCTCGCCAACACGACCAATCCAGTCCAGGTCGGTGACCGTGGAACTATCGACACCGAACGCAGTTTTTAATCAAGGAGAAGAATCATGGAGGTAAAAGCCATCTACAAAAACGCCAGAATCTCGCCCCTCAAGGTGCGTGAGGTTACTCGTGAAATTCAGGGTATGGACGTGTCACGTGCCCTTGCCCTGCTCAACTACACCCCGAAGAAGGCAGCCTTGCTAATTGGCAAGACACTTCAGTCTGCGGTTGCTAATGCCGAAAACCAGCATGAGATGGACCCCGAGACGCTAATGGTGAAGTCTTGCACCGCTACTCCTGGACCTACTCTCAAGCGAATCATGCCTCGTGCACGAGGGTCGGCCGCTCCGATCCTCAAACGCAGTTCACACATCACTGTGATCCTGGCTGCCAAAGTCGCCGATACCGCCGAGGCTAAGCCAAAGCGCACACGCAAAGCTCAAGCCTAATTCAAGTCGTTTAGCCACTCGCTCATCATGGGACAAAAAGTTAATCCAATCGGTTTCCGCCTCGCCGTCCAAAAGGACTGGCGTTCCAAGTGGTATGCTCCAGCCAAGGAATTCACAGAATTTCTTCACAGCGACATTCAGATTCGCAACTATCTTAAGACCAAGCTTATGCAAGCTTCCATCTCGAAGATCGTCATCGAGCGCGCATGGAACCAAGTCCGCGTCACGCTCCACACTGCCCGTCCGGGTCTTGTGATTGGACGCAAGGGGCAGGAAATCGATGTGATGAGCCAGAAGGTTTCTGAGCTTTGCGGCGGCAAGCAGGTCAAGATTGACATCTTCGAAATTAAGACACCTGAGCTGGATGCGCAGTTGGTGGCAGAGTCGGTGACGCAACAATTGGAGCGCCGTATTTCTTTCCGTCGTGCAATGAAACGCGCAGTGCAGACGGCTATGGACATGGGTGCCGACGGCATTCGTATTCGCGTCGCTGGTCGCCTTGGCGGTGCTGACATCGCACGGGCTGAGTGGTATCGTCTTGGAAAAGTACCACTCCAGACCCTCCGCATACCTCTTGATTACGGTTTTGCTGAGGCTCGCACTGTTTATGGCATCATTGGAGTCAAGGTTTGGGTCAACAAGCGTGCCGATCTCGAAAATGGTGCACCGCGACAAGGTGGTGAGCGTCGCGAGCGTCGCGATCGCGGTGACCGCCCAGGTGGCCCAGGTCGCGGTCGTGGCGGCCCTGGTGGACCACGTCGTGATGGACCTTCGGACCGTTCCTCGGCCCCAAGTCCTGCTCCTGCTCCTGAGGCTACCGCTTAATTAGCGTGGTTCGCTTTCTCTTCTCTTCCTCTAATCTCGATACGACACATTACGATTTATGGCCCTTTTGCCCAGCAGAACTAAGTTTCGCAAAAGCCAGCGCGGTAGCCGCAAAGGCATTGCTACCAGCGGTAACAAACTGGATTTTGGTGACTTCGGTCTCCAGACGCTTGAGCGCGGCTGGATCAAGAACAACCAAATTGAAGCTTGCCGCGTTGCAATCACTCGCTTCCTGAAGCGCAAGGGCAAGGTCTTCATTCGCATTTTCCCTCACAAGCCCGTTACTCAGCGCCCCCCAGAAGTGCGAATGGGTAAGGGCAAAGGGGCTCCTGAATTTTGGGTCGCTGTTGTGCTGCCTGGTCACATGTTATATGAGATCTCTGGTGTGAATGAGGCTACCGCACGTGAGGCCTGTCGTTTGGCAGCTACCAAGCTGGGTCTTCGCACCCGTTTCGTGGTGCGCCAAGCTGGGCATTAATTTTACATTTGGACCGATTATGAAAATCAAAGAACTGCGTGAACTGACCGTGGAAGAGCTGAAGAAGCGCGGTCGTGACCTTCGTCAGGAGAGTCTGAACCTTCGCGTTCAGCAGGCGACTGGTCAGCTCGAAAATCCAGCGCGTCTGCGCCTGATCCGTCGCGAGGTCGCTCGCATTGAAACGCTGCTGACAGAGCGTCGTAAGAAAGCCGCAATCGCCGCCGCAGCCTGAGCCCCCTGATTTCCCATGAGTGATATTGTATCCGCAGCACCATCTACGCCCGAGACGAAAGCCAAGAAGACGCGCGTCGGTCTGGTTGTGTCCAACAAGATGAACAAGACAATCGTTGTCGAAGTCGAGCGCCGCATCGCGCATCCGCTGTTCAAGAAGATTGTCCGCAAGACATCGAAGTTCTATGCTCATGACGAAGAGCAAAAGGCGGCGATTGGCGACACAGTTCTTATCGAAGAAAGTCGTCCGCTCAGCAAGCTAAAGCGCTGGAATTTGGTCGAAGTGCAGAAGCACTAATCGCAGTCACACTTAACCGATAAATTCGAGGACAAGATTATGCTCCAAATGGAATCCGAAATCCCGGTGGCCGACAACACCGGAGCCCGCATGGCCGAAATGATCGGTGTGCTGGGCAAAAAGAATACGCGCTTTGCTTTCGTCGGTGATATTATTACCGCACACGTTCGAGAGTCTACCCCGACTGCAAGCGTCAAGAAGGGTGAGGTGGTTCGCGCTGTGGTTGTTCGCACAGCCTTTCCGATCCGCCGGTCCGATGGCTCGGTATTGCGTTTTGATCGCAATGCTATCGTCATTATTGACAAGGATAACAATCCTCGTGGCACTCGCATTTTTGGTCCTGTCGCCCGTGAGCTGCGTGACAAGAATTTCATGAAGATCGTTTCGCTCGCCCCTGAAGTGCTATGAACCGTCCAAAATTCCATGTTAAGAAAGGCGACCTTGTTCGCGTCACTACCGGTGACAGCAAGGGCGTAGAGGGTGTGATTCTCAAGGTCATTACCAAAAAGAGCCGGGTGCTTGTGGAAGGCGTTGCCAAGCTGAAAAAGGCTGTGCGCCCTAGCCAACAGCATCCGCAAGGCGGCTGGATTGATATTGATCGCCCGGTTCACATTTCCAACGTCAAAAAAGTAGGTGGAGAAGAGAAGAAGCCTGCCACCAAAAAAGCCGCATCAAAGAAGGCCGCCAAGAAGAAGTCACTTGATAACTAGAATTAGTCCAGCATTGTCCCCACCCCCCTCGGCCCCGTAACCAGTCGCCCCCGGAAAAGGTGAAGGAAAAGACACCCAAAGCCATGGAACCAGCACTACAGAAGCTATACAAAGAGATGATCCCCGAGCTGCAAAAGCAGTTGGGAGTCACTAATGTTCATCAGATCCCTCGTTTGGAGAAGATCGTCATCAACTGCAGCATCGGTTCCCAGTCGGACCGCAAGGTTGCTATCGAGGATGCAGTGAACGATCTAACATTGATCTCTGGCCAGAAGCCAGTTGTTGCTACGAGCAAAACTGCTATTGCCAATTTCAAGCTTCGCGCTGGTGAGCCTGTGGGTTGCAAGGTCACGCTTCGCGGCCGCCGCATGTATGATTTTATGCTTAGATTGGTGCGCACTGCCATCCCACGCATTCGTGACTTCCGCGGTGTTCCACCCCGCGCCTTTGACGGTCGTGGTAACTACACGCTAGGTATCACTGATCAGTCCATCTTCCCTGAAGTTGAGCTCGACAAGGTGAAGCGCACTCTTGGGTATGATATCACTTTTGTGACGACTACCAACAATGACGATCACGCACGAGTGATGTTGAAGGCGCTTGGAATGCCGTTCCGTGAGCGCGTCCAGCAGGCGGTGAAGAAGGAAGCGGATCAGAACTAAATCCGTATTTGCCCAATTAATAAAGACACGAACACAAGCGCTATGACAGATCCCATCGCCGACTTCCTGACACGCATTCGCAACGGCTCCGCAGCCGGTCTATCAGATGTCCTCGCACCATATTCCAAGATCAAGGCTGAGATCAGCCGCATCCTCACTGAGGAAGGTTACATTTGGGGTTATGAAGTTGACACCCAGGAAACACACCCTCGCCTCAAGCTGAAGTTGAAGTATGACAAGAGGGCTCCGGTAATTCGCAGTCTGAAGCGTGTCAGCAAGCCTGGCATTCGCACCTATGTTGGAACCGATGAGATTCCTCGTGTTCTCGGTGGCCTTGGGATCTCTATCCTCTCCACCTCTAAAGGCATCATGACCGGCTCGAAGGCACGTCGGTCGAAACTCGGCGGCGAGCTGCTTGCCTTTGTTTGGTAAACATTCGGAGGATACAAATTATGTCTCGTGTTGGTAAACAACTCATAGAACTTCCGGCCAAGGTTGCCGTGAAGATCGGCGCTGACCGTAGCGTTCTTGTCGAAGGACCCAAGGGCAATCTCAACTGGAGTCTTCCGGCTGGAATCAACGTCACGGTGGATGGTGCACAGATCAAGGTAGATCGCCTCAATGATGAGCGCAAGACCCGTGCAATGCATGGAACGTCGCAGCGCTTGATTAGCAATATGATCATTGGTGTTAGCACCGGCTTCCGCAAAGATCTTGAGATCCATGGAGTCGGCTTCCGTGCCTCCGTCAAGGGAGATGCTATCGATCTCAGTCTTGGGCAATCCCATCCGCGTCTTCACAAAATTCCAACTGGAATCAAGGTCACTGTGACCGAGAACACCAAGATCGCTATCGAAGGCATCGATAAGCATTTGGTCGGGCAGGTCGCGTCGGACATCCGGTCTTATTACCCGCCGGAGCCTTACAAGGGTAAGGGAGTTCGCTATGCTGGCGAACAAATTCGTCGCAAGGCTGGCAAGAGCGTCAAGTAATCACCGGAAACTGAATCATCATGGCTACGATCAATCGCAAAGCAATCCGCCGTCGAATTCACCTGCGTATTCGCAAGAAGGTGAACGGCACGACGGTACGCCCTCGTTTGGCGGTGCATTTCTCGAACAAGAATGTCTACGTTCAGCTTATCGACGACGAGAAGCGCTGCACTCTTGCTTCGGCTTCCACCCGCGAAAAGGGAAGTGCTCCCAGCCCCGCAAATGTGGAGACCGCTACTCGCATCGGTGGTGTTATCGCCGAACGTGCCCTTGCCCTCGGTGTCACTGCTGTCGTCTTCGATCGCGGCGGTTTTGTATACCATGGCAAGGTGAAAGCCCTCGCCGACGCTGCCCGCGAAAAGGGTTTGATTTTCTAATTCTAATCCGCAGACAATAAACATCATGGCAGAAGGAAATTTCCAAAGAGGCGACCGGGGCGGCAACTCAGAAGACCGTGGCAGTGGATTCGTCGAAAAGGTGGTTCACATCAATCGATGCGCTAAGGTGGTGAAGGGTGGGCGTCGGTTCAGTTTTAGCGCGCTTGTGGTCACTGGTGATCAGAAGGGCAAGATTGGTATCGGTTTTGGTAAGGCTAACGAAGTCGCTGATGCGATCAAGAAGGCCACGGAAGGGTCCAAAAAGGACATGATCACGGTTAGTCTCCGTAACAATACGATCCCTCATGAAGTGATCGGGGCCCATGGCGGCGGTTACATCATGCTCAAGCCCGCTTCCCCTGGAACGGGTATTATCGCAGGCGGCGGCGCTCGTGCCGTGCTTGAAGCTGTGGGTGTAAAGGACGTGCTTGCTAAATCTTTGGGTTCAAGCAATCACAGCAACGTGGTCAAGGCCACTATCGCTGCTCTCGAAGGCCTCCGCACTGCTGAAGATATCTTCCGTGCCCGCGGCAAAAAGCTCGCCGAAAAGGCGGCTCTTTAGTTCAACATTCAATTCATTAGATTCCCCACATGAGACTTCACGACCTAAGTGCCGTTCCAGGCGCCCGCAAGCGCCGCAAGCGCGTCGGTTGCGGCGAAAGCTCCGGCCATGGCAAGACTTCCTGCCGCGGTCACAAGGGCCAAAAGGCCCGCAGTGGTTCTGCTATCCGTCCAGGCTTTGAAGGAGGTCAGATGCCTATGCATCGTCGCCTGCCGAAGAAGGGCTTCAGTAATGCAGCCTTCCAGGACAAGATCCTTACCGTTTCGATTGCCAAGCTTGAGTTGGCCTTCGATGATGGTGCAATGGTTACTGTGGCAGCTCTTCGAGAGAAGCGATTGGTGCGTGGCCAGTTTGATGCCGTCAAGATCCTCGGTGACGGTGAGTTGACCAAGAAGCTCACGGTTGCAATCGAGTCCCTCAGCGCCTCCGCAAAGGAGAAGATTGAGAAGGCCGGTGGCTCCGTGGTTGCAGCATCCTAGTTCCTATTTTAAGACACTCGGGCGGCGGAGCGCTGCGGAGCATCCGCGAGCGTTTCGCCGTTTTGAATTTTTATCCTTTGCCCAATGATTTCTGCCTTCGCCAACAGCCTCAAGATTCCTGAGCTGCGCTCCCGTATTCTCTACACACTTGCTATGATCGTCGTGGTCCGACTCGGGACGGCTATCACGCTTCCTGGTGTCAACCCTGAAGTTCTACGCGAGTGGATCGCCAGTCGCACTTCGGATGCTGGCGGAGCCGCCGCAGTCGCTGCGCTGCTGAACGTGTTTAGTGGTGGTGGCCTCGAAAACTGCGCCATTTTCGCCCTCGGAATCATGCCTTACATCAGTGCTTCGATCATGATGCAATTGCTCACGGCGGTCGTTCCAAAGTTGAGTAAGCTGGCCCGCGAAGAGGGGGGGCGTCAAAAGGTGAATCAATACACACGGTTTGCGACAATCATTCTATGCTTGTTTCAAGGATACCTACTGGCGAAATCTCTGGCTAATCCTGGGCAGAACATCTTTTTGCAGGGATTGGGTGACACGATCAGCAAGATGGGAACGCCTCTGGTTCCTGATTATGGCTTAGGGTTCATTGTAACCACCGTGGCGACGATCACAGCTGGAACTCTTTTGATGATGTGGCTTGGGGAGCAGATTACCGAGCGCGGTATTGGCAATGGGATCTCGATCATCATTTGCATCAATATCGTGTCTGCTTTGCCGGGTGCGCTCGTCCAAGTTTGGCAGACTTACGTTGGTACTGCTGGCACATCGCCAAAGGCCGCGATGCTAGTGGTTCTTCTGGGTCTCTTGGTGACCGTGATCGCTGGGGTCATTGCGTTGACCCAGGCTCAGCGGCGCATCGCAATTCAGTATGCGAAGCGTGTGATCGGCAACAAGATGTATCAGGGGCAGACTCAGTATCTGCCGCTAAAGATTAACTACTCTGGCGTGATGCCAATCATCTTCGCGCAGGCCATCTTGCTTTTCCCCACGCAGATGCTCAGCTATATGTTCCCTGATAGCCAGAATGTCAGTCGTGCCGCGGCCTTCATGAGTTCTGGTTGGTTCTACTACACGGCTTCGGGTCTCTTGATCTTCTTCTTCAGCTACTTCTGGGTAGCGACGATGTTCCAGCCTACCCAGATTGCTGAAGACTTGAAGAAGTCCGGTGGTTACCTGCCTGGCATTCGCCCAGGTAAGCCAACGGCTGATTTCCTCGACTTTACAATGAGCCGTCTGACATTCGCGGGTGCAATCTTCCTGACTTTCATTTATGTGCTGCCTAATTTCATCGGCGGAGCACTTGGGATCAATCACCAGGCCGCCCAGTTCTTTGGAGGCACGAGCTTGCTGATTCTTGTTGGTGTAGTGCTCGACGTGATGAAGCAACTTGAAACACATTTGCTGCAGGCGAACTATGACGGGTTCCTACGCAAAGGAAAGATCCGCGGTCGCAGTGAGCGAGTGCAAGGTGCGAGTGGGCGTGCAGCTGATTCGACGACCATTGTTTGGTTGTGGGTTGGCATTGCCATCATCACACTGGGCGGCATTGTTTACTACTTGATCAAGTAAGGAGCATCATGGGATTCCTCAGTGCGTCGAGAATACCGATCCGGCATGGTTCCCAGCAGGACGGTATTCGCCGTGCTTGCGGTCTAGCCCGTGACATCTTGCTTAAGACCGCAGATCAAATTGTCGCCGGTGCTACGACCAAGGAGGTGGATCGCTTTGCAGCTGCCGAGTTTAAGGCTGCGGGATGCACAAGCGCCTTCCTTGGCTACCGGGGGTTTCCGGGTAACGTGTGCATTTCCATTAATGAGGAGATTGTGCATGGTATCGGCGGCCCAAGAGTGATCCAAGATGGCGACATTGTGAAGCTTGACATCGGTATTTCTTTCCATGGTTGGATTGGCGATAATGCGCTCAGTGTTCCAGTTGGCACTGTGTCGTCCGAAACTCTACATTTGTTAGCTGCGACGGAGGAGTCCCTGCATGTGGCTATCAGCCATGCGCGCGACGGTGAAATGCTTGGCACGCTTTGCGCCTCGGTCGAGGAGCACGTAAAGACCTATGGTTACACGGTCGTGCGTGAGTTCGTGGGTCATGGCGTTGGTCGGAAGCTGCACGAAGAGCCGCAGGTCCCGAATTATGGTAGGCGTGGCGAGCGTCCGCGTTTGAAAGCGGGTATGACCCTGGCGATCGAACCGATGGTGAACATGGGAAGTGCGAAGTCACGGGTGCTTTCGGATGGCTGGACTGCAATCACCCAGGACCGCAAGCCTTCAGCTCATTATGAGCATGTGGTTCTGATCACGGAAGACGAGCCAGAGGTTCTCACCTGGCGGGAACGGATGTTCCCACAAGGTGTGGCTTCCTTGACTCAGGTTATTGCTGCGGCTTAGGCCTGGTTTTGCTTCGACGGGTCGTAGTAGATTCGTACATCAGCTTCGGCGTGCCCCAGGATCTCTTGGGCCCTCTTCAGCGCTTTGCGAGTCGCCAAGTTGGGATTGAGTGCGCTGCCTGGGAAGATGTTTTCGCGGCCGATGACGTCGACAAGGCCTGAGTCGCGCAGCACACGATAGACTTCCTTCATGGCACCGCTGACGATCAAATCCCGACCGTGGCTGCGCATGACTTCCACCAACTCTTCGAGTGCCAGGACGCTGGTTGCGTCCAAATGACGGGCGTTCTTGAGGCGTAGGATGATGATGCGCAGGTTGGGGTCCGCGCAAGTGCGCTGAATTTGAGTGCGGAAGATATCCGCAGCACCGAAGAACAACTCGCCTTCCACATGCACAATCGATATCGATGCGTTCTGTCTGCGGCCAGCCACAGCCTCGGCTAAATTACCGTCCTGATTAAACTCATACTCGACCAGTGAAGGGCGGCTGGCCTTGCGCAAATAGAGCATGACGGATATGCCCACGCCTGTAAAGATGGCGACGTGCAGGGGCACCAGAAGTGTTGCGGCAAAGGTAACCAGAAACACTACCGCATCAGAATGGGTAGCCATGAGGGCGATGCGCAGGTGTCGGCGGTTGATCAGAGTCGCCGCAATAAGGACAATGAGTACCGCCAGAGAAGCGCGAGGCATGTGTCCCACAAAGGGCATGAATAGCAGCGCGCCAGTGAGGCACATCAAGCCATTATAAACACTCGCCATAGGTGTTGCGGCCCCACTACTGCGGTTCAGCGCGGAGCGCGTGAGAGAGCCAGAGGCGGGCATGCCGCTGAGGTAGGCGCACGTCAGGTTTGCTACGCCGAGGCTGAGCATGTCTTGATTAGGGTCCACATGTTGACCCGAGCGTGACGCGAGTGCCTTGGCCATGGCGCTGCTCTCTAGAGTCGCCAGGAAAGCAATGGCCATCGCTAGACCGAAGAGCCGACTGAACTCTGGAAGAAAGCTTGCCGTGGCAAAGTCAGGAAAGTTCGGCAGCAGCTCTCGCCAAGTCACCTCATGCCCGGCGAAGGTTGGCACGGTGATGTGCCCGAGATAGAGTGCTTCTGACGCCAATGCACCGACCATCAGAGCCATGATAAAGGCCGGCCAACGCGGACGCCAGCGCTTGAGCATCCACCAGGACGAAGCTGTCAAGGCAGCAACCAAAAGACTTGGCCATTGCGTCTCGCCAATCTGCACTATCATGCGGATCAAGATGCCGGGCAAGGTGCGTGGCTGCATCGGCTGGCCATCCGCTCCGATTAAGGTTAAGTGCAGGCCTAGCACGCTGGGCAATTGATTGGCCATGATCAAGACAGCCGCGCCGGTAACGTATGCGACGACCACCGTGCGGCTGATGTATTGCGCCAACTCAGCGACGCGAAAGTATGCCCCGAGGACCAGCAGCGCGCCCACCATGAAGACCAGCAGTGGCATCAGCGCCATCTTGTCCAAACCCGGATACGCAGCGAAGTAGGAAAAGACCATGAAGGCCGTAGCATTGGTCGGTCCTAGCATGGTCAGGCGGGAACTGGCCAGCAGGGGCCCCGTCGTCGCGGCAGCGGCGGAGCACGTGGGGCCATAGTGCAGAGGCAACCCTGCCACACTCGCATACGCCATGCTCTGCGGGAGGTCGAGCAGCGAGACATTGCACGCCGCACGCAGATCGGCCTTCATTTGCTTGAAGGTGTAGTGCTTCAGGGTGTGCCGAAGAGGGAAGGGGTCTAGCTGTCCCAGTGTGGTGGAGTCGCGGAACTCGCGCCAGCCCTGCATCAATGAGTGCAGCACCATCCGCCATTCGCTGTCCTTTCCAGAAGCCACAATTAACTCTCGTTCAACTCCAGCCCAAAGAAATCAAGAAACACGGCCTGATACACTTTCTTTTTGAACTTGGGCACCCATGCGAGCGAGAACTCCGCAGGCATGATCCAGCGGAACTGCCCGAACTCCTGGTGGTGCGCATCCAGCCGAATGTCTGCATCGGTCCCTGAGAAGTCACACAGGTAATAGGTCTGCTCTTGTCCGCCGTAGATGCCGTATTTCAGGCGGCCTTTGGGGAAGGCATAGCGATAGCCTCCACGCACCTGCGCGACGCGCACGAGTGCGGCACCAACTCCCACCTCTTCCTGTAGCTCGCGAAACAAGGCCACGTCAAAGGCCTCGCCTTCATCCACCCCCCCTTGGGGGAACTGCCAAGCGCCCTTCACATTCAAGCGCTCGGCTATCAGGATGCGCCCCGTGGCATCTCGGAGAATCGCGGCTACATTGGGGCGGTAGAGAACAGGGTCTGGAAACATGGGCGAAGGTCAAAGTAGCCGAGTTGCGATGCACTCGTGGGCCAAAAGAAAAGTAGTGAGGGTCTGAATGACGGAAAGATGCCAGTGAGGCAGTATCGTGCGGCTTTTGCTATTCTCCACGTCTCAGCGCGAGAATCTCGCTGAGTATGTGTCAAAAGTGGTTTAATACTAACTCATTGATTTCAATCCACCGGTTGCGGTGCAAACGGACTGCATAGCCCATGATTACCACTGTTATCTTCGACCTCGACGGCACGCTCATCGACTCGCTCGGCGACATCGCTGAGTCTATCAACCTTATGCTCGATGACCGTGGCTATCCGCGCTGCGAGCCGGAGGACTTCAAAGAAATGGTCGGCGACGGCATGGAGAAGCTGGTCGAGCGCGCCTTGCCCGAGCATGCGCGCACACCCGAGCTTATTGCCATCTGTGTGGAGGAATACCGCGCGCACTATGATCGGCACTGGAATGTGCAGACGACCCTCTATTCTGGTATCAACGAACTGCTCGCGAGCTTGCGAGCACAGGGGTTCAAGCTTGGTGTCATCTCCAACAAAGCGCACCGCTTCACCGTGCCGATGACCGAGCATTTTTTCGGGACTGGAACCTTTGATGCGGTGCTCGGTCAGCGCAATGAAGTGCCGCGTAAGCCCGCGCCTGACGGTGCGATGGAGATGGCGGCCATGCTCGGCGTGCCATTGGCCAGCTGCGCCTATGTGGGCGATTCGGGCGTGGACATGAAGTTCGGTGTGAATGCTGGGATGCGTCGGATCGGCGTGCGCTGGGGTTTCCGCAGTGACGAGGAACTGCTCGCTAGCGGGGCCGAGGTGCTGGTCAGCCATCCCCGCGAGATCCTCGATTTCATCCAGCGCTGCTAGTGCAACCAGCACCCTGGTGTGGTGTTCAAGCCAGTGTCCATCATGTCGATTGCGAATGCTGGAATCCCCTCAACCTTTCCTGTTATGTCCTATCCACACGCCACTTCGATCCTTCTGGCGCTTCTGCTCGCCACCCGTTTTGGCTTGGCTGCCCCCAACGACCAATCGAAGCCGCCACCGCCGCCTGAGCCGCCGAGAGGGGAGATGAAGCCTCCGTATGGCCAGCATCGCGGTGGTCCATCGGGCATGAGAGATGGTGGTTTTGATAAGCTGCCTGAGCCGGAGCGTCAGCGTGTGCGCGAGGCCATGGACAAGGCGTGGAAACAGCCTGAGATGCAGGCTGCCAAGGACAAGTTCATGAAGGCCAGCGAGGAATTCCGCAATAGCTTGCGAACCACCTTGCAGGGCATTGATCCTGAGGTGGTGAAGATCCTCGACAAGGTCAAGCCGCCCATGCCGTGGGAGATGCGCGGCCCTCCCGCAGCACCGCGCCCGGAGGACCCAGACTTTGTGCGCCACGCGGTGGCTCGCATGGGCTTCGAGTTCTTCGGCTTCGGCAAGCCCGAGCAGCGGGCTGCGATGCGTAAGCTGCATGAACGCGTCATGCAGCTAGAGCCTGTGAAGCAAGCGATCACCAGCCTGGAAGCCGCGCCTGTGGGTGAACGCTTGAACGGTTATAAGGCCTTGCGCGAGGCCTACAAGAAAGAGGTCGAACGTGAGATCGGAGAGTATCGGCGCAAGCGTGAAGCGGGCGGCGGGAAAAAGGAGTGATCACTTTCCACTCGCCCAATTCACCGCATTGTTGAGCAGCGTTTGGTAAGGCTTCAGATCGTGCGTGCGGGCGTCATGCCCTAGCGCGATCCCCACGATTTTTGCCTTCGGGTGTTCAGTGATCCACACGCTGGGGTGTGGCTTCTTGAACTTGTTGCTTGGCGATGTCTCGGCCAACACCTCGATCTTAGCAGTGCCCTCGGGCGCACCATCGGCATTCACATAATACAGTTCATCTTCCACCGTGAAGCTGGCAGGCACGTTTAGCATCACGGGATGCTCTGGCTTCAGCGTCTTCACGTCGAAGGGGTGAATCTTGTCATGCCCGCGTGCACCACCGCCGACGATTTTGGCGTTCAACTCTGGCCATCCCGCAAAGCCATACCAGGTGCCTGGATGCAGCATGATGATGCCTTTGCCTGCAGCAGCGAAGTCGAACAGAGACTTCCGATACGCGGCGGTATCGAAGAACTTCCGGTTCACACTGATGACGGCCACGTCGGCAGTGGCCAGTTCGTTCGCAGCTTGGTCGCGGTCTTCGGTGTAGTGCACCGTGAAGCCTGCGGCCTTAAGCGTGGCCACATCGGTATCGCCAAAGAACTTGGCGAAGTCATGCGAGGAACCACCGCCGATGACCAACACCTTGGTCTTGCCTGCCTCCCACTGCACAGGCTTCGCTGGCACCAACGGGCCATCGCCCTTGCCGCCTTCCTTCGGTGAATCAGCGGGAGCAGGACCGTTCTGCGGGGCTTCGGGCTCACCTTTGCCTTTGGCGCTTCCGCGAGGTGCAGGTGTATCGCGGGCTTCGCCCTTGGCCTCCACGCGGCCTTCGATGTCAGCGGTGACCGCGACAACCACCGGCGTGGTTTTGTTACCGTTGGGGCTTTCGAGGATCAAGGATTTCGCGACGCCTTTTCTTGTGAGCTTCAGCGTGATGAGACGCAACTGGCCGCCGTTGCAGATGTCCTCGACATGCTTCGAGCCCGGCACTTCCACGGGGCGAATGTAGTCAGCGAACTCGATGCCGTTTTTCAGCGGGAAGACTTCCTTCTCGCCGCTCGCGTAAACAACAGTGGCTTGCAGCGCCACGTCTTCCTCGCGCACAGCGGGCCAGCCCCAGCCACTGACGCCGCTGAGAAGTTGGAGACGCTTGGTTTCCACGTTGAGCGCTATCTCGACCTTTGCTGCGAATGATTGGCCATGCACATCGGGTGCGGGGCCGCCTTTGAGCACGATGAGGTTTGCGCCGGTGCTGCTCTTGGCCGGATCGATGACGGCAAACGGAATGCCTTCGACGGTGACGTTGCCAAACTTCGCGAGCTTCACTTGGCCACCCTTCGGATCGGGGCTGGCAAAGAGTCCATCGCGGCTGTCGGCGGTGAATGCGTCAGTGAGTGGCACCACACGGAAGTGCTTTTGTGCATCGCCACAGATGAAGGCGAGAATATCGCGGATGTTTTCCGCGCCCAAGCCTTCGAGACCTTCTGGCATGAGCGAGAGCTTGCTGTTCATGCGCTCCTTGATGTCGGTCTTCTTGACCTCGAAGTCGCCTGCTTGATTGCGCAGTGTCACACTGGCGGAATTCTCCGAGGCGATGACACCCGCGAGGGTTTCACCGTTGTTCTTGGTGATGTTCCAGGCATAGAAGCTGGGGTCCACCTCGCGGTTTGGATCAATGATGTGGATCAGCAACTCCGCAGGACCATGCGCACCCATGCCGACTAGCGGTGGTGCCACGTCCTTGCCGATGTCGCCTAGCTTGTGGCAGATGGCACAGGCAGCGCTGAACAACATCTTGCCTTTGGCTGCATCGCCCTGCTGCTCCACGATGGGGGTGAACTGTGCGATGAGTTCGTTCTTGGCCTTCGCATTGGGATTGAGCTTGTCCATCATGGCGATGGCGCGCTTGGCCACCTGCTTGTTCGGGTGCGTGCGAAGACGGGCGATGTTGCCGGGTCCGAGATCTTGCGGATTGAGCTTGCTGTCGGCAATGGAGGTGAGCAGCGCGAGCGTGGCCTCGGGACGCTTGAGGATGGCGTCGAAGGCAGCCGTTCGTAGTTCGGGCTTTAGCCCGATCATGGCGCTGACAAGCTCCAGCGTGCCTCCTGACTCGCTCAGCACTTCGATGATGGCTGCCTGAAGTGCCGTCGGCGTGTCCTGACGAGCTAAAGCTCGAACGACAAGCCCAGAGGCTTCGCCACCAACACCAATGAGTGCCTTGGCTGCGCTGATGCGTGCGTCCACTGGTGCGGCTGCGTCATCCACTTTCGCACTCAGACTGGCAAGCTGCGCCTGTACTTCGCTGACCAATGCCCCAGCCTTGTCCCACTTCACGACGAGCGGCAAGGCTGCGCCTGCGGTGCTCGGATTGGCGAGGAGTTTCTTCAACACAGCGGTGAGTTCAGGCGTAAGGGCTGGGACTTCGTTTACTCGCTGCGCAATGCCTTGCAGAATGATGATCTTCAAGCCATCGGCTTTGGCATCGGCGGTGGCGCACGCAGTCAAGAGCTTTTCGGGCGATTGAGCGGATGGCAAAAGCGCGTTCACCAGGCCATCCACTCCCTCTGGTGATGCCAGGGCTGCGATGATGGTGTCATCGGCATTGGTGGCAGATGCGGCGATGACAGCTGAGCGAGTCCAGTCATCGGCGGCAGTCTTGAATGTCATCAATGCATCAGCCTTGGCTTCGTATGCCTTGAGTGCTGCGCTGCCCATGGATCCTTTCGCTTCAGGGCGATGGCGATACACACCAGCCACCTTCTTCGCATCCTTGTGCTGCACCTTCCAGATGCGGCCATAGTAGTGGTCGCGGTCAGGACGCACGGCAGCATTCGCCGGACCATGAATGGGGCCTCGAGTGTCGTTGTGGATCACGGCTTGGTTGTAGAAGTCCACGACATAGAGCGCACCATCGGGGCCGATGCGGGTTTCGATGGGGCGGAACCAGAGGTCCTTGCTGCGGATGAACTCGGTTTCTTCGCGGCCCTTCTCTTTCTCGGTGCGATAGCTGACACCATCCTTCTTCACAAACTCGTGATGCACGATGTTCAGCGTCGGCTCGGTGGTGAAGTAGCTGTAGTTCCACTTCTCGGGCCATGCGCCGCCTTCATAGATGGCGCAGCCAGCGGCGGCGGTGAACTCGCCCACGAGGTCGATCTGCACATACGCTTGTTCGGGCCAGGACATGAGCGGGTAGGTCTTCTGGTGCTCCATCATACCTTTGTAACTGGTGGTGCCAGGGATCTTGCCCTTGGCCAGGACATATTCAGGAAGCACCACATGGAAGAAGACGGTGCCGCTTGTGGGTTGCGTGAAAAACACCTGCCCATCTGAGGTGATGTCGAGACCCCAGGTGTTGCCTCCGCGCGATGAGTATTGCTCGATCTCGGTGCCGTCTGGCTTGAAGCGAACCACGCCGCTGCCGATGGTGACGGCTAGTTTGTTCGGCGCGTTCAGTGCGGTGACATCGCCTGAGCTGTAGCCGTGCGTAGCATAGATCCAGCCGTCCAAGCCCCAGCGCAGGTTGTTGATCACGGCATGGGTGTCGCGAGTGCCGAGCCCAGTGTAGAGCTTGGTGCGCTTGTCGGCGGCATCATCGCCGTCGGTGTCCTCTAGGAACCAGATGTCTGGGGCCGCACAGACGATGACACCCTGCTTGTAAAACACGAAGCTGGTGGCGAGTTCGAGCTTGTCGGCGAAGACCTTCTTGGTGTCCATGACGCCGTCGCCATCCTTGTCGGTCAGAATGCTAATTCGGTCGATGGGATCGCGGTCCAGCTTCTTGGTCCACGAGCCGCTGTCCTTCCAAACTTCGACGTTCAGTTCACGACGACCATTGGGATACTCGGGCGTTTCGCAGACCCACAGGCGGCCCTTCTCATCCCAGTCGATGTTCATCGGCTTGTTGATCAGGGGCTCGGCAGCGACGAGCGAGATGTTAAAGTCGGGGTGCACTTCCAACTTCTCCGCGGCCTTGGAGGGCACAGTAGGGCCGCCTGCCGGGTAGCGCAGCGCGTCGCCGAGTTCGTCTGGCTTGCACAGTTCATCGGCGTTCGCGCGCTTGCCAGCCCAGGCGATCCCACGCAGGAGCATGGTGCGCAGTGTGTTGTGCGAAAAGTTTTTGTGCCAGTGACCGGGGATGCTGACAAAGGCGCGGTAGTTGTCCTTCTCGTAGCTCCAGACCTGCGGCTGGATATCGTAAATGTTCACGCCCTTCTTCTTGGCCACGGCCTCGGCAGCGCGGGCCTGGGCTTCCTTGTTGCCCTTGCCACCGGTGTCGCGTGGTTTCGGTGTGTAAGCACCGGCGAGGATGCGGGCCTCGGGCAGGATGTCCATGTCATAGTAGATCTCGTCGTCGATGGCGAAGTTCGCCATCTCGGCCGTGATCGGGTTTTCACGATCCGTGAAGTAGAGATGCATGGGAGCCTCTAGCCACTTAGTCGGGCGTTCGTGATTCCAAGAGCCGCCGACGATGGAGGAGAACCATGCCGGATCGCGCGAGACGGCACCTGCATGAATCACCACGATGCCACCGCCACGTGCGAGGAATTCCAGCAGGTTCTTGCGCTCCTCGCCGATCTTAATGTTGCCGGCTTCCTGCGAGTGCAGCACCAGCACGTCGGTCTTGTCGAGCTGCGCTTTGGTGGGGAACTCCAGTCCGCCATCGGCCGTTGCACCGCGCTCATTGAGCAGGGGCACCCACTCCTTCAGGAACTGCGGGAAGTCATGCGCGCCGGGTCCGTGCGATTTGGCACCCGCGCGGATGAACACTCGCAGGGGCTCCGCCGCCGAAGACGAAGAACCAAGGACCAGTGAGGAAAGGAGAGCGGCTAGCAGAGCGAGGCGTTTCATGATTTGTGGATGCTACTCCACTAGAACGCCCGCTGGGAAGCCCGTTTACGCACGGGAAACTATCTGGAATGCACATGCATCAGCACCGTGCCCGCAAGAACGCCTTCACGGCCTCGGCCGTGGCTTCCAATGAATGCGTGTGCAGCGGCTTGGACTTCAAGGCCTCCAGCGTTGGGTGCGTGGGCTCGCTGCCAGTGGCGCGTTGCACGACTTCGGGGAACTTGGCGGGACTGGCGGTGCTGAGCACCACACTCACGCGATCTTGCGCCATGTCGGTGAAGGCGCAGGCGGTGTGCGGGTCCAGCACATACTGCCAATCCTTCCACATCTGCTCAATGACCTTCTCAATCGTCGCGTCATCCATGCGTGTGCTGCGGAAGGACGACTCTGGCTTGGGCAAGTCCACACGACCGCCAGCTTTCATCTGCGCCATGGTCTCGCGCACCTTCGCGGTGTCTTTGCCGAGCATGAAGTAGAGGAAGCGCTCGAAGTTCGACGCGGCCTGAATGTCCATGCTGGGAGCGTGGCTGGGATACACCTCGCCTTGCTCATACACGCCGGTGCTGAAGAACTTGTGCAAGATGTCGTTCTGGTTGGTCGCCACGCGGAAGCCGCCGCAGGGCAGGCCCATTTCCTGTGCAAGCCAGCCTGCCAGCACGTTGCCAAAGTTCCCCGTCGGCACCACGAACTCGACCGTGGCACGGGCTTCAACCGGGAGCTTCAGCCAGGCCCAGATGTAGTAAACGCACTGGGCCAGCACGCGGGCGATGTTAATGCTGTTGACGGCAGACAGGTTCACGGCGCTGACGAACTCGGTGTCGCCAAAGCACTCTTTCACCACGCGCTGCGCGTCATCGAAGGTGCCGGGCACGGGGATGGCGAAGACATTGTCCGCGCCAGTGCAGGCCATCTGGCGCTCTTGCAGCGGAGCTACGCGACCATTCGGATAGAGGATGAAGATCTGGATGCCGTCCTGCCCCATGCAGCCATGGATGGCTGCGCTGCCTGTGTCGCCCGAGGTGGCACCAAGCACGGCGAGCTTCTTGCCCTTCAGCTTGACCTGACGCTTGTAGAGTAAACCCAGAAGTTGCAACGCGAAGTCTTTGAAGGCCAGCGTGGGCCCATGCCACAGCTCCAGGATGTAGGTCTTGTCTGTGATCTTGACCAGCGGTGCGACGTCCGGCGAATCGAACTTGGCATACGCTTGCTGGGTCAGCGAATGCCACTCATCACCGCTGATCTCCGGCGCGAACAATTGGAAGAACTCGGCTGCCAGTTCGGCATACGAAATGCTGGCCCAGGCGGACAGCTTGTCCGCGATGGATGGCAGCGTTTCCGGCAGGAACAAACCGCCATCGGTTGCAAGGCCGACCTCCACCGCTTCGGAAAAAGTGTGGGGCTTGGTTTGGCCGCGTGTGGAGATGTAGAGCATGGGACGAAAAGTGGAGAGGTGGAGATGTAGAGAAGTGAGACGCCCTGGCAAATGATTGCCCTTTTCTTCTCCACTTCTCAACCTCTCACTGCGTCACTTCCCCGGCCACCACGCATCCAGCTTCGCGGACAGCGCCTTCACGATCTCTGGCTTATCAGCGGCGAGGTTCTTTTCTTCGGTGGGATCGGCGATCACGTCGTAGAGTTCGACAAGGGCATCAGGCTCCATGACGCCTGGCACGATGAGCTTCTGCCCGCCCTCCAGCACCCAGCGCCAACGCAGGCTTTTCGCGGGCACATCCAGGTCCTCATAATTGTGGGTGAAGCACTCGCCGTAGATGGTCTTACGCGCGGCCACGGCTGCGGCATCGCTCAGGTCAAGGCCGGGTGTCTTGGGCGCTTCGATGCCTGCGAGTTTCAAGACGGTCGGAAAGATGTCGATGGAACTGATAGGCGTGTCGCAAATGGCAGGCTTTAGCTTGGCGGGCCACTTCACCATGATCGGTGTGCGCAGGCCGCCGTCATACTGGCTCTGCTTCGACTTCGGCGCATACTGGGGCTTGTCGGTCGATTGAATCCAGCCGTTGTCGCAGACGTAAACGATGATCGTGTTCCAGCTCAAGCCTTGCTCGTCCAGGTGCTTCAAGACCTCGCCACAGGTCTGGTCAAACCATTCGACCATGGCCCAGTATTTGGCGATGTGTGGGTTCGGCTGCACCTTCAGATACTTGTCCAGCAGCGCCTGTGGCGGTGTGTGGGGGTCATGCGGCATCATGGGCGCATACCAGACGAAGAAGGGCTTTTGTGCCTGCTTGGCTTCGCCAATGAAGTCGTAGATCGGTTGCAGGGTTTTGCGTCCAATGTCGAGGCCCGCATCGCCATGGCGTCCGCCCATTGTCATGCCGTGGGTGAAGCCCCCGCGCTGGTAGGTGCCCTGCCACCACTTGCCCGTTTGCAGCGCCATGTAGCCATTTTTCACCAACAGCTTTGGCAGCGTGGGCACGGCGTCCAGGTGCTGATTGGCGCGCTCGCGACCGTCTTTGAAAGCCGCGCTGGTTTGGAACTCGCGCGGCTTCATGGCCGCTGGTTTTGGGGGATCGTTGCTGGTGATCTTGCTCTGATGTGGATACAGGCCGGTGATCATGGTGGCCAAGCTGGGGCAGCACAGGCTGCTCGGCACGTAGCCGCGCGTGAAGGTCAGGCTTTCCTTGGACAACTTGTCCAAATTTGGTGTGGCGATGTGCGGATGCCCCATGAACCCATAATCGGTCCAGGCCTGATCATCGGAGATGATCATCACGATATTGGGTTTCTGCGCGTGGACGACGAACGGCCAGGCAAGAGTGAAAGCGAGAATGAAACGGGTAATCATGGAGCGCGCATTAACGCCGTGGAATGCACCGGGCTTTCGATTGCTTGCTTGTGGGCCTGATCTTTGCTTACACAGTCGGGTAAACAAACATGCCCGACACTCTTTCGCCCGTGAGACCCGGCAGGGCGTTCCCTTTGGGAGCAACGCCTGCCGCTGATGGCACAAACTTCTCCGTTCACTCACGCAACGCCACAGCGGTCGATCTTTGCCTCTATGATCCGCTGGCACCTCAGCATGAGATCGCTCGTGTTCGTATGGTGCGTGGTGAGCTGGACGTGTGGAGCATCTTCGTGGCGGGGGTGAAGCCGGGAGCGCTCTATGGCTACCGTGCGCATGGGCCACACATGCCGAACAACGGCCTTATGTTCAATGCGAACAAGCTGCTGCTCGATCCGTATGCGAAGGCGGTGCTCGGCAAGCCGGATGGCCATCGAGACATGCTCACACCAGAAGGTCCCAATCACGGGCCAGGCATGATCGACAACGGTGCTACGGCCATCAAGACCGTGGTCATCGACGATGCCTTCGACTGGCAGGGCGATAGGCTGCCGTCGGTGCCATGGCAGCAGATGGTCATCAGTGAGCTGCATGTCAAAGGCTTCACCAAGCTGCACCCGCAGGTGCCCGAGGAATTGCGCGGCACCTATGCGGGGCTATGCCAGCCAGCGGTGATCGATCACCTGAAGCGCACAGGCATCACTAGCGTGCAACTGTTGCCGGTGCATCAACACTTGGATGATGGCTGGCTAGTCGATAAAGGGAGCACCAACTACTGGGGCTACAACACGCTGAGCTTCTTCGCCCCGCACAATGAATACGCACACGCCGCTTATCCCCAGGCGCAGGTGCGGGAGTTCAAGCAGATGGTGAAGACCTTCCACGCGGCGGGGATCGAGGTCATCATCGACGTGGTTTACAATCACACGGCTGAAGGTGATGAACGCGGCCCCATGCTGAACCTGCGCGGCTTGGATAACGTGGGCTACTACCGCCACGACTATGACGGGCAGAAGCTCTACTACCTGAATTACACGGGCTGCGGCAATGCCATCGCATCCCAAGAGCCACCAGCGCTGCGCCTGATTTTGGACAGCATGCGCTACTGGGTGGAGGTCATGCGTGTGGACGGTTTCCGCTTTGACCTGGCCGTGACAGTGGGCCGCGGGCGCACCGGTTTCCATGACAACAGCGCCTTCTTTGCAGCGGTGCGTCAGGACCCGGTGCTAAGCCAAACCAAGCTTATTGCCGAGCCCTGGGACCTGGGGCCTTTTGGGTATCAAGTCGGCGGCTTTCCTGAACCTTGGCGTGAGCTGAACGGCAAGTATCGCGACACTGTTCGCAAGTTCTGGCTAGGTGACGGTGGCATGGTGCCCGAGTTCGCCAAGCGCTTCTGTGGCAGCGACGATTTGTATGGCTGGAAGATGCGACCTGCGACGACCAGCGTTAACTTCCTCACCTCGCACGATGGCTTCACCTTGCGTGATCTGGTGTGCTATCAACAGAAGCACAATGAAGCGAACGGTGAAGACAATCGCGATGGTGACAATGACAACCACTCGCTGAACTACGGGGTGGAAGGCGGTACCGATGACCCAGGGATCAATGCACTTCGCCGTCGTCATCGGCGTAGCCTCGTGGCCACCATGTTCTGCTCTGTCGGCGTGCCGTTCATCACCGCAGGCGATGAGCTGGGCCGCACGCAGCATGGCAACAACAACGGCTACTGTCAGGACAACGAGCTATCCTGGATCGACTGGCAGACCGCTGAGGAAGGCTTCCAGCGCTTCGTATCACAGCTCGCGGCCTTCCGTCGTCGGCATCCTGAATTGGCACGCACCCGCTATTTCTCAGGCAAGAAAGATGGGAATGGCGAGCTAGACATCACTTGGCTCAATGGGGTAGGGGGCGTGCTCACACGCGACGAATGGCATGATCCCGCTCGCCGTTATTTTGGTGCGCTGATCATTGCTGGTGGGGGGGGCTTGCTACTGCTGTTCAGCAATGATCCACATCAGGTCTGCAATTTCGCGCTGCCCCATGTCGATGGTGCCCCGTGGCGGCTAGTTTTCGACACGGCTTTGGAAGAAGGTTTCGTCAGCAGTGAAGTGATCGTAGACGACTGTTACGTGGTGCAGTCGCGTGCCATGGTGTGCCTGAAAGCAGGCAACCTTGCGGAGGATTCTGCGGGAACAATGGACGCTCAGACCGTCAGCGGAGCGAGGACCAAGGAGGGCTCCTTCATAGCGCGCCTGAGTCGCAACCTTCTCAAGCCGATCAAGGGCTGACCCCATTCATCACGCGGCCATCGCGGCCTGCATGAGTTTCTCCTGCGTGGCTTCTACGCGGGTGAACTCGCCACCGACACGACCCTCATGCAGCATCAGAATACGGTCGCTCATGCCGATCAGTTCGGGCAGTTCACTAGACACCAGTAGCACCGCTTTGCCCTCAGCGGTGAGTCGGTTGATCAACTCGTAGATCTCTAGCTTCGCCCCGACATCAATGCCGCGCGTTGGCTCGTCGAGCATGATGACTTTGGGTTCGGTCAAGAGTGCCTTGCCGATGACAATCTTCTGCTGATTGCCGCCGGAAAGCTTGCCCGCCGTGGCCAAGAGTCCTGTGGCCTTGATGCGCAGCGAGTCAAACATGGCTCGGTTGCTCCGGTTCTCGCACTCGTGGTCGATGAAGCCTGCGCGACTGACCTTTTCCAGCGAAGAAAGCGACAGGTTGAAGCCCACCTCATGCTCAAGCACCAGTCCATAGCGCCTGCGGTCCTCGCTCACCAGCACGAGCCCTTCGCGAATGGTTTCCTCGGGGTGCTGTGCACTGAGTTCCTTGCCGTTCAGTCGCACGCTGCCACGCGTGCGTTGCCCATACACGCCGAACAAGTGCATCAGTAATTCGGTGCGGCCGGCACCCATCAGGCCGCCGATGCCGAGCACTTCACCCGCCCGCAGTTCGAAACGGATGTCGTGCAGCCGCTCGTCCACACTGAGACCCTCGACATGCAGCATGACCTCGCCCGGTGTGCTGGCACGGCGAGGAAACAAATCAGCGATCTCGCGCCCGACCATGTGCTTGATCACTTCAGATTTGTTCGTTTCTGTGGCGGGCTTGGTGAACACCGATGCGCCATCACGCAGCACGGTGATGCGGTCGGAGATGGCGAAGACCTCGTCCAGCTTGTGCGAGATATAGATGCACGCGATGCCGCGCTCACGTAGGTCGCGCAAGATGTCGAGGAGGATGATGACTTCATGCTCCGCAAGGGCTGCTGTGGGTTCATCCAGGATCAGAATCTTGGAATCCTTGGCCAGTGCCTTGACGATCTCGACCAGCTGCTTCTGCCCCACACCGAGCGTGCGCACTTCGGCGGCCGGATCGAGTTCCACCTTGAAGCGGTCGAGCAACGCCTTTGCCTCACGGAACATGGTGGGCCAGTCGATGAAGCTACCCCAGCGCCGTGGCTCCCGCCCCAAGAAGATGTTCTCCGCCACGGTCATGTCCTCGACCAAGGCCAGCTCTTGATAAATCACGGCCAAGCCTGCGCGCCCTGAATCCGCAATGCCACGGAAGCGTGCTTCGCTGCCCATGACATCGAAGTGGCCCTCATAAGAGCCGTGTGGATGAATGCCGGACAGGAGCTTGATGAGCGTGCTCTTGCCCGCGCCATTCTCCCCGCACAGTGCATGGACTTCACCTGCACGCAGATCAAAGGACACCCCGCTCAGCGCCTTCACGCCTGGGAAGGTTTTGGTGATGTCGTGGGCGGTGAGGATGGGGATCACAGTTTAGAATCCGAAAACTGAAGGAGGCAAGCCCGACTGCCGAATGATCGAGCGAACGGTGCCGATTGGAATCTCCTTCTTTGGATGAGGAACGATGACGACACGGCCTTCCGCTGACTTGAGCTTCAAGTGGCTTCCCTTTTGCGAATAAGCATAGAAGCCGTGCTGCTGGAGCACCTTCAGCAGCTCGCTGGATCCTGGCCGATTAGGCATAGACCACTTCTTCTCCAAGGGTTGCTTCCTCAATGGATTGGTAGTCACCAGCACCATCTTCAAAATACAGCTCAAGAGCCTCTTTCAGGCTGGCGACTGCTTCTTCCTTTGTTTCTCCGAAGCTGGACACATCTACATTCAAGCATTGGGCGACGAAGTAGTGATCCTCACGATACAAGCAGTAACGGATGCGATACATAGCGAGAGAGTAGCGCTCCAAATGAAGGGTTCAAGTTATGGCTTCGCTCCCTGATACACATCCGCCTCCTTGCGGAAGCCATCCTTCACGACCGTCTCGCGCATGTTGTCCTTCGTTACGGCGACGACATCCAGCAGAATACTGGGCACGGGTTGCTTGCCATTGTCGATCTCAGCCTTGGCGATGATCGGCTTTCGTTGAGCGAGCTTTACCGCCGCGACGGCGGCTTCCGTGGCGAGCTGTGTGATTGGCTTGTAGATCGTCATGGTTTGCGTGCCGTTGACGATGCGCTGGCAGGCGGCGAGGTCGGCATCTTGGCCGGTGACGATGATCTTGCTGGCCAAGCCTTCCTCGGTCAGCGCTTGGATCGCGCCACCTGCCGTGCCGTCGTTGCTGGCCAGGATGGCATCAAAGTTCGGGCCGATCTTCGTGATGGCGGCGTTGGTGATTTTCTTGGCGTTCTCC
>Ga0247834_1002803_pt1 | contig 25170 bp, 19 predicted proteins | sample LaCruzMarch2015__8_FD_187118 | JGI IMG/M metagenome (GOLD analysis project Ga0247834, IMG submission 187118) | Freshwater microbial communities from meromictic Lake La Cruz, Castile-La Mancha, Spain - LaCruzMarch2015_12m | ecosystem: Environmental > Aquatic > Freshwater > Lake | place: Spain...
CTAATGAAGCCAATCTGAGCGTGGAAGAATTGGAATTACAGCATAAAAAGAGAGACTGGATTTATATTCAAAAAAGTTCGATAGAGCTGGCTACAAAAACAGGTTTGAAACAAGGTTTAGAGCAAGGATTAAAACAAGGTTTAGAACAAGGCGAATGGCACGCAAAAAGACAACTGGCGATGAATGCTTATCAAGCGGGATTGGAAATGGATATGATTTGTAAAATATCAGGGCTTGATATGAATGAAGTTGAAGAAATCATCAAGTCGGGGTAGGGTGGGCACACGCTGTTTGTGTTTGTGCCCACGCTAAACAAATCCTCAATGCAAACGGTGGGCTAGGCTAGGCTTTATCTTAGGCAATTGATAGAATGATTAGGTGCGAATTTCTTGAAACCCATGAAGATGAAAGTGTTTTTATACTGAATAAAGCTCTGAGAAACTTAACAAATAGGTTAATCAGTCAGATCACTAAGAGCAAAGTCGAGGGACATTATGTTTTGGCAAGAGGTTTGTGAAAATTCAAGTTTAAAAGATCTTCCTTTTAAAATAGAACTTAACACTCAAGGACAGTTATTAATGACGCCGGTCAAAGTTAATCATTCGCTTATTCAAGGTAAAATAATCGGCTTATTGTATCGGCATTGTTGTCAAGAAGGTGACGCATTAGCGGAATGTGCCATCAAAACGCAAAAAGGAACTAAGGTTGCTGATGTTGCCTGGGCTTCAACAAAAATATTAGAAATTATTCAAACTGAAATTGAATGTTCAATCGCGCCTGAAATTTGTATTGAGGTGATGTCAACAAGCAATACGTTAGCTGAAATGACCGAAAAAACAGCGCTGTATTTTGAGTGCGGTGCACAAGAAGTTTGGCTGTGTCGTCATAATGGCTGTATTGAATATTATGCTTTGCAAGGCAAACTTAGCCAATCAAGCATGATGCCAACCTTCCCTAATAAAATATGAATAATGTGCCTATTGTGGGTTTTCTTTAAACCTTACACTTAATCAGAGAAACCTTTATGACCAACTTACAAGAGCCTAAAGAAGCTTTTCCTTATAAGCCACCTACTGAAGAAATTCGTCAAAAATATAAACATATTTTCGAATTAACTACACCTTTGCCGCCACGTTTTTTTAAGGTGTTATTCGATAAGGCGGTTGCATTAGTTTTGTTGTTGATTTCTGCACCTATTTTAATGGGTTTAAAAATAGCGTATGTGCTAGAGGGGTGGTTAATTCCTGAAAATAAAGGCTCAATGTTTTTTTATTATAATGCGATCAGTGCAGGGAAGATTATTCCTAAGTACAAGATCCGTTTGATAAAACAAAAATACATTGAGCCAGAAGGAGCAAAACGCCATGACTGGATTGCTTTTTCAGCAGAATGGACGCCTGATAGCAGAACGTATCTGGGTGAGTTTGTTAAGAAATTTTATTTGGATGAATTGCCGCAATTTTGGAGTGTGTTAAAAGGAGACATGAGTATTGTGGGACCTCGTCCAATAGCCATTTTGCATTACGAGCGTGATAAGGCACAAGGTAATGTAACGCGGTCTTTACTTAAAGGTGGTTTGTTAGGCTTGGGACATATTAATAAAGGCACCTCAGAAATGGGTAAACCAGAGTATGAATATGAATATGTCGATCAGTATTTAAAACGCTCGTCCTTAGGCTTGTTAAAATTAGATTTGTGGATTATTTGGCGTGGTGTGATGGTGATTTTAAAAGGTGGCGGGCATTAAAAAGGGGAATTTCAATTATTATTTGATTGCCTCTATACGCGCCACCCTAGCTAGCTATCACTACCTAAAAAGTCAGTGTAAATTACAGTGGAGAGCTGTAAAATTTTGCTTTTAGCTATTGGGACACACCATGTACGCAGAAAAATTAAGCCAGTTTGAAAACGCCGAAAACTTAGCAGGTAAGGCATGGGAACACGCGGTAGCCTGTGACGTTATCAGCCAAACCCTCATAAAAGATTGCTCGATGCACTGTTTTCATTATCAACAACTGTTTGAATTATTATTTAAACATTTACTCGAAACCCAAACCAAATACGGCGCGTACCCCCACACCCATAAATTAAATCGATTGATGGCTCAACTGATTGATGATACGGACTTCAAAACCAGCTTAGACACCTACGAGCCGCATTTAACAGCGGTTACCGTCTGCGCTGAAGCCTATCGTTATAATTTTTTAATCGATTGCGCAGCCTATCGCAAAGATGTTTTAGCTTTAGATCCCTTGCTTAATGAATTGATTGAATTTGCCAATCGTTAAGCTTTGTAGGTCGGGTTAGCGGCAGCGTAACCCGACCTACAAGGCTTTTTTCTGGTGATGATATTTCAGGCATAGCTGGAGCAGCTCTTTTTGTTGGTAGCCGATTTTCAAGCGGATAATAAATACAATGGCAAAAAATGGGCTTAACTTATCCAAATCTCAAATTAACGAACCTTTTTAGCCGCCAAGTTGTGGAGATTACTGCATTGATCGATACTGGTGCGGCTTTTATGTGTCCCGCCTTAAACGAGAAGCCTCTTATCACTAAATGAAAAAAAGCCTCAATTTGCGTTAATGCAAGTCGGGGCTTTTTAGTTTTACATATAGCAATCTTGATGATTTTTTTATAAAAAAATTGATGCTGCTTTTAAACAGTTTGTATAAGTTAGTTCGTTGGCTATAATCATCAAAAAATCACTGAGGATGGTATGACTAAACAAGGGGATGGGTATGTAGTCAGTACGAAAATATTAATCGATGATTACGATAGTCCTTGGAAAGAGGCTGTTGAGCATTATTTTCCTGAGTTTATGGCATTTTATTTCCCCGCGGCTTATGCTGAGATTGATTGGTCAAAGGCGTATATTTTTTTGGATCAAGAATTACGGGCAGTCGTTCAGGATGCTGAACTGGGTAAGCGTTTTGTTGATAAACTGGTTAGAGTCGCCTTGCTGAATGGCGATGAGAACTGGATATACCTCCACATTGAAGTACAGGGAACTAGGCAGACTGAATTTGCCGAACGACTATTTGTATATAATTATCGTCTTTATGACCGTTATCGCCATCCTATTGCTAGTATGGCTGTTTTGGCTGATGAATATGTGCAGTGGAAACCCACTTCTTATAGCTTTACCGTGCTGGGGTGTAAACATACCTTGGAGTTTCCCGTAGCAAAGTTGACTGATTATCACGACAAAATAAATGAGTTGCTGGTATTGGATAACGCATTTGCCTTGATTACGGCGGCACATATCCTGACTCAGCAAACCCGTAAGAAAGATCTGGCACGCTTCGAAGCTAAATTACGTCTGGTACGGCTACTGTATCAGCGACATTGGGATAAACAGCGTGTTATAGATTTATTTAGTGTTGTTGATTGGATGGTAAAATTGCCCGAAGGATTGGAGCAACAGATTTGGCATGAAATTGAAAAGATTGAGGAGCGTGAAAAAATGCAATACATCACTAGCGTAGAAAGAATAGGCATTGCTAAAGGGCGATTAGAAGGACGAGTAGAAGGACGAGTAGAAGGTGAATCTAGGCTTCTTAAAAAACAATTAGAGCGTCGTTTTGGTGTTTTACCAATGTGGGCAATAGACCGGTTAAATAGCGCGTTAGAACAGGATTTAGATTTATGGGGTGAAGCAGTGCTCACTGCACCTACCTTGAATGCTGTTTTCGAGTTTGGTAGGTCGAGTTTGCGGTAAGCAAACCGTTAAGCGAAATTTTTCAGGAAAGCTATGTAATACAGTTGCTTAATCAAGCATTTCAAGACCGCACTTCTCATTATGACCAGGACCGCTAAGGTAGGGTGGATAAGCGGTACGGCTGCATTGATGCAGGAGCAATTGCCGAGCGCATCCACAACACACTGTAAACGCTGGATGCGCTACCTCATGACAGACTCAGTCCCCCTTTTTCAAAGGGGGGAGATTGTTTTACCATTTGATAGCACGTTGTTGATTAAGTAAATGCCACGTTGCTACCTCGATATGCCGTATTGTGATTACGCTTAAACTCCAGCAATTGACATTTGTTCAATTAGCACCGAGCCCGTCCTGATATTTCCTCGTAAATCCACATCATTACCTATGGCTATGATGGCTTTAAACATATCTTTTAAATTACCTGCGATGGTGATTTCTTCAACGGGATATTGAATGACGCCATGTTCTACCCAAAAGCCGGCGGCACCTCGTGAATAATCTCCTGTCACAATATTAACGCCTTGTCCCATAAGTTCGGTTACGTATAAACCAGTGTCCATGGTGGTTAATAACTCAGCAAAGGTTTGTGTGCCAGGTTCAATAGTTAAGTTATGAATGCCGCCTGCATTGCCAGTGCTTTGCAGTCCTAATTTTCGTGCTGAATAACTGTTAAGTACATAGCTGCGTAATAGGCCTTGGTTTACGATGTCGTGTGCGTGTGTTGCAACGCCTTCGTTATCATACGCAGCACTGCCTAAAGCACCCTGCAAGTAAGGTTGTTCATGAATATGGACAAATTCTGGGAAAATGAGTGTGTCTAAGCAATCGAGTAAAAAGGTCGATTTGCGGTATAACGCACCGCCACTGATGGCACCAATTAACGAGCCAAATAATCCTGAGGCAATGTTGGCACTATAAAGAACAGGGCATTGGCGTGGCGACAAGCTGCGTGCATTTAATCGGCGTACGGTGCGTTCGGCTGCTGTTTTGCCTACCTGTTCAGGTGAGTCTAAATGCACAGCATTTCTTGCTACGGTATACCAGTAATCACGTTGCATACTGTCATCTGCTTGGGCAAGTACCGAGCAACTTAAGGAATGACGGGTGCTTGCGTAACCATGCAAAAAGCCTAAGCTGTTACCTAAAATATGAATGCCTTGGTGAGAATTAATGCTCGCACCTTCAGAATTACTGATAGCAGGATGAAAATTAAGCGCAGTGTTTTCGCATTGTGTGGCTAAATCAATTGCATGGTCGGTGGTAAGTGACCATGGATGATATAAGTCTAGTTTAGGAAATTCAGTTTGCAGTAAGTCCTGATCAGGTAAGCCTGCGAAGGGATCGGCACTGGTGTAACGCGCAATACTACAGGCGGCGCGGACGGTTTCTTTGATAGAGTCAGGCGATAAGTCTGACGTGCTTGCCGAGCCTTTGTGTTGATCAAAGTAAACAGTGATACCTAAACCTTGGTCGCAATGATGCTCAATGGTTTCAACTTCGCCCAAACGGACAGAAACGGAGAGGCCATTTTCTTGACTTAAGCCAGCTTGTGCTGCGCTCGCTCCTTGCTGTTTCGCCTCGTTAAGTAAGCTGTGCAGGATATGTTTTAATTCGTCGATATGTGCTGAAGTGTTCACAGTAGTCTCGTGTAGAAAGTGGGGTGGTGATTGATTGTTATGACCACGTAATAAGAGTGAGGGTTAACTAACGTTAGGCAACGTGGGTGCCACCGACGGTTAAGCCGTCGATTTTTAAGGTTGGTTGACCGACGCCCACCGGCACGCTTTGCCCTTCTTTACCACAGGTGCCAACGCCGCTATCTAAAGCTAAATCATTGCCCACCATTGACACGCGCGTTAAGACTTCAGGGCCGTTGCCAATCAGGGTGGCGCCTTTCACTGGACGGGTAATTTTACCATTTTCGATGAGATAGGCTTCACTGGCAGAGAACACAAATTTTCCTGAGGTAATATCCACCTGACCACCAGCAAAGTTTTTGGCATATAAGCCATGCTGGACTGAGGCGATGATTTCTTCAGGGTCATCTTGACCTGGCAACATGTAGGTATTAGTCATGCGTGGCAGTGGTAAGCTTGCGTAAGATTCACGTCGACCGTTGCCGGTGGGGGCAACGCCCATCAGCCGTGCATTGAGTTTATCTTGTAAATAGCCTTTAAGAATGCCGTTTTCAATTAATACCGTTTGTTGTGTTGGTGTGCCTTCATCGTCAATGGTTAGCGAGCCACGGCGACCTTGTAAGCTACCATCATCAACAACAGTGCATAAACTAGACGCCACGCGTTCATTCACTCGGCCACTAAATGCAGACGTGCCTTTACGGTTGAAATCACCTTCTAAACCATGTCCAATCGCTTCATGTAATAAAATACCGGGCCAGCCTGGACCTAATACGACAGTCATATTACCCGCCGGTGCAGCTGTGGCTTCAAGGTTAACTAAGGCGAGACGCACGGCTTCTTTGCCATAATTAAGGGCGCGTTCTTCATCGATAAAATAGTGGTAATGACTACGCCCACCACCACCCATACTGCCTTGTTCGCGGCGACCGTTGTCAAGCATGATCACGGTGACATTCATGCGTACTAAAGGTCTTACATCCGCAGTTAATTGTCCATCTTGATCGACCACTAAAATATGTTCATGTGCGCCGAGCAAGCTGACAATGACTTCTTCAATACGGCTATCTAGTTGTCGCGTTTCACGATCAATCTTTTGCAATAAATCCACTTTCTGTTGATCACTTAGTGATTTTAATGGATTAACTGAAGGGTAAAGAATTGGCGCGTTACGATGATTTTTTAAATTGACTTGGGCATTTTGCCCTTGTTTTAAAATGCCTTTAACATGCTGTGTTGCGGTCATCAGCATAGGAAGTTCTAAGCGATCGGTATAGGCAAAGCCCGTTTTTTCACCGATAACGGCACGAATTCCTGCGCCTTGTTCGATATTATGATGTCCTTCTTTAATGATGCCATTTTCTAGTACCCATGATTCAGAATGGGTGGATTGAAAATAAATGTCCGCAGTATCAAGTGGTGAACTGAGTAAACTGCTTAGGACTTTTTCAATATCTTGGTCGGTGATGCCCGTGCTAGCAAGTAGGGCGTTTTTTGCTAAATGTAATAATTCCATAGTAATTCAGTTTAGTAATGAGTGGGCAACGCAAGTTGTGTAAAGAGGTAGTGAGAGTTAACGCTTAAATAATAGCAAATAGTCGTGTTTAATAATGAGCATGAAATAAAGTCAACAAACTGTGTGCGGCAGGAATTAACGCTTCGATTATTAGCAACTAGCCTAAATTATTCCATGCTCATTTCTTAGTGCACTAAATCATCGCGTAAGGTTGTAAACAGTGTGTAAATAAGTTGATCAGCATCATTGTCTTCATGCTGGTCGTTTATGGGTGATTTTTCAAGGCTGCTGGTTTGCTCAGCTTTGCTTGCCAGCTTAGCACTGACTAGCGTTTCCTTATTTTCAGTGCTGACATGAATAACATATAAGCTCGTGTTGGCCTCATTTTTTAATAGCTTACCAAATAAATCAAGTAAGCCTGCGTCATGGTAGGCTACATAAAATAAGCCTTGACTGCGATCTTGATCGGTAATTTTTATTTCCGCTTGCTTTAAGGATAATTCAATAGCAAGCCAAGCAGTGTCAAGTGGTTGTTTGATTTTAAAACGCATGGGTACGGTTTTAATCAAGTAAACCGCTTTACCTAAGCCTTTTTTATTATGTTGTTTTGGGAGTACAGGTTCATCTGCAAAACTTTCGGCCGCACCTATTACTTCGCTGCCCGCTAATATAGGTGGGCGTTCTAAAGCTTGGGTGTCAAGGTAACGCGGGTCTTTGCCAAGGCTACAGCCTGTTAAGTTAAGCAGGAGAAAAACGCTGAGATGAAGGCTACGCATGGTTATTCACATCCTAAACGTCGATGTTGTAAAGCAGGAAAGCTATGGCGTATTTTAGTAAGGCGGTCAAGGTTGATATCCGCACTGACAAAACCACTGCCTGTTTTGTAGCAATCTAATACGACCCCCCAAGGATCAATAATCATGCTATGACCAAAGGTGCGACGACCATTAAGATGAAAGCCACCTTGGTTAGGCGCAATGACATAACAAAGGTTTTCAATGGCGCGAGCACGTAGTAATAATTCCCAATGTGCCGCCCCCGTTTCGGCGGTAAATGCTGACGGTATAACTATAATATCGACGCCTTGTTGACTCATTTTACGAAATAATTCTGGAAAACGTAGATCATAACAAACGCCAATGCCTAAGCGTCCAAACGGAGTATCAATGACCAGTGCGGTGTCACCGGCTTCTATAGAATCAGATTCGCGGTAAGTATCTTCGCTACCGGGTACATTCACATCAAATAAATGAATTTTGTCATAGCGATTAACGCGCAGTCCTTGGTCATCATAAATTAAGCAGCTGGCTCGGACTTTATTGGGTTCGGTGGTGCTGGCTAAAGGAATGGTGCCGCCGATAAGCCATACTGCATATTTTTTTGCTACCCTAGCTAAAAAATCTTGGATAAGCCCGCCATTACCGTCGATTTCTTTCACTTTTACTTTGTCTAATTCATGTTCACCCATTAAGGCAAAATTTTCAGGTAAGGCAATTAATTTAGCTCCTGCCAGAGCCGCTTCTTCGATAAGACGTTCTGCAGCAATTAAGTTGGAGCGGATATTTGGGCTAGAAGCCATTTGAATAGCAGCACAGGTGTTCATAAGAGGTTCAATCAGAATAAGGTTAATTGAGATAGCAGTAGATTATAAAACGTGACAATCATCTTTGGGTAGTTTGCTTAGCATTCATTATCAAAAAGGCAGCGTTGCCGTTAGAGATGGTAAAAGGATGTATGTGGAAGAGTCTTCGCCTAAAAACAAGGGCGTATAACGCACAATTCTCATTATGACTATCATGGATAATATGGAATCCAATTGCTTTAGCTATTGCTTAAAAAAGCTAACGTTTTTTTACTCCTGTTTATACTTTCACAGTCTCGTTGGCTATTGTCCAGCAATGTTAAGCATTTTGCTTAGGTGAACTAAACAAAACATCATCGTCTAAAGGGTAACGTAAGCGGTAAATAAGTTGCTTGTTATCAAGTTTGTTATCAATAAACACACCATCAAACAAACAGGATAACCGTTTCGATACATTCGGCAAGGGTAATATCTGCTGCGCAGAGACGTGTTGTAAGCCAACAACACGATCAAATAGTAAAATAAAGGCCGCTGTATTGAGGTTTTGGGTATAAATAACACCCGTATGAGTTGTGTTGAGTATTGGCTCAAGGTCTAAAATAGCTCGACTGTTAAGCACTTCATAGGTTTGATTGCGAATGTCTAAATGTCCTGCAATGAATGCCGTATCGTGGTGATTGACGTTAAGCACTTCATGCACTGCCGCACAATTTAACAAAAGTTGGTAAGGGCCTGTCGCGACCTGTAAATATTGATTCATTAGGATTCCACGCGCACACTTTCAGCAAGTTTTAATAAAATTTCACCATCCAAAATTAAGACCACTTTGCCATCGCCCATGATTGCCGCGCCACCCACGCCAGGTAAGGCGGCTAAACGCGCGTGAATATCTTTGACAAATAATTCGCGACGCCCAATGGTACTGTCAATCACCAAGCCAATCATCTGTTGACCATTGGATAATACTACTGCCGAACGGCTGTGAAGGTCATTACGAATTAAGGCATGATGAGTAAAGCCAAGTAAATCACCAAGATGCGCCAAGGGTAAAAACGCGCCACGTAACAACATGGCTGGACGGCCTTTAATCGTTTGAATGGCGTCAGTAGGTACTTCAACCATTTCAGCAACAAAGCGTCCAGGTAAGGCAAGTGTTTGTTGTCCTGCATTAACTAACATAACATCCTGAACAGCAACGGATAAGGGCATTTCTAAAGAAAAGGTGGAGCCTTTGCCTAAGCTTGATTTGATATGAATAGCCCCCCCTAAACGCATTACATTGGTGCGGACAACGTCCATGCCCACGCCGCGCCCAGAGATTTCTGTAATTTCCTGTGCAGTCGAAAAGCCTGGCATAAAGAGAAAATTATAGAGCTCTTCGGTGCTTAAATTAAGACTGTCTTCAGCTTTTAGTAAGCCACGTTCAATGGCTTTTGCACGAATTTTTTCGGGGTCAATCCCGCAACCATCATCAATTACCTGCACAATGACACGGCTGCCTTGTTGAATCGCATTAATGGTAATGTTGGCTTCTGGATTTTTGCCCGCAGCCCTGCGTATTTCGGGCATTTCAATGCCATGATCTGCACTGTTGCGCACCATGTGCATTAAAGGATCGGCTAAAATTTCCACCATTGCTTTATCAATACGCACTTCTTGACCCGACATGGTTAAGCGAATCTGTTTGCCTTGAGCTTGTGCTAAGTCACGCACGACGCGTGGAAAACGTTTAAATACCATTTCTACTGGCATCACCCGTAAGCTCATGGCATGGTCTTGTAAATGGGCGAGGGCGGTTTGAATATTGGTATCCACTTCAATCAGTTTGCGGTGTTGTTCATCTAAGGCTTCATAGATATGGGTTAACGTGGTGTCGTAGTCAGTGCCGTGAGCGTGTTCGCCCAGTAAATTTTTAAAGCTGAGTAAGGCTTCGCGGGCGCGGGTGTTAGTCACGATGTGGTTAAGTTGGGCGCGTAATAAGACCATTTCACCAATTTGATTCATGAAATTGTCAAGGGTTTCGCCCGCCACACGAATGGATTGAGTTGCAGTGGTCGTTGCTGCGGTGCCTGATGTTGCTGAAGTTGGTTTTGCAGGAGTGGGTGCGTCCTGTTGTGTTGCAAGTATTGGTGTTGCCTGTGTCGCCTGAGATTGAAGACCAGGGTTTTTAATCTGAAGCATTGAGGCTTCAGGGTCAATGTTTAATATTTCAGCATGCAGTTGTGCTCTGGACAAGGGCGACACCAAGAGCATTTCATACCAACTTTGGTCATCAATAAAAATTGAGCGGTTAGTGATTAAGCGTCCATTTTTTTCTATCCACATTAAAAAATCAGCAGCAAGCTCTTCGGAAGACTCTAAATGCGCCATGATTTCGTAAATAGTCTCACCTTTATCTAAGGCACTTAGTAAGTCATGGACGTTTTCTGGAGAAAGAATTTCCAGCAGTTCAGGAGTAATATTTAATTGCTCAATGAGTGCGCGAGCAGAGGCTTTGGGATGTGCGTTATCAGGTTGGTTATCAGTGTGCCAAAGGTGTTCGCGAAAACGTGTGGCGAGGGCTTCGCAGGCATTGATTAGCAGGGTTTGGGTGGCGAGATCGCCAGTATTGCGTGCATTGATGAGCTGACGAATGAGGCTTATACATTCTTCAGTCATCACCGTTATGTCAGTATCCAGTGGAAAGTCGGCACGCGCAATGCGTCCGTATACATCTTCTGCTAACAAGATGAGCTCAAGGCGTAAGTCAGGCAATAAAAAAGCTAACAGCGCATTGAGCGCATTGAGGTCATTAAAAATATGCTCTGCTATTAAGCTGCGCTCAGTATCCAGTGTTAGAAAGTCGTTTAGATGCTGGCAAAGTGCGTGGATTAGCTGTTCAAAATCCTGCGTAAGGGTATCGGTTAAGCATGCGCCTAAGAGCTGTGAACCCGCGTCTTCACCGCTTTCGTGTTCAAGATGTAGCAGTAAATCTTGTAATTGCCGCAGTAAGTCTACATTCGTTGCGTGACCGCCCGTTGCTTGGGCGTCTGCGCTAGAAAGCTGAGCTAACAGTGCTTGGATAATCTGGTTTAAGCGGGTAAAGCCCATCACGTTAGCAGCATGATCTAAGGTGGCTAAGGTTTTGTTTAGCTGGGCATGCACCTCAGCATTGAGAGGCTGTTCAGTAGGCGGCAGTAAATTACTTAAGACCGGGATGTTTTCACGCAGTAATTCCATGAATAATTTCAACATTTCTGTATCTTCATGGAGTGCAACTTGCTGATAATTGGGTGTTGCCGTGTTGGCAGGTGATGTTGTCACAACTGTTTCAGTGTCTACGCCATTCGCACGCGCAAAGGTCTGTTTTAATTGTGTAATGAGCTGTGCAGGGGCGCCGCCATCACTACGTTCTGCCACAGCTTGGGCGCGCAGTTCTTTCAGTTGGTCGACAGCTTCCAGTAATAATGCCGCAGTTGTTTGATCAAGCTGGGCATTACCCTCGCGTACTAAGCCTAGTAAATCTTCAGCCGAATGAGATAGTTGCCCCATGCCAAGCATTTCTAAGGCGTTAGCAATGCCTTTAATGGAATGAAATGAACGGAATAAACGTGCTACTTCGCTAGCATCCACCAAGTTTGAATCCGCAGCAACGAGGATTTCTTCCATGATTTCAAGATGTTCTTCTGTTTCAATAGCGAATTGTTGCCAAATATTTTCAATAAAATCATCATTCATAGGGTGACTCGACGTAGTGTTAGCTGTGTTGACCGTACTGGTTACGATTCACGCGTTGCCCATTCATTATGTGGCATTTAAAAAACGTAATGATCAAGCACCTAGCATTAGGCTGAGGTACTTTAGAAAGCATACGTTTAATGCAGCGTGTGCTGGCATGTTAGTAAGCGATCAGGCAGGCGGTAAGCCCGTTGCTTTGCGGGCGGCGATGACAATGTCATGTCCTTTTTTTTGTGCTAAATCTAAACTCATCGCACCGCTGGGTTTAGCAATGACATCAACGGCACCCAATCTTCTTGCTTCCAAAGCTTGGGGTGAACCTGTTTGGGCGACGGAAGAAATGATAATAACTTTGGCAGAGGAAATAAGTTTCAAGCGTTTTAAGCATTCCAAGCCATCCATTTCAGGCATTTCAATATCCAGTAAAACAAGGTCTGGCTTAAGTTCTTTAATAGCTTCTAATCCTTTAATGCCATTGGAGGCATTGCCAACTACTTCAAAGTCAGGGTCTGCTGTCACAATATTGCTTATGAGAATACGCATAATGTAAGAATCATCAACTACAACTATTTTTTTTGTCATATTAATTCCAAAGATAACGATAAGAACGAGTAGACCACTATTTTACTGTGCTTTTTTTCTACTCAAAGCATTATCTACGCTTTTTTAAGTTAAGTTTTAAGTGACTAAGGAATGAGCATGGAATAACTTAGGCAAGGTGCTAATAGTCGGAGTGTACGCTTCGCCCAAAGTGCCTACTGTTGGTGCTCTACCGCCTGCATTCCTTATAGCGCAGTGGGGAATGCAGATTAGTCGTATCGCTTACCATTTTATAAAGCTACTCTTGGAAAATACGGAGTCCAATTGCTTTAGCCCTTGGTTAAAAAGGCTAAAGCCTTTTTACTCCTACAGCCATGATGAGAATTGCTGAACAAAAATACCGTAGAGAAATTTGTAATTATTCAGACCCCTGCCACACTAACGTTGTAAGCATAGACTTCCCCTTTGAAAAAAGGGGGCTACCAATTTAAAACGGGGCACAAGCTAGGCTTAATCGTTCGCCCTGAGCTGTGAGCGTATCGAACAGTCGAAGCCTGTCATGAGCCTGTCGAATGGGGGTGGGCGGTTAAGCCGATCATGGTTCGCTCATTCGACACGCTCATGACTCACCACGAACGGCTTGACCTCACGTTGTCCCGTGTTAAGTGGGTAGCCAAAAAAAGGGGGACTGAGTCTGTCATGAGTGAGTCGAATGAGGGGGCTGAATACTTACAGAAATTTTTATTGGTCCTGATGATAATGACTTAATTATCAGTGGCAAGATGCTTTGCTTGTCTGTATCCTCATGCCCCATGCAAATACATCTGATCTCAATAGGAAACCGAATGCCTCGCTGGGTGCAGGAAGGTTATCAAGAATATGCTAAACGTCTTCCCAAAGAATGCGAATTAGTCCTTAAAGAAGTGCCAGCAGGTAAGCGTGGCAAAAATAGCGATCTAACACGCATCATTAAAGAGGAGGGCGAGCGCATGATTGCTGCACTGCCTATTACGGCTCATGTGGTGAGTTTAGATATACCAGGACGCGCGTGGTCAACGCCTGAGTTAGCCCAGGCAATGCAGCACTGGCGTGAAGGTGGGCAGCCCGTGGCGTTATTAATTGGTGGACCAGAAGGTTTGGCAGAGTCGGTGAAGTCCTTAGCGCGCCAATCTTGGAGTTTATCGCCGTTAACCTTTCCACATCCATTAGTACGCATTGTGGTCGCTGAACAGCTTTATCGTGCGTGGAGTTTACTTAATAACCATCCTTATCATCGCTAATGACAGCAGCTATTATTTTGGCCTCGGCTTCGCCTAGGCGTGTTGAACTACTAAAACAAATTCATCTGGTATGTGACGCTCATCCTGTATTTATTGATGAAACACCGCGCGAGAATGAGCAGCCAGAGCTTTATGTTACACGGATGGCTGAAGAAAAATCAGCGGCGTGCAGGGCACAATTAGGCGCAGGCAGGCCTATTCTTGCGGCTGACACTTGTGTGGTTATCGGGCAGCGTATTTTAGGAAAACCTGTTAATTATACCGATGCTTATGAAATGTTAAGCCTGTTGTCAGAACAAACGCATCAAGTTATGACTGCTGTGTCTTTGCGAGGACGGCTGCATAGCAGGGCCTTAAGTGTGACTCAGGTGACGTTTAGAGCAATTAATGAAGCCGAAATTGACGCGTATTGGCGCACGGGTGAACCGCTTGATAAAGCTGGAAGTTATGCTATACAAGGGCAGGGGGCTATTTTTGTAGCGTCACTTCAGGGTAGTTTTTCAGGTGTTGTTGGTTTGCCTTTATTTGAAACAGCTCAATTATTAGCTAAAGAAGGAATAAATACGCAGTATGAGTGAAGAAATCTTAATTAATGTTACGCCACCTGAAACACGGGTGGCAGTTATTGAAAATGGCGTATTACAAGAATTAATCATCGAGCGAACGCGTGAATTAGGTTTAGTGGGCAATATTTACAAAGGTGAAGTGTGTCGCGTTTTGCCAGGTATGCAAGCAGCCTTTGTTAATATTGGTCTTGATAAGGCAGCGTTTCTGCATATTTCTGATTTATGCAGCAAGGATTTAGAAAAAAAAGGCTCTGAAAACATTGAACATTATTTGCATGAAGGGCAATTATTAGTGGTGCAAGTGGTGAAAGATCCCTTGGGTAGCAAAGGTGCACGGTTAACCACAGAAATAGCCATTCCTTCGCGGTATCAAGTGTTTATGCCTTATTCATCAAATTGTGGTGTGTCGCAGCGTATTGAGTGTGATGCAGAACGTCTACGCTTACGAACGTGTTTAGATGATTTTCGTAAAGAGCATGAATGCGGTGGGTTTATTGCCAGAACGGCCGCCGAATGTGCTGATGAAGCGGTATTAATTACGGATATGAAGTTTTTATTAAAACTATGGCAATCCATTGTTGAAAAAATTGGTAAAGCCAAAGCCAAAGAGTTTATCCATGAAGATTTGCCCTTAAGTGTCAGAACCTTAAGAGATTTATATAAAGAAGGCATTGATCGCGTGCGCGTTGATTCGCGTGAGACATATCATCGTTTAGTTGAATTTGCACAAATTTTCGTGCCAGAAATTGTTCCTGTAATTGAACATTACAGTGGCGAATGCCCAGTATTTGATATTTACAGCGTTGAAGATGAAATCAGTAAGGCACTTGAACGCAAGGTTAAATTAAAATCTGGTGGGCATTTGGTGTTTGATCAAACTGAAGCAATGACCACGGTAGACGTCAATACCGGCGGCTATGTGGGCGGACGTAATTTGGAAGAAACTATTTTTAAAACCAATTTAGAAGCCGCACAAACCATTGCCCGACAATTACGCTTACGCAATTTAGGTGGCATTATTATTATTGACTTTATTGACATGACCAGTGAAGAGCATAAAACGCAAGTGTTGCAAGCCTTGGAACGGCATTTAACAAAGGATCGAGCAAAAACAAAAATCACCGAAGTTTCAAGTTTAGGCTTGGTGGAGATGACCCGTAAACGCACCCGAGAAAGTTTGGAGCACATTATGTGTGAGCCGTGCAGTGCGTGCGGTGGTCGAGGCGTGTTAAAAACTGCCGAATCCATGTGCCTGGAAATATTCCGCGAAATTATTCGCGAAGTCAGGCTGTATAAAGTCAGCACGTTAATGGTCTTAGCGTCTAACAGTGTAGTGGAAATGTTACTGGACGAAGAGGCGACGATGCTTGCAGAATTAGAAACGTTTTTGGGTGTACACATTAAATTTAGAGCAGAAACCCAATATAACCAAGAGCAATACGATGTGGTCTTGCTTTAAGCAATAATTGAGTAGAAATTTTTTAACATGAGCGGAAGCGGCTTTGCCTAACGAGCTAACGTCTACGTGTTCAGATGCTGTAGAGATTGTGAAAGTATTCTTTTTATTCCCCCTCTTTAGCAAAGAGTACCCAAAGGGCATAAAGGGTTAGGGGAGCTTTGATGCATTAAAAATAATTTTGTGTATCAGTACATTATGATTTAAATAAATCCTACTCAATCCCCCTTTTTAAAGGGGGACGTTAAAATCATAATACTTTCACAGTCTCTGTAGCGATTACGGTTGATTTTATTATTATGATTCATCATTTCACACGCGCAACACGCCATGTAATTTTTTGGTCGCTTATGGTTATTGCTTTAGGCATTACGGGTATTCGTTTAACCCTTATTGGCGTAGAGACTTTCAAAAGTGATTTAGCCGCGCGCATCGGCAAGGAATTGGGCGCAGTTATTGATATTGGCAGTTTAAGTGCACGCATGCGAAGGTTTAGTCCTGAATTAATCATAAAAGATGTACGGGTGCGCAGTACTGAGCAGAGTGTTTCCTCAGTTATCAGTCTTAAGGAATTACGCCTTGGCATTAATTTGTCACAATTATTGATAAATAAACAGTTAGCCTCGTCAGCATGGATAAGCTTTGTGGGCGCACATTTTACCGTGCAACAAAATGCTCAAAAAAACTGGCAGATACGTGGCTTAGCCAGCGGTAAGTCGCCGCCCTTATGGCTTTTTGATGTAGGTAAAATTGCTTTATTAGACAGTCATATTGAGGCTCAGTGGGGCGAACATGCAATTACCATTAAGCAGTTGCCAAAGGTCAATGTTGTCGTCATTAATCAAGCTGATCAGCATAAAATCAAGCTGTTAACTGAGCTTCCAGACAGTTATGGCAAGCAGCTTAGCATCGCCGCAGTCTTTAAAGGTAATCCCTTGCTTAATCCAGCACAGCTGAGCGGAAAGATTTATGTCCATGGTCAACACTTGCAGGCTGAGCTGTTGCAGTTGTTACCCGTCACCGCATTTCAGCAGTTAACGCAGGGTACGGGTGAAGTCAGCGTGTGGGGACACTGGCAGGCGGCAGAAGTGGTTGCGGTAACCATGCAAACCCAATGGCATGACTTAGCTTGGCAACCTTCAGTCAACACCATACGCCCGCTTAATTCTTTAGACACACAATGGCATTGGCAACGTCAACCGCCGTCTACGGGTCAGGCAGGGTGGCACTGGCAAATGGCGATGCAACGTTGCCTGTTAACTGTGCTAGATGCTCAGCAGCAGCCTATAAACTTGCCTAATATTCGTTTTGTTATGCAAGGCGGGGGCGCTGAATACGCAAAGTTAGAGACGCTATCGTTAATGTTACCCCAGCTAGATATGCAAGCAGTGACGGCACTGAGTCCAGTGTTGGCGACATTGTTGCCAACAGCTCAGCAAGCTTGGGTGGGTTCTGAACTCAGTGGGCAGTTAAGCAATGTTGCCTTTAACGTGGATCAATCAAAAAAAACACTACAACTCAACGCAGATTTTGCTGGACTAACGTTAAACGCTATACATACTCAAGGCCTTGCTTTAGAAAATTGGACTGGGCATATTCAGGGCACCGAGCAGCAGGGGACTTTACGCTTAGCAAGTCATGACGCAACAGTGAGTGTGCCCGCAGTATTTCGTCAACCATTACTCATAAAAGCACTGCTTGGCAGCTTTGAATGGCAGCAAACAGCAGAACAATGGCGCATCACAAGCAAGCCCTTGCAGCTTGATTTGCGTGGTGTGCAAACAGAAAATGCAGTGCGTTTGGTGTGGCAAAAGAAGGCAGAGCAGCCCTTTTTAGACTGGCGTATGCGTCTGCAAGCCGATGACGTTAGTCAGTTACGGTATTATTTTCCGCATAATGTGATTAAGCCCGTTGATCTTGAGTGGCTAGATCGGGCTTTTGTTAGCGGTAAAATCAGTCAAGGAAGCTTATCGTATTATGGCAAACTTGGACAATTAGCTAATTTATCAGCCTATTATTTACCAGAACATGCTGTGGTTACTAAGCCATTACGGCGTCCAGAGCTTAGTCCAGACGCTACCCGCCATGCCATTGTGCAGTCCGTAGAACAGCAAGATGGTGCCGTCTTTGAGGCACTTTTACAGGTGCGTGAATTAACATTAGATTATGCCCCGCAGTGGCCGCAGCTTAATGCTATCGAAGGCGAGGTTTTATTTTTGCAAGGGCGTATGGAAGTGGCGGCCACACACGGACATAGTTACCAGTTAACTGCGCATCACACTAAAGTAATTAACGAAGCCTTAGGCAAAAGTCCACGCTTATTAGTGCAGGGACAAATTGATGGACGTATTGCAGACGCACTTCTTTTTCTGCAAGCAACACCTTTAAATGCAAGTATTGGTGGAGTGATTGAGGCGTTAATCCCACGCGGTAATACGCAGGTAAAGGTAGCGTTAAGTTTACCGCTGGCAAAAGGGCTCAAGCCTAAAGTAGAGGGTAGCGCAAGTTTAGAAAATGCCGACCTTATAATTAAAGCGATTGATTTACCGATTAAAAAAGTGACAGGCTTACTTAAATTTACCGAACAGGGGATTTTTAGTGATCCCATACACGCGAATGTATTTAAGCATCCAACGCGTATTATTATTAACAATAAACCCAGTTTAACTGAAGTAAACATGGCTGGAGAGGTGGAGCCACAGCTTATTAGTCAGCATTTTGGTTTGCCAGAAGTCAGTCTTGCCAAAGGCGTGCTGCATTATGATTTACGTTTAGTATTACCAGAAACGTCGTTACCTACCACGTCAGATACGCCACGGCTTGCTGTGCAGATTGCCAGTGATTTAACGGGCGTAGCCTTACAATTACCCAATGGTTTAGGTAAAACAGCAACTGAAGCTACGCCTTTAATGCTGAGTTTTGATTTAACCGACACCCATTTATTGCCAATTGAGGTAAGTTATACGCAGCGTTTTAACGCCCACATTCGTTACAATACAGCAACACATCAGCTTAATTCTGGACATATTCTCATTGGTAAAGGCGAGGCAAAGCGAGACGTCTTAACAGGCATTACCCTTGAGCTTCGCCAAGAGCAGTTAAACTTAAAAGAGTGGTTAATGTGGCCGCATTCAGAAGACAATAATGCCGCACTTAGCTTTAATGAAATACACATTAATAGCCCACAGGCATCGTGGGGAAATGCACACTTAGGCCATCTTGATATTCGTTTATTGCCTTCTGCTAAAGTTTGGTCAGGCAGCATTGAAAGCAAGTTTGCACGCGGTACTATTCATATTCCCGTGCCCCAAGAGCGTATTACCTTAAATTTAGATTTTTTAGATTTTTCAATACTAAAAAATCTAGCCTTAGCAGATGACACAGCCGTGGCACACATACCTACCAATAATAACGACAAGCCAACGTTGCCCGAGCAATGGCCGTTGTTAAGCATGACCAGTCAACAAACGGTCTGGGATAAGGTTGAATTAGGTACGTTAACTATTCAGACGCAGCGCATTCCACAGGGGTTGCAATTATCTCATTTTGAATTAACGGGCTTAGTAGAAAAACTTAATTTATCAGGTCGTTGGCAACACCAGCAAAACTTTACAAAAACAGAAATACAAGGACATTTAAGTGTATTAAATGCCGGCTCATTATTTAGTCAATTAAAATTAACCGATGATTTCGTGGAAACCAGTGGAAAAATTGATTTTTCCTTGCATTGGCCTGCCGCACCATATCAATTTTCTTTGGCGGCACTGCAAGGTGAGATAGCGTTACGTTTTAACGAGGGTCGTATTTTAAGTATTGAACCAGGTATGGGACGGGCGTTAGGCATGTTAGCCATGGCGCAATGGTTGAAACGCTTGCAATTGGATTTTCGTGATGTTTATCAACAAGGCTTAACGTTTAATTCTATCCAAGGTGATTTTATTTTGTCAGAAGGTAAGGCGAGCAGCCAAAATTTAGTGATAGATGCGATACCTGCCAACATAAGTTTACAAGGCGATATTAATTTAGTAACTAAAACCCTAGAGCAAAGCGTACACGTTGCCCCCAAAGGGGCCGATGCGTTGCCCATTGCCGGGCCAATTATGGACAAGTTAACCACGGTGATTGCCACGACCTTAACGGGGGAAGCGCAAAACGATTTTTTATTGGGAACACAATACCGATTATTTGGTAACTGGCACGATGTGCAAGTGCAGTCAGTACATGAAAATGAAGGTTTAATACCAAAATTAGGAACGCAAATGAATGCTTTTCCGTGGTTGCTTGCGCCACAGAAATAACCTCACTAAGTAATCGAGCAATAGTTCTTTAGCCCAAGAGAAAGCGATGGATAGTATAGTTAATGTTAGAACTAGGTAGAGTCAATAATCAGTTGTTTATATGGGTGAGTATACTAATAAGCAGCGCGTCATTAATTTATTAAATGAGCCAATAATTAACGTAGGAGAGTGTGTAGTGTTAAATAATATGAAAATTAGTATAAAACTATTGCTGTTGATGGGGTTAATGGCAATGCTTTTAGTTGGTGTAGGTGTTTCGGGTTTAATGAGTATGGCAGAGAGTAATGCCAGTTTGGAAACAGTGTATTCTGATCGAGTAGTACCGTTACGTGATTTAAAAATAATAGCTGATATGTATGCCGTTAATATTGTTGATACGTCTCATAAAGTACGTAATGGTAATTTAACGTGGGCTGAAGGGCGCGCAGCCGTTGATGATGCAGAACAAATTATTGCGCAAAAATGGCATGCCTATATCGCTACAAAAATGAAACCAGAAGAACAAAAAATTATTGAAGAAATTGAACCCATGATGAAATCAAATCAAGTTCATTTGAATCAATTAAAAACAATTTTACAGCGTGAAAATAAAGATGAAATAAGTAGTTTTACGGTCAATCAACTTTATCAAGTTATTGATCCTATCGGAGCTAAATTTGCTGATTTAATCAATATTCAGATTGCCGTGGCAAAACAGGAATATGACATTGCCACCGAGCGTTATCAAACAACCAGAATATGGCGCACCACCATTATTAGCTTGGGTTTGCTGTTTGGTTTTATCTTAGCGTATTGGATTATTCGTTCGGTTACGCAGCCTATCAAACTCATGCAAACTGTTTTATCTGAAATAGAGCGTACGGGTGATTTTTCCAAGCAAGTTGCGTATCAATCGACTGATGAAGTGGGACAAACAGCGCTTGCTTTCAATAGCATGATGACAACATTGCAGCATGTGTTAGGCGATACCAATAAAGTCATGAATGCCATGAAGCAAGGTGACTTTAGTCAGCGTATAGATGTGCAGGCGACGGGTGATTTAGCGCTCTTGAAAGATACTGTAGATAAAGTAATGCAAGGCACGCAAAACATGTTAGATGATATTGGCCATGTTATGTCTAATGTTGCCATGGGTGATTTAACTCAACGTGTCCACACCGAAGGGTATGGTGATTTGTTACGATTAAAAGATAATATTAATAAATCCTTAGAATCATTAAGTAAATCAATGCAAACGATTAACATAAACACCCGTCAAGTAGCGGCTGCGGCAAGTGAATCCAGTGCTGCGATTGGACAAATCAGCGATGGTGCGCAAAATCAAATGCACGCAATTAATCAAGTGGCGAGTGCCGTCAGACAAACCGCGACTTCGGTGTCCGATGTGGCAAGTAATACTGAGGCGGCAAGTAAAAAATCTCAAGAATCTGTAGCGATTGTGCGTAATGGCAAGATTAAAATGGAGCACATGGTTGATGTCGTTAATAAACTTGCCGCCAATTCAGAAAAAATTAATAAAATCACCGAGGTAATTGAAAAAATTGCCAATAAAACCAATCTATTAAGTTTAAACGCCGCCATTGAAGCCGCGCGTGCAGGCGAGCATGGCAAAGGTTTTGCTGTCGTTGCAGAGGAAGTCGGTAAATTAGCAGCAAACAGCGCCGAGAGTACCCAAGAAATTGCCTTATTGGTGCAACAAGCGGTAAGTGAAACCAATCGTGCGGTTGCTACGGTGCAAGAAGTAAGTAATGACATGAGTCTTATTGAAGCAGGTTCAGTGCAAGCAGATGCCATGTTGCAACGGATTTCAGCTGCCTTAGAAGAGCAAAGTGCGGCGGTTCATGAAATAAATGCCAACGTAGCCAATCTAAATAAAATTGCTGAAAACAATGCGACGGCCTCTGAAGAAATTACCGCCACTGTTGTGGATTTATCACGTATTGCAGACAACACGCGTCGTGAAGTCGAGCGTTTTAAAATTTAATATCGCGTAGATTGATGCTTTATGGTGTTGCGTCATTGTCCACCGTTAAGTGTGTTTTAGAATGCGGGACGTGACTTTAACCACGATAAGTGTGGTTGAAGTCAATCTCGCTGTCTGTATTTATTGGTAATGCGGTAAAATAACTATTTATTATGTGGAATTAAAGTGAAGGTAAAGAGTTATTTCTATCGCAAGGATTCAATTCCCCTCATTCGACTAACTCATGACAGGCTTATTCCCCCTTTTTCACAGTGGGAAGTCTATGCTTACATCATTAGTTTGGCAGGGGTCTGAATAATTATTTTCTACCTTGGTGTTATTTAGTGTATTAATCGGGTTCTCATAAACATTTTTAATTAAATCAAACTGAAAGGTATTTACATGCAAGTTAATCAAGTAATAGTGATTGCAGGGGCATCATTTTTAGTAAGCAATGCTGACGTAGCAGTGGCTACTTATTTAGTATTCAGTGGAGATGAACGATGAGAGTTAATTTGCCCGTAACGCAAGTGGAACAATTTTTTGCTAGCAATGAAATTTTAGTGTCAGAAACTGATCCCAGTAGTGTCATTAAAACTGCCAATGCGGCTTTTTGTAAGATAGCTGGCTTTACTGAAGAAGAATTGGTAGGTAAAACGCATAATGTAGTGCGTCACCCTGATATGCCAATCGAAGCCTTTGCTGACATGTGGCGGACGATTAAAGCAGGTAAACAATGGTACGGAATGGTAAAAAATCGTTGTGAAAATGGCGATTATTATTGGGTGAAAGCCGCTGTTACGCCAGTTTATGAAGGTACTAATTTATTAGGCTATCGTTCGGTGCGTAAACAGCCCACGCGAGATGAAGTGATGGCTGCAGAGCGTCTGTATCAGCGCCTAAAAAATGGTGAAAAGATTACTTTAGATACTTTAGCCGAGCGTCGACAAGCAGCGGGTGTATTAGGACGTTTTCCGTTGGCGTTGCGTTGGTGGGCGCCACAAGTGCTCTCAGCATTGGGCGTGGGAAGTATTGCTTTCATGACAATGTCTGAGGTTAATCAAGATGTTCTGATTGCCTGCACTGGGCTTGCCATCGTGGTGCCGCTGCTATTAACAGCCTGGACGGGAGCACAGACCACGAGAGTGCTGCAAAAAATAGAAAAAAGCATACAACGTTTCGATAATGGAGAGATTTCTGCTCGTATTGATTACTATGGCGATGATGAATTAGGCAAAATTAGTCAGCTATTTAATCGTAGTGCGGACATGGTGGAAACCTCATTAGGTGATATTTCTCAAAGCGTATCAGCAATGGCCGCAGGTGATTTTAGTCGGCGCGTGGTTGCCACCATGAATGGTGATTTTAATACAGTAAAAACTTCTGTTAACAGTAGTGTTGAAAGTATCAAAATTACCATGAATGCTTTAAACGAACTGATGGCGGCTTTATCACAGGGTACGTTTGATAGTCATGTGAATGTTAATGTGAGTGGTGACTATAAATTAGCTGTGGATAATTCATTATTGGCGATGCGTTCATTACAACAGATGATAGATGAAATAGGGAAGGTAATGAATGCTGTGGCTCAAGGTGATTTAACTCAACGTGTGTTGGCTGAAGGGCAAGGTGACTTATCAACGTTAAAAGATAATATTAATGTATCTTTAGAGGGCTTGGTACAAGCGATGCGTTTAATAAATGATAATACTCGTCAAGTTGCCTCAGCCGCTAATCAATCAAGTTCTGCAATTGGGCAAATTAGTGATGGTGCTCAAAATCAAATGCACGCAATTAGTCAAGTTGCCACTGCGGTTAGGCAAACCGCCACTTCTGTTACTGATGTAGCAAGTAATACGGAAGCAGCAAGTAAAAATTCACAAGAGTCGGTGGGCATTGTGCGTGATGGCAAATTAAAGATGGAACGTATGGTGGATGTGGTAAATAGCATTGCCGTTAATTCTGAAAAGATTAACAAAATCACTGAAGTTATTGAAAAAATCGCTAATAAAACCAATTTATTAAGCTTGAATGCGGCGATTGAAGCGGCGCGTGCAGGCGAGCATGGACGTGGTTTTGCCGTGGTCGCAGAAGAGGTGGGTAAATTAGCTGCGAGCAGTGCAGAAAGTACCCAAGAAATTGCTCATTTAGTTCAACAAGCCGTCACTGATGCTAATCGTGCTGTGGCATCGGTAAGGGAGGTTAGTGTTGATATGGATCGTATTGAACAGGGAGCTGTGCAAACAGAGGGGATGTTGCAACGCATCTCCGCTGCTTTAGAAGAGCAAAGTGCGGCGGTTCATCAAATTAATGCCAATGTGGCTAATTTAAATAAAATTGCAGAAAACAATGCGGCCGCCTCTGAGCAAATCACTGCGACTGTCATTGAACTTTCAAGAATTGCTGATACGACGCGCAAAGAAGTTGATAAGTTTCGCGTGTAAGCGAGTGGTTATTGTTTAGACCTATTTATTAGGCAATTAAACGCTGTGTAAGAAGCAGCATTAGGGGGTAAAAATGTTTGAAAACAACGTATTTGATGACTGGCTAGACACTAAAGCTAAGGCAATTATTGTTGCCATGGGTGAAGGCAAAGCGTTGTTGCCAGAAGAAATGATGGTGCTGGTGCTCAAAGCCCAAACTAATCATTTTAATCATTTAGATATTGACTTGCGCCAAGATATGCAAGACTTGCGTATAGATTTAACACAAGACATGAAAAACTTGCGTACAGATTTGACACAAGACATGCAAAACTTGCGCACAGATTTGACGCAAGACATGCAAAGATTACGCACCGATTTAACACAAGACATGAAAAACTTGCGTATAGATATGGATAAACGTTTCGAGCAAGTGGATAAACGTTTTGAGCAAGTAGATAAACGTTTTGAGCA
>Ga0247834_1002806_pt1 | contig 25159 bp, 45 predicted proteins | sample LaCruzMarch2015__8_FD_187118 | JGI IMG/M metagenome (GOLD analysis project Ga0247834, IMG submission 187118) | Freshwater microbial communities from meromictic Lake La Cruz, Castile-La Mancha, Spain - LaCruzMarch2015_12m | ecosystem: Environmental > Aquatic > Freshwater > Lake | place: Spain...
TTTTTAAAATGGGGGGGGGGGGGGGGGGGTGTGCTTTCCCTTCAAACCTTTCCTCCTTCACAGACATCTTTTAATAGCAATCTGCCCTTCTGAAGTCTACGCCCTACTGCTCCTGAAGCTGTCGTTCGGAGCCGATTCAGACAATCCATAACATTTGTAATTTCGACAAATAACAACAAACCTTTTATAAATTTATATGGCGGGGTCCGTTGACCAGAGCTGATAGAACTCTGAGAGAGGTTAAACCCCACTCTCCCGCCCACACTCTCACCCGACATTTCACCCGGCTTTTCACCCGGCTTTTCACACTTAAATCAGCATGAATACTCTCCAAGATTACCTTATTTTCTGCCTTTTGCCCTGCTACCTCATTGCTAAAATAGGTTTGATTCTTAGTGAGTACTAAGGATCAAGCCGCCCTCATTTTATGAAAAGTCACCATCCGGAGTTCCACATGGTGGTGGGATTTTTGAATTGCCTGATGCTCGGGATAGTCTGTGCGAGTCCTACGGTTGAGGATTTGAACGAGGCATTGGGCGTTGCGTTTTTCACGGATGAGTCGTTATGGGACGACGGAGCAGAGGGCGTTGCAAATCGGCTTGGATGGCCGCAAGAGTCGCAAACTTCCGTTGCGTCGAGCTACCGCAAATACTCCAGCGCCGAAGACCGAGTTTTAGGTTGCCGCCCCTACTCACTCTTGCTGACTGCCGAGGGGGGCAAGCCTACCAACCTATCGATGGTTTTTGCAAACAAAGGAGACGGGGTTGCTACAGCGGGTGGTAAAGGGCGTGGAGCTAACCGAGGGAATAAGTCTTACAAGAGAGCCATTGCGGAAGATCAGAGACGACTCATGGCCAGGCTCACCGAACTCTTCGGTGAGCCGGTTGCCGATCGCTTCGGCCAGGGGCACAAAACCCAAGAGTCCATAAAGCGGTGGGATTGGAAGGGCCATGCATTCCTTCTAGCCTCACCTCGCGACGAATATGTCACTCTGCGTATAATGACCAGCGAATCTGCAGATGTTGGCGGCAAATCACGCATCCCGGATTCTGTCCTTCGGGAGGCTATAGCCAAGCGCGTTGAGAGAAGAATAAACGGTGATGTGATTTTGCAGGACATACCGATGGTCAACCAAGGGCCAAAGGGCTACTGCGTTCCAGCGACTTGGGAGCGCGTCATGCGATATATGGGTATCCCAGCCGATATGTATACCCTCGCGATGGCAGGCCAGACCGAAGCAGGTGGCGGAACATCGGTAGCCGCAATGTCTGCTGGCGCGAGCCAAGCCATCACAAGAGCTGGGCGACGGATTGAGTCGCCCGTCATGAGACTGGACGCCACAAGCGTGTCACGCTTCATCGATAGAGGTCTGCCCATCATGTGGACAATGTTCAGCTCCCCAGACTTCAACAACGCCATTAGCAGCCGCGTAGAAGCCCGCAAAGCCACGGGCGACACGGCCGCGTGGAAAAAAGTTCTCGCTGATGCCCGAAGACAAGTTAGGAAAATTCGGCCGCATCGCGATAGCAGCCACATATGCATCATCACAGGTTACAACAAACAAACCGGCGAAATCGCCATATCGGACTCTTGGGGGGTTGAGTTTGCAGAGCGCTGGATTACGCCCGAAGAGGCCGCAGCAGTGAGCCAGACTTCAGCCCACACAATCATCAATTTTTGAAAAGGTAATCATTCACTTTTGGAAATCCTCGGGCTCACTGCTGCATCCTCCTCTTTTGCATGGGTATTTCTTAGCCCTTTACTTAAGTTATCTCGCCTACCTCTGGACTTGAGGTGCGGAGAGAGGGAAAAAAATATCCCCTTTCGCCGTTTTTAGAGGAAAGAAATTATTCAGAAAAACTTTATGAATAATTCCCCACACGCTACTATCTTGTCCCATTTAGAAGAACTCTCCGTATGCGAAAGCGAGATAGCTGACTACATTGATCGCGCGCTTAGTTGCTACTCCGCTTACCCTGAAAAAGCGTCTGCGCTGCTTTCATCCCTGATTGATCTCAGAACGGAAGTAGAAGAACTAGAAAAAGTGTTCCTTTCACACCTTTGAACGTAAGATAGGGGGGAGGGGAGATGATATCTTCGATACAAGAGCCAACTAGGGGAGGATACCTGAGAGCCCGTTTGGGCTGCTATCCTATGCCCTCTCCTCCCCTTTTTTATCTTGCACTCCAATTTAACCCCCTGCGGTCGTAGCTCAACGGTAGAGCAGTGCCCTTTTAAGGCATTGGTTCTCGGTTCGAATCCGAGCGACCGCACTTTTTCCTTCGATATTCCCTGTATGAAACCTCCACTTCCCCTTACACTTCCGCTCTCTCACTCTCCCTCTCCCCTTCATTCCGTGAGAAGAACCACAAAAACACGGAAAATGAATCAAGAAAGCGGGGCCCTGCTTCTTTCCGGGCTTCTTTCCCTTTGCTCAGCCTTTTGGATGGGGACGGCCTTTCTCGTGATGGCGGTTATACCTCCCCACTGGCTCCCTTCAAGGGGCCTCTCTCTGAGGGCTGGCTCCGACTTTGCCTCTCGGTTTTTTTCCTGGGATGTGATCCATGTTTTTATGGCCTTGTCGTGGGTTGCCTTCCTCTCTTTGGGCCTTCTTCTCTGCCTCACTGGCTACTTGCGCGTCAAACTCTCTAAGCTTTCCTAACCCCCTAAGCCTTATGTCATCCTTCTCTCCCCTTCCAGACTCTAACCCTCTAGACAGACCTGAAAAACCAGAGGAAAAAATCCTCCGGTTCCGCTTTTTACTTCGCGAGATGTCTTCCATTCAAGACCTTTATGAAGACCGGTTGGAAAAAGAGCTCCCTTACGCTCTTTCCGAAACGGGAAAAATCCTTCTCCACGACTACATCTACAATTCAACCGAGGAAGAGGGCGCCATCACCTTTGAGGAGTATGCCTCCTATTTAGGCCGTTCTCAAAGGGACCTTTTTGAGAACAAAAAAAACGAACCCTTATGAACACAAAAACACCACAGACGGATGCTCTACTGGAGCGCTCGCGCGACGGGGCGATGGAGGTAAACGCCAAGCTCCGCGACATTGCGAAGCGAGCCATTAACTATTTGGATCAATCTTATCGAGATGGATTTGCTGACGAAGCAAGCGACCTTCGCTATGAAATTAACATTGAACCTTGCCTAATTTAATATGAAAAAGAAAAACCGTGTAATTGAAGCTACCGTGGTTGTAAATCTCAGATTTTTTATTGACGAGGACACCGTACCAGAGGATGTACTTGACACACACAACCTTTCCATTAATTCAGATCACGGTATGATTACCGAAATGAAACTCATTCATTCAGCGATCACAAAAGACCAAAAAATAAAATGACACTACTCAAAGCACTGATGCAGGGACAGGATCTGTCCAAAGACGAAGCAAAAGAAATGATCGAAGAAATGCGTAAACGAGTCCGCGAAGACAACGAAGACCCAGAAGAAGTCTTATACGAAGAGGGTCTGGAACCAGATTACGTCTTAGATCTTATTTAAAACAACCTTATGAACTTAGTTGAAACAATCTCGGATGACCCGTCTGACGCGCCCTGCTTGCACGGAAACATCATACCCGGACACGCTTGCTATTGCCATCATCCTTCCTCACGCGCTGGAAAAAAGATCAAACGTGGGAGGACGGATGTCCCTTTTTTGAAGCGAGAATGTTCCCTTCAAAACCCCTTCAAAAACCCTTCAAAAACAACTAAGTGCCATAAATACAATGACCACGATCCTACACCCGTTCCCAATAATAGATCTTGCTGGTAACACCATCAAAAATATAGACATACCATTCACAATCGAGGAAGAAATCCAAGAGGTGCCAAACGAAGCCCTCCTTCTCATGACAGAAGAAGGCACTGCTGCCGTCCGAGAAGCCCGCATCAACCTTCTTAAGGGGACTTTCTGGCTCGTCGAATACGAAGCCAGAAATTGCGTAGTGGAAGTTTTCGCCCTCCCTGAGGCCAAAAGAACGAGCGGGAGCCCCCGAGGGGAGAGCTTTCCTCTCGGCATGGGATTCTTCGCGCCAGGACAAGATGGCCTCTGGCCAATCACCCACGCCAAGTGGATACGCCAAGTCTACCCAACACCGCCACCGCCACCGCCACCGCCACCGCCACCGCCACCGCCTATTCTAGAGAGCTGCCTCCCTCGCTAGACAAATCCAATCAAATCCAATCAAATCCAATCCACGAGGCAAAAACAAAAGACATGGCCTTGAGATTAAGCTGTCGCCTCAACTTAGCGCCATTAACCCCGCAATTCTCTTTATATGTCTCTAACAACTTCCAAAATCCCAACATTGAACCCTGCTATTAAAAGAGTGATTCCTATCATCACAGCCATCCTCGCCCTCCTTCTCCTCTCGAGCTGTGCCACCTACACAGACCCCTACTCAGGAGAAATAAAACAAGGCCTCACGCCCACGGGGAGCGCCATTGTGCAGACCCTCGTAGCCACAGGCGTTGGAGCTGGCGCGGGTTCCCTCATGCGCAACCAACCCGGCTGGGCGAACGGTATGGTTTCCGGAGGATCAGGCTCCGTCGTGTCTCAACTCGTCAATGGGTTTCTGCCAAAAGTTCCTTCCTCCTCCCCCAATCGGTCGCGCTCAAATTCCTACCAAAGAGACCCCTATCAACCCCAACAAGGCTATCCTCAAAATAACCGAAACTACCCCCCACAAGGCTATCCTTATCAACCCCAACAAGGCTATCCTTATCAACCCCCACAAGGCTATCCTCAAAATAACCGAAACTACCCCCCACAAGGCTATCCTCAGCAAGGCTCTCCCCAAAATAATAACTCTGGAAACAGTGTTTATTCCAAATTTTACTCCTCTTTTTAGGGGAGAGCCTTTTTGCTTGATATCCCTCTGTTCCCGCTTTACTCTTATTCCTGCGCTCTCCCCTAAAACCATAACGCTCTCCCCCAAAACCATAACGCTCTCCCCTAAAACGCTCTCCCCTAAAACGCTCTCTATGAAACTCTCCTCTGATCCCTCCCCACCTACTTCTTTCCACAACGTATCCTTCATCGCGTCCCGCTCGCAACTTTTCGCCGCATTTGGTCCCCCGAATCGCCCCCCCTCCGCAGACAATAAAGTCCTCTATAACTGGTCTTTTGTTTCCCAAGCGGGCGATCCTTTTTTCGTTTACGACTGGAAAAAAAGCCCCAGCGTCTCTTCCAATCCCCTTTTAATGACGCAGTGGAACATTGGTGCCCTCTCCTACGAAGCTTCCCTGCGTGCCCTTGAGGATGTCCTTACCTGCCTGAGAATGGACGTAACACCCCCTAAACCCTAACAAAAAAATCTCTTATGGGAAAATCCGTATCCACACACCGCCACGCCGTTGAAACCATTTACCTCCACGGCGTTGTCTCAAAATCCGACGGCGACTTTACCAAAGGGATTGTGACCAGCAAAGAAGGGGTACTCTGGTAATGACAACCTCAAACCTCCCCCCTTACCTACGCATAAAACACTTTGAGGATCTCGCCGCTTCCGCAAGCAAACTGCGCCTTCTTTGCGGAGAACTTTCCGCCCAAGAAATGAGGACGGCCAAAGCCCTTCTCAACTACGTAGGCTCTGTCCTCAAAAAAGACCTCGAAGCGCAAACACACTCAATCCAAGCCGTTGAAGATTTAGAGTTTGCTATTCTTGCGGCTTTGCAAAAAAACCTTCCCAGCTCGGAAAGCTCCGACTCCTACGCCATTCCTCTTTACAATTCCCTCGAGCGCGATGAATCCGAACTCGACCATGCCTGCGAAACCCTCCGTCTCCTTTCCAAAAAATATCTCTAATCTCTCTCCTCTCTCCATGACATTCTCTACCTTTCAAACTCTCATCGAAAAATTAGAAAAACTACGGGATCGAGGCAGCTCTCTCTACGAAAACGGAGTCGATCTCATATCCTATGACGAGACCCCTCAAGAGGTCATCTCCCTTCTTCTCAACAACGTTTTCAGCAAAGAGGCCTGCGGATGGATCGAATGGTACATCTACGAGCGTCCTAGCTTCTCAGGAAACATTCTTGCCGCTTCTCACAACGGCGTCCCCATTTGCTTTGACATCCCCTCACTTTGGGAAGAAGTACGCAGTTCCCAAACCAACCCTCAAGAATCAGAAATACCAAACCCATGAACTCTTCTCAAAAAAACCCTCCGACAAACTCCATCCCCTCGCCCGCTCTCCTAGAGCTCCTCAACGCCCTCTCCGGAAAAAAAGTCGCCGTCGCCATCGTGCCTGACGCTGTCACCCGTAATCACTTCGGGGCGCAAATCGCCGTATCGGGGCTTCTGGAAATCAAAACCTCTCCCCCCTCTAATTCCCCCTCCAACCCCTCTTTCCGTGTTCTCTCCAACCCAGAAAACTTCGCTTACTTCACTCTGGGGGAAATCGTTTTCGTTAACACCCTCACCAAACTTCCCACCATAACCCTCTCCATCCCCGTATCTGTAAACTCGTGAACACAAACCCCCCACACCAACCTCGCCTCCCAATCTCCACCGTTGTCAAATCACGTGAAGAATGCTACGTCGAATTCACAAGCGAACAAGCCGACGCCCTCCACATCAAAGCCGGTGACAAATTCTCGTGCTCTTTTCTCCCTCCCGCAGAGGGAGAAAGCTCCCCCTCTCTCCAACTCACTCGCTACGCATCTCTGGAGATTGACCTCGAAGATTTCTCAAAATCCGTCCTCATTCACCTCATCACCCAAAGCTTCGCCTTGAATCTCCCCGTAGAGGACGTCATTGAATCCATCCTCTCCAAAGCTGTCGGTTATAAATCCTAACCAACTTACTTCTTCAATGGCCAAGTGGTGGAATTGGCAGACACGCAGGTCTTAGGATCCTGTGCCTACAAGCGTGAGGGTTCGAGTCCCTCCTTGGCCACACCCCCTCCTGCCAATGAAAAAACCCCCTTCTGAAAGAAGGGGGTTTTTTCATTGGCAGGGGGGGAAGGGCAGGGCAGGGCAGGGCAGGGCAGGGATAGAATCAGGAATTTGGGACACCGTGTCCGTCTCCCATTGCTCACTGCATTTCTGGAGGAAAGTTGCCTTAATATGAACCTCACACTCCGCCTGCTTCCCCGTAGCCTCATTCTCCTCTTCGTTGGACTCTACCTGCTCCCTCCCCCAGAAAAGACCCAAGCCGCATCCCCAGCCCCATCCCCAGCTCTTCCCTCTCTGGGGAAGATCAAACTCCTCTCCCCCACTCGCTTAAGCCTTCTCATCTCAAATCCCCCCCATCCAACCACTGCCGCCAGTCGCTTAGTCCCCAAAAATACGGAAGTCGACGTCATACGCATCTTCCTGCCCTATTTAGAAATTAGGCAAAATCAAGCCACCGCCATCCTTCCTGCCTCTCATACCGATTTCTTTCAGCGACGTGAAGAAAAGGAGCAACAGAACTCCCAAATTAAAAATCTTCTCTTGCAAGAAAGTTTGAGCCCTCATATCCCCGTAGAACCTCCTGCCGTAGAACCTCCTGCCGTAGAACCTCCTGCCGTAGAACCTCCTGCCGTAGAACCTCCTGCCGTAGAACCTACCTCTACCTCCTTTAAAGACCCTTCCCCCTCTCTCCAAGATCTCTTTGGAAAAGATTTAAGAGATGCCTACGGCCGCAAAGTGAAACTCTCCAGCCTCAAGGGAAAAATCATCGGGGTCTACTTTTCGGCCCGATGGTGCGCTCCCTGCCGAATAGTCACCCCTCAACTTGTCGCAGCTCGCGATGCCAACAAAGATCGCTTTGAAATTGTTTTCGTGAGCAATGACCGCTCCGAGGCAGAACGCAGAAAATACATGCAGACCTCCCACATGCGCTGGCCTACTCTTCCCCTTGAGGGAGAGAAGTCCCGTGAATTGCGGCGTATCTTTAACACCCAAGGTATTCCTGCCCTAGGACTCATTGACGCCCAAGGCCAAATCCTCCAGAGTGAACTAGGCGACAACAATAAGAGAGTCTGGGAATTTATCAAAGATCCCCAAGAAGCCCTGCGACGTCTCGACCCCTCCGCCCCCTCCGCACAAAAATAAGAGTCATGCAAGAGTCATGCAAGAGTCATGCAAGAGTCATGCGAGAATAAGAATGGGGCGGTTGCCCCATTCATTTTCACCCTCCCTCTGTTGCGAAGAAAAAAACTCTCTCTCCTTTATGACTCCTTACAATCCTGATCATTACTCCCCGCAGTTTCAAGCCCCAAAACGGGAGCACACTGGTAACTCCCTGACCCTCAAAATCTGGGCTCTCGTAGCTCTCACCGTCTCCCTCGCCGCCTCCTTCTACTGGCCTTCCATTGCCGCTGAACATTTCGCCAGTTTCATTCCCGACTCCGGCGCCAGCGCCTGCAAACACTTGATCCCCTTCTCGCTCCTGCTCCTAGGTAGCTGGGCGGGCCTCTTCGTCTATGCCTTCGGCCGCTTTTTTCCCAGCCCTCTGCTCACCCTTCTGCGCCGACGCTACAAAAACTCTCCAAACCCCCTCGTTCGCGCGGATCTCGCAGCCATCCGACTCGCCTTTCCCCTCCAAAGCCTTTGGACCCTCGCCTCCCTAGCCCTCTTTGCTTGGATCCTCTTCGCACATAACCCTTTTGAACACGCCGCCGCTCTTTGCATTCGACGGGGTGTCGATTCCCTCATGACTCCTCTCGTCTACATTCTTGAAGTCTGCCTCACCTCTCTGCCCTTCCTCCCTCTCCTCGTAGGGAACCTCCTTGGAGCCATACCCAAAGATCCCCAATGCAACCAGAACGAAGACGAGACCAGCGCGAACGAGGGGGAAGCCGCCCCATCCTTATCCTTGAGGGGAAACAAAAAGCCTCAAAAAAAAGGCTCGAAAAACTCCGCGACAGACGTCTTGAACCCCACACGAGACCCAAAAACAGCCTCGCCACTGCGGCCCTTCCTCAACTTGGCCGACTCCCTTCACCCTCCTCGCCTTTAAAAAAAGAAGCCTGTTGAAGGAAAGACTCCCCCCCCCCAACAGACTTGTTCCCCAGAACGCTTTCAACCTACCCGCGCCCCCCCTCCAGACGCAAGGAAAAAAACAGGTTCCCCCTTAACTATTCAAGAGAAAGCGTAAAGCTTTCCTTCTCACTCACCTAAGGGGGAACCTGCACAATAAAAACGAACACCCAGAGCGTTTGCTCGCGGAAAAAGCGGGGGGGATAGGGGATAGGACCCTTTCCTCACAAAACCACAAAACCACGTCTGTCGCTCTGTTAAGAGTCTTTCCTGTTAACTTCCTCTTATCCCTATTATTTCCTCTTTTTCAAGAAAAAATTTCATCCTTCATCCTTCATCCTTCATCCTTTATAATCCCTATCCATGAAATCCTCCTCTCTCTCCCCCACTCGCTTCCCCACTCGCTTCCCCCTAGCCGGCTTTGAACAAGACAGCCTTATCGCCTTGAAAAAATCACTGGCCTCTAACAAAAAGAAGGCCCTGCAAGCCCTCGTCAAGCTCAATCACCTTCAAACAAAAAGTGAAAAGAACCTCGGAGTTTCCCTCAAAGCCAACGGGCGCGGGTTCTCCTCCTTTGATGCCCCTCTTTTAACCTCTCTCGCCTCCTCACTCGCCCTCCGGGGGACTCTTTCCCCTAAGCAAATGTCCGCTTTGCACCGAGTCCTGCCCCGCTACGCAGCTCAACTCCTCAGGATTTCTCTTCCCAACAAAATCGCGAAAATGCAGGGATAATCCCTCTATGACCACGCCTCCTTCCCCCACGACCCTACCTTGGCCAAGTTTTCTCCCCTCGCTCCCCCCACCGGAAAGTCGCCCAAACGGGTGCGTCATCATTAACCAAGCTCCCGATTCTTCTTTCCGTCTCGACCCCTCGCTCCCTCCAAACGCTCTGGCCAGCTCCTTCTTTTCTCAACTCCTCGCCCTCAGAGGCCGTGTAAAAAACGCTCCCTCCACTCTCTTCTACATCCCACAATTTATCCCTCCCCTTCAAGACAAGCACAACCTCTGGAACTCCCTCATCGCTCACAATCTTCTCTCCCACCTCCAAAACTTCCCCAATGTGGTTTTCTGCTGGGAAGCCACTTTCTGAAAAAACGCAACCTCTCTCCCTCACAGTCCTCAACGAAATGCATCTCCTCCAAACCCTTGATGGCAAAGCAGCCCGCTCCCTAGCCGCTCTCCCTCCGCCCTTCGGTCCTGGCTTTTCCCAAGAACAGGCTATCGCCATCCTCACTCTGGAAATCCACGGGTCTTCCCCCTCCGACCCCGGCCCCGACTTCTGCGAGTTTATTGCCTTCAGCTCCAACAAAACTTCGCTCGCCCCCCGCCGCATTATCGGCTACTAAAGGCTCTCCACGCGCAGATGGCCAGAGCGTTTTTCAACGCTCTCTCCTGAACATACCACCCCACTCCTCAACCTATGAATACCCACACCATCCTCTTCAACGTCGCCTCCACCACCTGCATCAAACTCTCCTCTGCCCACAGGGAAGCGGTCTATGACTACTTCTACCAAGTGGTCAACGGAGATAACCTCTATACGAATCCCAGCCGTGAACAAATCCTGGAGGCTTATTACGAACTCAAAATGTCAGCTCCCTTGGGGCTAAACTGGATAGACCACGTTTCCTCCGCCCTTGAAGAACTCCACCTCTGCCGTCCTTACCTCACCTCCCAGTCCCGTTGCTCCCTCTAAAAAACTAAAACCTCAAATCTCTTTATGACAACCCAAGAAATAGCAAAAGCCATTCAAACCTACGCAAAAGACCATTACGAAGACGGAGGATGGGATGTCCTCGTGGAATGCTGGTCGCTGCCGGAAATTGAGGAACTCATCCCGGAGGGAACTTCCCTTTCCGACGCTCTGGCTTTCTTCCAAAGTTTAGCCGCTGTATGGGCAGAAAGGCAGGAGGATGCCATCCACAGCGCCTACTAAAGTCCCCTCTACAAGAGCTAGCTCCTTAAAAATGAACCCTTATTTCGACTCCTACCTGGGGGTTTGGGACTTCGAAGGAGAAGAAGACCTCGTTTCCTTGCATCCTCTTCCCCCAATACCACCATCCACCATCCAACCCTATAACCACCATGAAACTCTCCTCACCTGCCACTCCCCCTGCCAGCCCCAAGAAACTCCCGACGCTCTGGCGCATCAGCGACTCCGTCCTGACCACTATGCGCGTCTCGCTCCGTCTGTCTATCTTCCACGAGTGGAAGGACAGAAAAGACCCTTACTTCCGTAACTCGCTGAGAGAAAACATTCATGCGTTGAGGACTCTGCGCGCGAGCGCCTCCCTTTATCGGGAAAAAAACTTCTTCACCAAATAACCCTTTAAAAAAGCCCTACCTATAAAAAACATGAGCCTGTGCAGGGGTGTGGCTTCGTTGCTTGAATTCTCCGTAGAAATTGCCCTCTAAACGCCAGTCAAACATAAATCCATGAATACAAAGACCAAAATTGCAGTGGCTGCCTTTTTGTCCCGGATGGTGCGGGGCGCGAGAGGAGTTTTCGGGAAAGCGGGAAGGGGGAGTGGTATTTTTCGTCGGGGGGGGTTCAACTGGGAGCTCGATCTCACGCAAGGTATCGATTTTGCGATTTTTCTTCAGGGTGGGTTCGAGCCTGGAACACTCAGAGATTATCGTCGCACTGTCAGGCCGGGGTTCACAGTTCTTGATATAGGGGCAAATATCGGGGCCCACACTCTGCCGCTGGCGGGCCTGGCCGGGGAGGGAGGTAGAGTCATCGCATTTGAACCTACCGATTATGCCTTCAAAAAACTGCAGCGTAACCTTTCCCTCAACCCGGAGATCGCATTGAGGGTGCAGGCTGTTCAGGCGATGCTTGTTGGAACTGACAATCCGGATAAGCCTGCGGCGATTCCCTCAAGCTGGTCCCTCGAGAACGAAGAAGGAGCGGATGTGCATCCCGATCACGGTGGAAAATTTCAACCTCTTTTGGGTGCCCAGGCGATTCGTCTCGACGATTGGGTTAGTGCCGCAGGCTTGGATCAGGTCTCATTTATAAAGTTAGATGTCGATGGTTACGAGGTCGTTGTCTTGGAGGGGGGGGCGAAGACCCTGTCGAAGTGGCATCCTACGATGATGATGGAGTTTGCTCCCTATATTTTTGCAGAGCGCGGCAGGTCGTTCGGGGAGGTGCTCGCCATCCTTCGGAGCCTGAATTACCGCTGCCGCACGGTCTCCGGCCGACCAGTTCATCTTGATGCTAGCCTAGAGGCTGCCATTCCGCACGGAGCCAGCATGAATGTTATCCTTGAGCACCCATGACCACGCAAAAACAGAATCCCGTCGAGCAGCACAACCGAGAAATTCAGGAGAATGTCATTTCCTGGATCAAAAAGCCTGCATTGAGGGCGGCCTCTGCGGGCTTTTATGAGGCGATCCGTTCCTGCATAGACCCGCAACTCCAAGGGGCCGTCGTCGAGTTGGGGTCTGGGATGAGTCAAGATAAGCGAGACCGCGAAGAACAAGACGGAGAGGAAAAACTTGCCCGCTGGGAAAAAGAAAACCCCAATTCCCCAATTCCCCAATTCCCCAATTCCCCAATTCCCCAATTCCCCAATTCCCCAATTCCCCAATTCCCCAATTGGCCTTATGGGTTCAAACCCAAAGATTAGGTTCAAACCCTCGTGCTAACCCCTATGGAAAATCCTGATACCACTCCCGCCTTTGAAGCCTATCACGTCGAAAGGTTCTGCCTCGCAAGAGCGACACCACGGCGCCTCATCATCCCAGATATCCATCAAAACATTCCCGCTCTCGACAAGCTCCTCACCGAAAAACTCGCTCCCTTCCCAAAAAACTCCTCCCCTTTTCAAGAAGTCATTTTCCTCGGGGACTGGTTTGACACCCATCTCCGGCCCAGCTCCGCCCCTTCGCAAGTGGCTTCCTTCAAAGAAACTTGCCTCTTTCTCAAGTCTCTCCTCACTCGCACCCATCCTCTTTTTTCCTCGCTGCCCTCCGAGGAGACTCCTTCCTTCGTCTTTATTCTCGGCAATCACGACCTCCCCTACATCTACGCTAACAAACCTCGAAGCTTTCAGCGCAAACCCTCCGTCCCTCCCCTCTACTCTTGTAGTGGCTTCTCACGAAACAAAGCCTCCGCGTTTTGCAAAGTCTTTGCGGAAAATGGCCTTCTCGATGACTTCTTTCTCAGCCACTTTGTCATCGCCCACGCCTCGGAGGGCTGGACCTTCTCCCACGCAGGACTTTCCCACCCCCATCTCCTAGCCTGCATGCGGGATTCCTCCACTTCCTATTCCTATTCCACACCTACCAGGTCTTCTCCCAAAAACCCTACCCTTTCCCCTCTCCCTCATCTCCAGCTCGCGTGGAAAGGCTTCCGCACCTTCCGCCCCTCTCTGTGCGAAAGCCTTCATGACCCTGACCCCCTCGCTCTCGCCTTCGCCGCCTGCGGACGCTCTCGCGGTGGGCTCTCCCCCTGCGGAGGCCCTCTGTGGTGCGACTGGCACCAAGACTTCAAACCCTCCCCCCTCATCGGAAAACAAATCTTTGGACATACAGAAGTTTCCTCCCCGCAAGTTCTCGACCTTCACCTGCCCACGGAATCTTGGAACATCGACGTCCCCCATCACTACGCCATTCTCTCCGAGGGAAACCTTTCCCTCCACCATTTTGCCCAAGTTTAACCCTATGAATATCACCAACACCCATAATCTCCCTCTGCCTGTTTTCCGTGCTCTCGCCCACGAAAATTACCAAAAACACGGAAAAAATGAAATCTCCGTGACTTCTCTCATAGGCCCCCCAAAAATCCGTCAGCTTAAACTCCGTCATGACGAAAAAATTTCCCTTGACGCCAGTGAACGCGTCTGGAGCCTCTTAGGCCAATCCGTACACAAAGTTCTCGAACTAGCAGCAGGCGAGGGAGACCTCTCCGAAGGCCGACTCTACCAACAAGACCCAAAATGGAACGGCTGGAGCCTCACCGGCCAACATGACCTCTATCAACCCGCAGAGGCTACCCTCAGTGACTTCAAAGTCACAAGCGTTTACTCTTTTCTCTTAGGAGAAAAAAGTGAGTGGGAACAACAGCTTAATCTCAACGCCATGCTCCTTCGCCATCATGGCCATGCCCCTCATAAACTTCAAATCATCGCCATCCTCCGTGACTGGCAATCCTCTAAAGCCGAACTCGACCCCTACGGCTATCCCTCCTGCGCCCTCCACGTCGTCAACATCCCCCTCTGGACCCCAGAAAAATGTCTGAGCTACGCCACCGAGCGTATCCTCCTCCACCAAAACGCAGAAACCCTCCCCGACGATGACATCCCTCCCTGCACGCCCGCCGAACGCTGGGCCAAACCAGACTCTTTCGCCCTCAAAAAAAAAGGAAACAAAAAGGCTACCAAAGTCTGCCAAACTCTCCCCGAAGCCCAGGCCCTTCTCGCCACCCTCGGGCCCCTCTTTACAATAGAAACCAGACCCGGAGGCGACACTCGCTGCGAACGCTACTGCCCCGTCGCCCCTTTTTGCAGTTACTACAAAAACTCCAAAAACTCCAAAAACTCCAAAAACAACGAGCCTCTCCCCGTGCCATAAACGGGGGTTTATGGCACTCCGTTCATCGCCACCCCCTCACAAACCCCTCTCCCCCCCTTCTCCCCACTGAAGCCTCGCCTTGAAACGTCTCTTATCCCGTTTCTTATTCAAAGTCCCCCTCGCACCCCTCAAATTAGGTTTTGAGAGATTCTTTCGAATCCTTCAAAACATACGAAATCTTTCCCTCACATAAAAATCACATGAAAATCAAAGACCTCATCGAAAAATTAGAAAAAATGGATCCCGAGGAGGAAATCATTGCCCCCTTCTGGGAAAAGTATGATTTCAATGTCAGCCAACAGGAGTGGGAAGAGGTTGTACCCCTCCTGGACAACGAGTTCGATTGGGATTCTACCTACGAGTCCCTGCGCACCTACATCAAATTCTTCAAATCCTACAAATAAATGACATCCCTACAAAAAACCCCCTGGAAAATTGCTTTCGGGAAAATTCTCGATTCCGAAGACAAAACCCTATGCACCTTACCCAAAAATTGGTCTAAGGATCCCAGTTTGCCTCGTCTCCTTGCCGCAGCACCCGATCTCTTTAATGCCCTGCAAGCGCTTTGCGACGGCAAGGAGACGGGCCAAAGCTCCCAGAATAAGGCCCAAGCTCTCCGAGCTCTTGCCCTTGTCCAAAACAACCCCGCGATCCCCACGATCCCCACGATCCCCGCAGTTACTCCACGGGTCGTTTGCGCCGATTTCCCCTATGAGGAAATCCGGCGACCAGATGGAGACTACTTTCAAAGCTGGCAAGAAGCTAAAAACGCGGGCTGGGATAACGACCAAATATGGTCAGTGACATCGGCGGAAGGTCACGACGGCAGCGAATGGATCATCACCGGCCCCCCCCATCACTACGTCAACCACATCGGACACATAGCCTCCTTAGAGCGCCACGACAACAACACCTATTACGAAGAATGTTTATCGGTAGAAGGCGATCTTCCGCTTTCGCTTTCTACTCCTAGATGAACTCGACAAAAAAAAACGCCCCTTGGGAAACATTAATCGACTCAAAACTAAAATAATTACCATGACCACCCTGCCCCCCGAAAAAGCTTTAAAAAGCTCCCATTACCCGCAAGATTGCATCCTCTCCCTGAACGCATGGTTTGACGATCTCGAAGACTCCTTTGCTGACTTCCCTCCTTTCTCGCAACCAGCCCTCCCCTCCATCGCAGGGGCTCCTCAAATTCCTCTCTCCTCTAAAACCAAAAAAACAACCAAAAAAACAACCAAAAAAACAACCAAAAAAACAACCAGTTCCACCTTAACAAATTAAAAATATGGCTCAGAATTTTTGTGAAAGCAGCAGCTTGATCCCAATCCCACAAGACAAAATCGAACAAGCAAAAGAAATCGTGATGCGTATTTCAAATTCCTTAGAGGAAGAAGAAGGCTACACGGGTTACGACGCAGATGTCACCAGTGTGGGCGAAACGGGCGTGTGGATACGCCACGATGACGCTATAAACTCCGAGCATGCTCATAGCCTTGTCCAAGCTCTCGTGGAAGAGCTCGACCTTCCCGACATCGTCGTCTGCTCTTGGGCCTACACCTGCTCAAAACCAGGAATAGACGAGTTCGGAGGCGGAGCCTTCGCCGTGCAAAAAGGCCATTCCACCATCTGGATCGACGCCGCAAGCGAGGCCCTCCGCCAAGCAGAAGCCCTAAAAGCCTCCTGCGGAAATCCACCCACCACGTTGCCAAATCCTCCCAGCGAAATCTATCTGCAGGAAGAATGAACCACTAGCAGCCTGTCGGACTTAGAAAACTCGACCTCCTAAAATCGCCTATATCGCGTTTTTATTTTCTGGGAGACATCAGGTGGCGGGCAAAAATGCCATTTTTGGGTCTAAAAAGCCTAACTCCTCTCTATGCTAGAGAGGATAACAACCTCTAACTCCTCTTTTACTATGCCCAATCTTTTCACTCTTTTTTCCTTCCTCGAACTTCTCTGTCTCTTCGTCTATCTTATCGCCCTGAAAACTCTCATCCTTCATTTTCTGAGAAACAGCTAAAAACCTCCCTATGAGCCTCCCTTCTAGTTACTCCCTTGGAGCCCACTCCTACTTCTACGAAGTTCCTCTTCAACCCATCCATTCAAAAAAACTATCCTCCGGGGATTGGGTTCTTTCCACCGAAGGGCTTCACTTCGTCCACCTTCACTCTCTCGTCCTCCATTCTCCCCCCCTTGAAGGAACAATTCTTCTTTCCTCCTCCCTGCTCGCCGAAACAAAAATCGCCCTCTACAGGGCTTTCCGTGCCCTCTGGAGCTCTCGCTCCCAACATCCTTTTTCTGATCCTTCCGCTCGTGATTTCCGCATTTCCCTTCACCAAGACATCAAATCCTGCCTCTCGGCCCTCCGCGTTTACCGCTCCAGCTCCCACCTCTACGCCCGTCCTTTCAAAAACGAGTCCCTTTCCCCTAAAGACTGGCCGCTTTTTTAAAACAAACAAAAACCCAACACATCATGAAAAAGACCCTTCGCCCTCGCTCCAACCCTCTCTCTCTTGCCTGGGAACTCTGCTCCTACGAAGGCTCCCACTCCTCACCACCCGATGAATGGCTTGAAGCTTCTGTCCCCTCCCCTCTAGGCTGGACTTATTTCATCGAATGGGAGGGGGAGGAAAACTACTCAACCTTTCTCGCGCTTTCCTCCCGTGCCCAAGAGGTCTTCCCTTTGGGGGCCGCTTCTTTTTCGTCCCTTGCTGCCGCCAAAGCTTGCTGCCGCAAACACTTGAGGAAAACCTGCCTCGCTGCGGCGTCCCTCCTCTCCACCCCATGACCCCCAACTCCATTGAGTCCCTTTCTCCCTTCCTGCAAACGGAATTTCCCACCGTACTTGAAGTGGCTGCCTTCTGCCTGGAATCGGAATCCCGTAGGGAAGCCCTCGCCGAAAACCTCGGCCGCAGCGAAGAGGATCTCCTACGCATCAAACGCGCCCTCCACAGCTGCTTACTCTCCAACCCCCCCCTCCCAAAAGAGAATTGCCCATGAAAAATCAAAACTACTTCGCCCTTGATCTCGAGCTTAATAACAAAAACGATGGAACTCAACCGCGAATTATCGAAGTCGGACTTGCGATTGGGTCCCCTTTAGAACCCGAAAAAATTCACACCTTCAACTGGTACCTCAACCCAGAACAACCCATCGCCGAAGCCATAACTCGGCTCACCGGCATTGACGACACCCTCATCGCTCTCCACTCTGTTTCCCACGACGACGTGGCCAAAGAACTAGGAGAAGCCCTCACCCGCTTCTCCTGCTTTGTCAACCCTATCACCTGGGGACAAGGAGATGCCAGCGAACTGCGCAACGAATTCCAAGCCCGCTCTATCCCCTTTCCCCACTTCGGGCGTCGCATCTTCGATGTCAAAACCCTCCAGTGCTTTGACCAGATCGTCAAAGGAAAAAACCCAGCAGGTGGACTCAAAAATGCTATGGCCTCCCACAAACTTCCCTTTATGGGCACACCCCACCGTGCCAAAGACGATGCGCTTAATACCCTCAGGTTTTTCTTCTTCTTCTTGAACAAAGAAGCTCGCCGCCAATCTCTTCTCGCAAGCCTCGCAGACACAACTCGCTAAAAACAAACTCCTCTCCCCTCATGATCCTCACCACAAAAAACCAAAACCCTGAAACCTACATCGAAGCCACCGCCATCCTTCGAAAAATAGGAAAGCAAAAACCCTACTTCTCCCTAACAGGGCGTGTTATAGTCAAAGGCCGCGAATCTTGCGGCGGAGCCATTCACTCGCAAATCCTCAAAGCCTTCCCACAGCTTGCTGACATTGCCGCCCTTCACCTTTCCGACATCGATGGCGTCCCCCTGCACTCGTTTGAAAATGGTAGATACTGGGCTGGATTCTCAAAATGGGGAGAGGCAAACAGCCGAAACCTTTCTGAACTTTGGAGAATTAGTCGAGACGACAGCGCTCACTTGATTTATGATTCGCTCATGGCTCAACTCTGGCAAGCTGGCGATAGCGTCACCTCTCCCGAGTCCCTCCTCAAAGACTTTCACGACAAACAAATACCTCGCTGGAAAGAGGAGGCAGACGCCGCAATCAAAAAACACAAACTCACCCTCGTAGCTGACGCTACCCCCATCAGCGAATCTTAAAAGCAGCTGTGGCGCAATGGACTAGCGCAAGCGGTTTCTACCCGCTAGGTTGAAGGTTCGAGTCCTTCCAGCTGCAACCTCCCTCCTCCCAAAAAACCCCCAAAAAAAGAAGCGAAAAAACTATGAACAAAAAAACCCCCAAAAAAAGAAGCGAAAAAACTATGAACAAAGCTCCTCACTCTCCCGGCCCGTGGGCCATCGCCGGCTTATCCTTTAACGAACACGAAGCCCACGTCATTGACTCCCCTACGCGTTCAGTTTGCTGGACAGCCAACACCCTTGGAAAAAACAACAAGGAATTTGTGAGCGCAGAAGACCACGCCAACGCCCGCCTCATAGCCGCTGCCCCAGACCTCCTTGCGGCTCTCAAAGCCTTGCTTGAAGACCACAAACAAAAGTGGGGGGAATGCCAAGAAGTTAAAAACGCACAGGTGGCAATCGACAAAGCCGAAAACCCTGACGCTGACGACCTCTAACCTTGTGATATCCCTAAAAAATATCCTTGCCATTATCCACTCCGCTTTGCCTGACCTAAAAAAGCGGTATCCATCCCCCCCCTTCTGGGGCACGGGGGACTCCTCTGCCTCTTATCATTATAGCGAAAAAAACGGGATTCACGTCACAGTATCCCCTGCAAAAGCTGTCATCCAAATCGACTTGCAAGGCGGAACCCTGCCTGAGGGGCTAAAGTCTGCCCTTATGGGTCTAGCCCCAAACGCCCGATATGATTCCTATTCAGAGGATGGCGAAATTAACAGAATCATTCGCATACCGCTTAACCCCGCTTAACCCCGCTTAACCCCGCTTAACCCCGCTTAACCCCGCTTCCCTCATGATACTCTTCAGCCTTCTAGCGACAATTCTCCTCTCGGCCCTCGGCGCCTGCCTTCTTATAAAATATCTCCCTTTGCCTTTGAGTAAAGATTTAGGTAAAGATTTAGGTAAAGATTTAGGTAAAGATTTAGGTAAAGATTTAGGTAAAGATTTAAGAGAACCTTCCCTCCTACCCAAACTTTCCAAGCCTACCAAGCTTTCCAAGCCTACCAAGCTTTCCAAACGCTCTAAAAAAAGACGTGCTCGCCCTCGTTAACCCTCCCCGATGCTCTTGAGCCTTCTCCTCGTTCTCTGCGGCTTCTTCCTCCTTGCTTTCGGGATAAGGGGGGTCAGAGGGATTGGATCAGCTTACGCGGCCAAAACCTACCGCAGGCACATCCACTCTCTCTGCCTCGTCAACCTCCAAGGCCATGAAGTGGCTACCCGTCTTCTCCTCTCCGCCGGAACCCCTTACGAAAAAATAACCGTCAAAATGGGAGGGGACTCCCTCACTCAAAACTCCTATTGCCCTCTGACCAAAACGCTCACTCTCTCTAAACCCCTTTATCACAGCTCCTCCCTCTGTGCTGTTTGCCTAGCCGCTCACCTTTTTACCCTAGCACGCTACCAAAACCCTGAGCCGTCTCGACCCTCGCCCTTTTCTCTTTTCACCCTAAGTAAACGAGAGCTTCCTGTCTCTGCTCTTTGCCTTCTCTTGGTCCTTCTCATTCTGCCCGCTCTCTACCCCCAGCTCTGTTTCCCTGCCTTGATCCTTCTCTTAGTCCTTCTCACTCTTGCATTCTTTTTTCGCTTCTTTTTTCGCTTCTTTTTTCGCTTCTTTTTTCGCATCCTCCCCCTAGCTCAAACCCACCGGGAGCTCGCTCTCCTTCATCTCAAAGAGGGGGGGTTTCTTTGCGGAGACGAAGAAGAAACTCAAGCCCGAGAAGTTCTCAACGCCACCCTTTGGATAAGGTTATAGACCCCCTAAGGGCTAACTTCCAAAAACAGGTCGGGATTGGAGAGTAAGCAGACGAACAAACAAAACAATTCTGAATACGGTTCAGATATATTAAAACTTATCGAAAAAAACTAACTGTGAATCTGGTCTAGCTTGCTTAAGAATGAGCTTTCGCTCTTCCCGCTTTCCTGAAAATCACTCCCTCTCTGAAATTGGTATCAAGGAAAATCAGAACTGAAAAAGAAACTTCGAAATCCTCTTAAGAGGGTTTCGACGAAAACAAAACATCACCACAACAAGCGTTTTAACGCCTCTCTGAAATTCCCTCCCGTCTCAAAACCCTTCCTTATGGAAACTACAACACAGCCTAAACTCTACAACATCACCGGTTCACTCCTCAATGACGTGGAGATCCGCACCAACGTCAACGGCAAAGCCTTCGCCATCGCCAAAATCCAAGGCGCCAAGCGCGCCACCACCATCTTGACCTACGTCAAGAGTGGCATCGAAGCCCTCCAAAACCACAAGGCCGGTGACAGCCTCCGCCTTTTCGGAACCTTTGTCAAAGGCGACAAAGGTCAGACCTTCAGCGCCATGGGCATCTCCCCTGAGCGCGTGGTCGCCCTCGAAGTCGAGGCTCCCGCAGCAGCCTAATAACAAGGTATAAATCTTTGAGGGCGAACCCGCCCTCAAAGATTCTTCCTGAAGAACCCCGCATGCAAATGCGGGGTTTTTCCTTGTCGAAGAATCTTTCTTTGCAAAGAGAAGGCGACGGCTTTTTAAAGCTTTCTCTTTGCAGCCTTTCGCGTTCTTATCCCCTGCTCTCAACACGACTTTCCATCCCATGAATACACCTCCTTCAAATCTTGTCCATCCCGTTGCTCTTCATGTTTCTAAGGGGGCCTCCCGCCATCTTCTCTCCCCACACACCCAATCTCTTCTCTTGAGCCTCTCCCCAAGAGAAGCCGAATTTGCAAAAACAGAGTGCGTGCTCGAACACTACAAAAAAATAGCCCACTCTCTCTATGACGCCCTCGAAGTTTCCCTTCCCCACATTTGCGATAAGCCTACCGCCCTTGCCGTACGCAACTACCTAGAAAGGATTGCTCCGCTCCCTCCCTCCGGGATCAGCTACACGAATTCCTTCTCCCTTTAAATGGCTCTTAAAAGTTTTCCCCCCAGAAAACCACACACAAACCCTCAGCGCTTAAGTCTCTACGTTTCTATGTTCAACTCATCCTGCCGTGTTCAAACCCCCTGCGCCCCTCACCTTCGTGACGAAGCAAAAGCTTCCATCCGGTCTGGGACTTCAAAAGTACGGAGCGGATTCCTCGCTCTCCTTCTCCCTAGCTTAGCCCTCCTCCTCCTCCACCTGATTCTCTCCTAGGGAAGCTACACACAAAAAGAAAGGCACTCTCAAAAGAGTGCCTTTCTTTTTGTGTTGTGTGGGGTGTGGGGTGTGTGGGTATTGCTCCCGAGCAACGGCCCCTCCAAATACCTCCAAGACAGAGAAGCCAACCCAAGGGTTATACCCACGAGGATAAAAACCCTCAGAAAATTTGCATTGCTTTCCGTAAGACCCACCGCATCCAAAATCGGAACAAAAGTCATAAAGACAACGATATGGTAAATATATATACCAAAGCTCACGCGCCCCACATACACCATATAAGGGTGTGACAACACCCTTTGAACCCACAGCGCCCCTCGCTGCCACCCCCATACACTTCCCATAATCACCCAAAAGAGAAAAATGCCCTCCCATACCTCTATGGATGCCGTGAGCATATCCCTCCAAAAGCTCCCAGCGTCCCCCACACACGAGGTGCCTGCCTCTATCACCCTGAGCCACCTCCCCATTAAAAAACAAAAGAGCGCTACAAACCCGAAAAGTTCCCACTTTTCTCTCATTTTCAAAAGGAACGTTCTTAAGCCTTTTGTTCCGCTTTTGCTTTTGCTTTCGCTTTCGCTTTCCACCCAAGCTGCCAGCCCCCCCACACAAAACGAATCCATCACCCCTGGCAACATGAGCCATCTCACATAATCTGACCACTGCGCTTGCAGCGCGAAAACCCGGAAACCCACACCTAAAAGCAAACCTCCCACAAGAAGCCGCAAAAAATAAGGGCGGGGAACCACCAATACCAAAAAAGAAGCAACCACGTAAAATTGCTCTTGCACGGAAAGCGACCACAAATGGGAAAACACGGGAGGCCAAACCCCTTCCCTCACCACATAGAAATTGGTCAAAAAGGCGGCGTGCCAGCCCATCTCTAAGAGGCCTCCCCCTCCCCATCCCCCTAAACTGCTCAAAATAAACAGAAAAGCTAACGATAGGTAAAGGGGGGGGATGATCCGCGCCGCTCTCCGTGCATGATATTCCCGTAAGCGTGACCCCAAAGAAACAGAGGTTGGTCTCCCTGCCCATTTCATCAGAAAATACCCGCTCAAAGCAAAAAAGAACCTCACAGACAAGGGCCCATATTCCAAAAAGCTCGGCAGATGAAGACCAAAATGATGCACTAATACCCCCATCACAGCCACAGCCCTCAACCCATCGAGAACAAAATTATGGGTAGGAAGCGAAGAAAGGGGCGGGGAAAGAGGCGGGGATATCATGCACAGAGAGAACATCCCCTTTCTCCCCGCTTTTGACGCGTCCTCAAGGGTTTCCCTTTCAAGATGGCTTTCGCCCATCTCGTTGCTTGTAAAAATATCCCTACAAAAAAAATTATGAAAAGTTCCTTCAAACCCCTCGCACTCCTTCTCCTTCTATCCGCCCTCCTCCTCACGTCAGGCTGCCAAACCTCCCAAACTCTAGCCGCCCAGTTTGGAGTATGCCCTCTGCCCACTAAAGTTTCCCGTAAACTCTACGGGTTTTGCGGTTACTGCCAAGACGGAAACCCCTCCCGTTGCCCCTCCTGTAAAAAAATCCAAGGCTACAACCGCGCTCGCGCCGGAGCAAGCAATCAACGCTCTCTCCCACGTGCCGGTTTCCCTTGGCAATCCTACTCCCCGCACTCGCCTTACTCTCACAACTCCTCCTCCAACCCCTACTCCAACCCCTACTCCAACCCCTACTCCTACTAAAATCGCACTCATGAAACCTCGTCCCGACGCCATCGCTCTCATCTTCGTTCGCAAACCCTGTGGAGCCCTCTCCACCTTCCTAGCCCCTAACCACATCGGCACCCCACTCCCTAAGCTCCTCGCCTCTGCCCACAAACAAGCTGCAGCCCTAGGCGGCTATGTGGAAGTGAGCGCGGGCTTCAAATCCCCAAAACGCAGACTCGAACCTCCAACCCTCTAAACTATGCCACTCATCATCCGCTCAAAAAAAAAAACCCTCCAGTGCCAGAATTGTGACCAATCGGCTACTCCCGAAGCCATGAAAAACGACTCGCTGCGCATGTACCAAACCCCAGAAGGCATCCTGTGCGAATGCTGCTACGAGGGTTATTGTGAGCATCATTGCGAAAACAACGAAGATGAGAGCGATGGCATAGAAGGGTAGGTGGCTACGATCCCCGTCGCCCGGACGGGATACGGACTCGCGATAACCCCTCTCGTCAAAAAATAAACGACGAAATCAACGAAAAAAAGCCCCAGAAATGGGCGATTCTGGACCGGGGCGAACCTGTCGGGCGCGACCTTTTTATCAAGCGCCCCGACCTCACGAAGCACGGCATCATCGTAGGCGTCACCGGCGCCGGAAAAACCAACACCTGCTTCTCGCTTCTAGAGCAGGTCTGGAATGAAGGAGAAGGCGTGCCGTTCATGGTCATCGAATCGGCAAAATCCGAATACCGCTCGTTGTTGAAAAACCCGAAGTTCAAGGGCCTGCGCGTTTTCTCGGTTGGCGACGAGACGATTTCCCAACCGACCAGTGCCAAAGGGAACGCAATCCACCACTGGTGGAAAAGGAGTCTTTGGCGAACCTACGGGAGGTGTTTTTGGCAAGCCCAGCGGCGGAGTTTTTGGCCATCCAAAACCAAGAGTCTTTGAAAGCACCCTGCCGACCTACAAACCGGGATTTGATTATTTAAACAAGAAAATCGCAGATTTTAAACTTTGGTGGGCAAGAAACAAATCTGAAACCAAAGCGACGCCTGACAAGAGCAGAATCGGCACCTTCGGCAGCGAAACCGATGGCTCCAATGCCCTGCAACCAAGAGTCTCCGGGAAAGTAGACGGGAGTGCGGACGGAGGGAGCGATCAAACTGTCCTACCGGACAATAATTCAAAAAAGCCGGAAAGCGCACAAAACACAGAGCCATCAACCGACATAACAAAAACACCAGATGAACAACGAAGAAATCAACCAAAAGAAAACAACACAACCGCCGAAACAAGGGGCGGACGATCCGACAATACAACCGGAAACGGAGCTGATGAGCGAAGAGGAATACAAGAAGGCGATCAAATTGGCGGTGGAGATTTACGAGAGAGTAGATTCGAACAATCCGCTGCCCTTGTAGAGAAGAGCTTTACTCGGGAAGTAGACGCGTCAAACAGGGATCTTCGCGTTGTTGATAAATTTGGCGATTGGAAGTTTGGCTGGACAAAGCTAGGTTTCCCGCGGCTGCCAACAGAGAAAATTAAAAATGACCTCAGGGAAATTGTTGAAAACCCTGAAGGGACAAAAATAAGGGCAACCGCCGAGCTTTCTAGCGAGTCGAAAGCCGTAAAGTTGGGAT
>Ga0247834_1002811_pt1 | contig 25121 bp, 29 predicted proteins | sample LaCruzMarch2015__8_FD_187118 | JGI IMG/M metagenome (GOLD analysis project Ga0247834, IMG submission 187118) | Freshwater microbial communities from meromictic Lake La Cruz, Castile-La Mancha, Spain - LaCruzMarch2015_12m | ecosystem: Environmental > Aquatic > Freshwater > Lake | place: Spain...
CTTAACGTATTTATTTTCGTATCAAGATTCGATCCAGTCGAAAAGAGATTCGTGGTAAAAGTTGAGTTCGTTCCAGTAACGTATCCACTTAACGTATTTATTTTCGTATCAAGATTCGATCCAGTCGTATATAGTTGAGAATCTGTAGAATACGTTGCATCAAGATTTCCGCTAAATCCAGTTAGCATTGAATAAAGATTCGATCCAGTCGAAAAGAGATTCGTCGTAAGCGTTGAGTTCGTTCCAGTAACGTATCCACTTAACGTATTTATTTTCGTATCAAGATTCGATCCAGTCGAAAAGAGATTCGTGGTAAAAGTTGAGTTCGTTCCAGTAACGTATCCACTTAACGTATTTATTTTCGTATCAAGATTCGATCCAGTCGTATATAGTTGAGAATCTGTAGCATACGTTGCATCAAGATCTCCACTAAAATTAGTTAATAAAGTATAAAGATTACTTCCTGTGCTTTGTAATTGAGCATCTGTAGCATAATTATTATCTAAATTGCCAGTATATCCAGTAAATAATCCACTTAAAGAAAGTATTGAAGTATTTAAATTGGCGCCAGTTAATTTTAAATTAATTGTTAATGAGTTTACTGCTGATTGAAAATATCCACTATTACCAGAAATATAAATTGTATTAACACCATTATCAAATACATAAATTCCATCTTGCCCTGTTAAAAATAAATAATTTCCAGTTAGATTATTTATACGAGTGTTTTCTCCTGCTGGACCTCTAGGCCCTTCTGGTCCAGCAACATAAACATTAGCGTTTAAATATTGTGTAGGAGAACTTACATCAATAGTTATTGGGTCTGGCAAACTAACATCGACATTAATATCTGCCATAAACTTATCTCGTTACTTCTGGTAGAATAGAAAACTTTCCTCGCATTAATTTAATACTATTTCCTGTTAATATACCAGATGGATATCTTTCTATGTCATAAATATGATCAGATACTGGAATATCTGCAGAAATATATGAATCAATATTAATAGATACAGAACCCGACAAAGCACTGGTTATCGTAGGATTTAAATCTAATAAAACTCCTGTAGAGCCGTAGCTAGCCCGAACCTGACCACGCACACCATAACCACTTAAATTAATTGCTGACCCATTACTATCTTTTAAATTTAATCTTAATTGTATATAGTCGCCTTGATAACCCGTGATATTATAAAATGTTGCCATGTAAAATATTACACAGAACAATTATTTTATTGATATTAAATTAACGACCTTCTGAAAGAATATCTTTTGCAGACTTAGAAATACTTTTGTTAGTAGCTACTGGCCTAGTTTTATATTGAGATGAGAATTTATTAAATTCTATTTTTAATCTTTTAACTAAGGTAACTCTATCATCTACTGGAACAAGACCTATTTTTACTGCATGAGTTTGTAGATCGCTTTTATTTAAATTATTTAAATATACTGTATATTCATCTACATTTAATGTGCCATACCTTGATGAACCGTCATCACCCCATACTTGATTTAATGTTAGTGGTTTTTCAACTTTACCATGAGTCTGTTTTAAACTATCGAGTTTTGATTTTTTAGCCATATTGTTCTCCTGTTTTATATTATATACAAAAAATAGGATTTAGTCTAAAAAAAGAAGGCCCCTCAAACTTAATTGAAGGGCCTCCTTAATTTTTAATTTACTAATCTTTAGTAAATGTTTACTGCGGCAATTGCACGAGCATCGATACAAGCGCGACCTTCTTCTAGGAATCCGTAGAAGCCGATCTTGTCTGCACGAGCCAAGAATTGATCGTCTGGTAGGGCTGTGAATGTGCCACCTGACTCAGCTTGACGAGCTACTGGACGAACAAAAGCGTCTTTTGTTAAATCCAATCCAATGATAAGTTCATTGTTTGTAGCGTTCCAGTTTGAGCTATAAAACTCAGTGAACAAGCTTTGATATTTTTGAGTCTTGCCAAGTTCGACTAGATCATGTATTGTGACACCGTAAATTTCTTGGGTACCACCACCACGATAAATCTCTTCGCGAGCACCAGCTGGAAGATCTGTACTTGCGTTAGTTACAGGATTATAAGCAAAAGAACGAATATCTTGCTTAACTTCTGGACTAACGAATAGATCTGTTAGGCTGTAAGAGTCAGTTGTAGAACCACCAGCATAAGAAGTATTCTTTCTCTTGATAGCTGTGATTAGTTTATTCAAATGACCAAGTGTGAAGGCAACTGTAGTCTCATTGACATCAATTACATTTCCACTTTCACCTAAAGCTTTTAGAAGAACTGCCCAAGCATTACGTTCTTGTTTTACAAGAACTTCATTGCTCATGCGCTCTACTGCTTTGCTAACTACATCTAAACGACCACGACGAGCGTAGCGTTTTAGGAAGCTAACTGCGCTATCTAGACGATAGGTAGCTAGTTTCATTTCACTTAAACCTTCAACTGTTGAAGTTGGAAGTCCACCTGCTACACTTTGACTCCAAGTTGTAACATATCCTTGACCTTCGTTATAAAGATCAAGTGGAATAGAGGGACTATCATCTTCATCAAAGGGAAGATCGCTATAAATAGCGGCTGCTGTTGAGGCTTGCATTAGTACTTTATTTACTACTGGGCCAATAAAAGCTGCAAAAGCTTCGGTTGCTTCTTTAGCAACTGAACCTTCACGACTTCCCATAGCTTTTACAAGCTCGATTTGTTCTGGGGTATTTTTTAATTTTAATTTCATTTTAAATATTCTCCTTTAAGAATTAGAGCTCAATTTTGAGAAGAGCAACGTTTTGTACGGATGTACTTAGCCATTTTCCAATTTTAACTGCTCCACCTGCTGGTAGAGTTGCTGCGGAAGCTAATTCTCCAGCGGTTGCGCCTACGTAAGCTACGTGACCTGCGGTAGCAGTTGTTCCGCTGTACATAACAAGTCCTTTTGTTAGAACTGGAACAGCTTGTCCACTTACTACGACACCCATTTCAGCTGCCTTACGTGGATTGAAAAGTAGTTTTTCACCATTTTCATCTGTTTCACGAACATCCATGAGTGTTAAACCAAGAGCAGAATCACCAGATCCGGCGATAGCTACTTTAGCAGAAACACCATATCTTTGTGAAACGATATTGGTTCCGAAATCTCCGCCAACATTACCTGCAAACTCTGTTGGGGAAACATTTGTGATTCCAGGATTAAATCCTGGGGCCATTACTTTAACGACAAGACCTTTTACAACTAGTGAACTGTCTCCGCTAAAGGAAAAGAGGTTAACAACATCGTGTTCGCTGTAATCTCTAAATGGTTTTAAATTATGTGCCATATTTTTTTCTCCTTGTTATTTATTAATTAATTCAAATCCGTCTAAACCAAAAGCCGAAGCGTATTTTTCTTTTACACTTGGTTGATTGGCAGAGGCAGAATTTGGAATTTCGACTGAAGCTTTTGACCCATTATCAACAGCTTGTTCAACAACCTCCTGGGTTGTAGAAATTTCTGATACAACTTCTTCAGAAGCTTTTACTTCTTTGGGAGTCGTTGAAGCTTTAACGGTTTTATCGTTTTTGTCTTCTTTATCCATTTTCGCTTTTTTAGCAGCTTTATTTTTCTCTTTCATAAGAACTGCCATTTTATTTTTATAAGCGGAAAAGGCTTCATCATTTAAATCTTTAATGTCTGCGGCTAGAACTTGACGATCTTCGTCAGATAGATCAAATTCTTCGTCAAAAGAAGCCATTCTAATATCAAACGCTTCTTGTTTGGCTTTAGCCTCTTGTTCAGCTTGAATGATAGATAGTTTTTGATTAACTTCTTCTATTTGCTTTTTAACTATTTCATGTTCTGCAGTTACTGTAGCAATTTTTTCATTTGCGGCCTTAAGCTCGTTTTCCTTTTCGTTCTTTTCTGCAACGAAAGTTTCGTTAGCTTTTTTGATTTCCTCTACAATAAATTCAACTACAGAACTAGCTGTAGCTTCTTTAAGAAGGGAATCGGTAATATCTTCAATTTTAGTTATTTTCATATATATCCTCTCTTCTCTTACATTTAAATGTTCCTCTTGGGAAATAATATTTTCTAAAGGCATAGTCGGCTCAATAATACTTTGGGCTTGATTTTCTATTATCTCCTGTGAACTTTCATTATCTTTTAATTTAATTTCAATAGGCTGTTGCTCTGGGGTTGCAATACCTTGAACATCTGCTGCGGGATTTAATGTAAATCCTACTCCTAATGGAACAACTTTTCCTAAAACTTGGCGATATATGTATTTATTATTCTTTAATTTTCCTGAACCACCTAATCCTTTAAGATTATTTTCTAATTTTTGTATCTCATTAGCGTCTGTTATAATTTGAGCATTTTCAATATTTTTTTCATTTTCATCTAATACTATAAGATTAAAATCATTAAATCCAAGCTCCCAAGAAGCAGATATAGACATATAATTTTGACTCGTTGGGTCATTACTCTCTTCTATTTGCTCTGCAAGATCACGATCAACTACCTTCCATATAACTCCTCCAAGAGTAATATTAAATGGAGTTTTCATATCTTTGGCTTCTGCTTCAGTTAGCATATCATTACTTCCAAATTTGCTAAAACTAGCAGATAATATACATCCAATAACCTGTTTACGATTATGTTCAATATTAATTGGTTTATTAACAAAATTTTTAGCAATCTTAGCTGCGGTTTCACCATCAATAACATCGCCATTTTTATTAACTCTATTAACTACGCAAGCATCAAAAGCGACAGGAAGAAGATCAATATTATCTTCTGTATTAATCTCAGGTAAGAATTTTTTTAATTTTTCTAATGAAGCTACTGAAAGATATTTATCTTTTTCTTCACTAACAACTGGTCTAATTTTAATATTAGAAAATGTAGTTAAAAATTTTGTTTGTTTTTTCATAATTATATTTTATCTATGTCGAATCCATAGATTACACCATCTTCCTCATCATCTAGATATAATTCATTAATATCATTAAATTCAAAATCATTTAAATCATAATTTTTTAAATCTTCTTGTGCTTGGGTAAAATCTTCATCATCTGGTTCAAAATTAGCTTCTACTTCATAATCAGAAACTGAAGCTCTTGCAATATCACTATCAGCTTTTCTATAAGAATCTTTTACTTTGCCACCACCTGCCATTTTTAAAAACATATTTACGCGCGCCATGGCCCAACCACCACGAGTCATTCCTGGTCTGTGAGAGGAAGAAAATGCTCCTGCGCCACGACGATATACTTTTTTTAATTGGCCAAGAGTGACTTTCTTTTTATTTTTGCTATTATGTTCTTTTACTTTATTTTTAAGTGCTTCTACTACTTTTTTAGAAAATTCAATTGCTTTATCGCTTTTTGTTCCTGCGCTTCCAGGTTTATTTTTAGTTGAACCTTTTTTTCTTTCGTTTGGTTTTGATGGAGTTTGAGCTGCAGATTTTGGACCTTTTCTTTTGGCGTTTGATTCAAAGCCATATTGTTCAGAATTATAATTCATATTTATGCTTAATAATATCTTATCAAATAATTACACATAAATATAATTTAAATTAAATAAAAATAACATAATGGATCGAACATTATGTTTACCTAGCTCCTACCCCCGAGGGTTCGAGACGATGGTCTCACAAGATTTTATTAGTATCTATTGCTAAAATTTTTATATATTTCAAATATTTCTGATTGAGAAAGAATTGATTTATATATATGTATTACACCAATATCTATATTATTCAAATATCTTTTAATATGGGATCTACTACGATAAATTGGTTTTGCGCCTGTATTTGGAAGACCTCTCGCCCTGCCAGGCTGTATATTTGATTTGCCTAAATAAATAGTCTTCCAACCAATACCGCCACCTAGATCTCCTGTTTTATATTGAATATTATGTTGATTTGCAACTGGAGTATAAGTAATCCCGTTCATTTTTTTAAAATTTGGTCCAGTAGGAGAATTTGCATTTCTGCTCCATTTCCATCTTGACCCTACTTCATTAGGTCTACTTGATTTATTTCCTCTAATCAATGGATTAAATTGTAAGTATGCTGTGTTTTGCTGCTCTCCATTAATATAAACTTTAACTGTTGCTGGAGCTTGATCAAAATTAGAAGGATTTGGAGAACCACCTTGTATTGTTATAGATAGATGATAAGTTTTACCAAATTCATATTTAAAATCTGTCATAAAAGTATGATTTCTAACATTATCTTGTATGCTAAAAACAAAAGAAAATGGTTCAAATTTATATTTATATTTTTTAGATCCGCTTGCATATGGGCTTGTTCTATAAATATAGTACGGCGATCTATATCCAACAGAAATTTGTCCTGTATTTAAAAAAATACCTTTTTTTTCTCTAATTACTTTGAAACTATTAGATGATTTATGTTTTACTGGACTATTTAATCTAATAAAAAAAGAAAAAGTTTTAGAAGTATTTTCTTGTAAAAAATTAAATGTATTAGAATTAGCTGGATCATTTAATTGTAAAAGGGCATGGGTTCTTTCTTTGACCATGGAATTTCTATTAATCTGGCGATGTTGAAATCTATTTATGGGGATATCGGAGTCATCATTATATTTTTCATAAGAAAAAAATGAACCACTAATTCCGCCTTTTCTTTGTAAATTATTTGGGTCATCTGTTTTATTTAAAATTTTCCCATGAGAAAAAACATATGGACTTGCTGGAAGTATAGATTCGTATTGATTAAATATTTTTTTTAAAAAAGCATTATAATTACTTTCATTATATATATCTAAAGTATTGTAGCCTTTATAATATAATGGATCAAATAAATAAATTAAATTATTTGATTGTGGAGACATTGTAATTGAATTTGGTGAAATATTAATTTCAGATCCTTGGCCAAAAATAGAAATATTACCATTTCCATTTAAATTTAATTCTATGTTACTCATTATTGTATTATAGTAAAATTACACTAATTTAACTTTTAAATTTTCTAAGACAAAGATTCTTCTATTATCTTAGCTTCTGCATCACGGCGACGGCTCATGCCTTTTTCTATACTTCCACCAATCCATATTCTTTTCATGTTTCTTATTTGATTAGCTATAAAGGTTAATGCTTTTTGATCAAAAGTAGATACTAATTTCATGCCATCTCTTATTAATTTCATTTCGCGGCGGCGATCACCTTCTAAGGCTGCTCCTCGATTAAATACAAGACTAACTAATCCGCCTTTTGCATCTTCTGGAAGATTATCAAAATTAGGAAAAGTTTGGCGCGTTAAATTATAGAATTTAGTTACTGTTTTATTGTTAAATACTTTTAGTGCAAGATCCCATGGAATAGAGATATCTTTTAATCCTCTAATAAGATTCTTAGCGTTGTATCCTTTAATACCAACTACTTTATATAATCTATCAAAAGTTTCTTTAGGGAGATCTTTCCAATCTTCGCTAAATTCTGCTTTATTTACATAGCCCAAATCATAACCAACACCAATTGTGACTCCACTTTGCTCTCCTGGCCAGGCTGGATTTTTTAAAAATTTATTATAATAGTTTTCGCCACCGCCAACTTCAAATTCAAGAATAAGATCTAAGGATTTTTTATTTAACATAATCAATCATATCTATACATTTCTGCGCCCCATAAAGCAAAACGTACTCCTGCGGTAATATCTGCACAAAAGAATGCGGTTATATAACTATTCATGCTCTCACCAGTAGTAAAAGTTATAGTAAACTTTTGCCATATAGAAGTTAAATTTCCAAGGGCTTCTATAGCTACTCTGTCAACACCTCCGTCTTTTGTTACGTTTACTATTTGACCATCAGTAGCCTCTCCGAGAGTTGATTTTGCCCAAATAGAAAATTCATATCTGGTATTTGGTGACCAATATCGTAAAAATCTTTGAGATACAAAAGAACTGCTTGTATCCAAAGATTCATATTCTACTGCTGTATTAGAACCATCTGGAGCTATAGTTTTTCCAATTCTAGAAGTATTGTCTCCTTTATACCATCCAGAATTACTAAGTCCTGCAGTTGGGCATGTAGTTGTATCTACTTCGAAAGGACATGTAAATAAATTAGTCCGTTTATTTATTTTTATTCTTCCACCACCAAGATTTTGTTTTTTAATTGAAATTTTATTAGTGTTAACTAAGCTAGAATTACCTTGTAATTTACCCATTTTATTTAATTATTTATTTTATCTATTGTTTTATCTAGTATGTTGTCTGCTGGTACTTTTTCTTTTAGCCAAGAGTTCATAACACCAAAATAAACAAGATGCTCACTATTAATTAAAAATAATTCATTACCAAAATTATCCTTATAAGGTTTAATTCCAGAATCTTCAACTAGATCAATTGCTTTTTCTTTTTTGAATTTGATTCTATACATTTTAATAAGGTTGTTATATCGTTCACGCGCTTGAAGAGTAATAAGTGCATCATCACCAACAAAAGAAATAAGTCCGCCATTATCTTTATCATATTGCTTTGGAGTAGTTGCATCATAAGATGATTTGTCATCTTGTATTTTGTTTGGTGTTACAGTAGCACATCCAACAAGAAAAAAATTAAGAACTAATATGCTTGCGAGCTTGTTCAAGGTCTTTTTCCTTTACTGCATTTTCGATTCCACTTTGATGATCAACTTCTTTTTGGGCTTCTTGACGCTCTTTCATTTCTTTTGTATTCTTCGCGCCGAATACATTATTGATTGCTGCGAATATTCCAGATACTGCTGATAGTAAAGCTTGGAGTATTCCAGTTGGCATGATTACTCTACGTAACTTGCTGTAGCATCTTTGCATCCAGATGCAATAGCGTTAAGTACCTTTACTGCAAGAGCACCATTTCCATCTAGTCTAGCAAATTGTTGAGCATAAAGATCTTTTATTACAGTAATATAATTTGCCCAATGAGTTTTTTCTGCTGGAAGGTAATCGTTAAGAGCTTTTTGAAGTTGAGCTGGAGTTGGAGTACTTCCAATTGTTAATGCTTCTACGATTGCTGCAACATTGTTTATCATTTTAGCTTTTTCGATTCTATCGTTGCCAGAAGTAGCTTGATCAAGAACAACAGTGCAAGCTAATACAACTGCTGGCTTAACATAAGGAAGAGTATTTTCAACGCTTGTTGCAACATCAACTTTTCCAGTATTGGTTGTGGCGCAAGCACCAAGAAATACGCTCAAAAGAGCAACTGCGGCTAATTGTAATTTATTCATATATTTTCTCCATGTGGGTGTATTCTTTCTTCTGCTTCGGCTGTAGAGGCAACTGTGCCTCCTGTTACTGCCGCATCTTTTACTGTTAATGCAAAAACTATGCCAGAAACAACAGCAACTAATTTTGCAATTCCTACAATATAGACTTCTGCCGTATCTGGAAGAAATGCTACTAATGAAGGATCAGAATGAATTGCTATTGCCGTAGTAATTGCTATCACTGTGCTAATTCCAGAAGTGGAAGATCTCCAATTAGTGCCAAATATTTTAGATAACATAGCTTTCATTATAGATTACACTATATTATATATATTAATAATTTTAATATCTAATTATTTTAATATTCAATAGCAACTAATGGGGCTTGATTTGTACTTGGTGCAACCAAAAAGCCATCTCTAATAGAAGAATATAAATCTAAGCCAGTATCATAATATGCGAAAGTAGTTGATGGGCTAGCGGAATTACCAAAAGTATTATAACCAGTATTTTCACCAAATATCTGCCTATTAAAATTACCATTCACCGCCTTAAAAGAGGATGGTGCTGGAGTACCAGTATTACAAGACGCAATTATATATGGTCCTTCATCTAAAACTATATTTGCAGTTGTTGATTTAATTCCAGCATTTGAACCTTGGTTTGATATATCTCCACTCCAAAATAATTTCGCGCCTTCATAGCCATTATTACCAGAATATATTCCAACTCGAATAGGAGTATCATTTGTATAAGCTGTAAGTTCTATACATAAATTTAATTTGGATATTTTTTTTCTAATTAAAAATGGATGATATGTTATGAATCCAGAATTGGGAGTAGTAGTCGTCATTGATTGAAACCCAAGTGGTAGATACCTTCTAATCCCCGTGCTAGGAGGAAATTGATAAGCTAAATTTATATCATCATTTTGAAAATTAATTTTACTACCACTTATATTTATATATAAATTATTTAAATTTATTCCACCAACATTATTTATATTTACTCCTGTCCCACCATTTTGGGTTAAAGCATAAGAATTAGAGCTTATTACATTTTGAACAAGACCTGTAATTTCACTTTGATTTAATTGTTTTAATCTAATTAAATTTTCAGCCATTTTCTTTTCCTTGTTGTTTGCTGTGATAAAGAATACCAGCTATATAACTATCAACACTATGCTCTACTGCAATGTCTTGAATATTAGATACTATTTCTAAGTTTTTATCTTTTGGATCATTAACATAATTTAGAGTTTCTACTTCCCAATTTTGTGGATCTTCATTTGCAACAATGATTTTCGTAATTTCAAAAGCAACTTGTTTTTGTTGTTTTGAGAGTTTTCTTAAACTATGCTTTTCTCTTAAAGAACTTTCTACTTTTTCTTGCAGTTTAGAAGCTAAAACAAAATTTTCTTTAATTTTATTAACATCAAAAAATACAGCTTTAGATTGTTTACCTTCACCAATTGGTTTAATATTTTTTGTAGATTGAGGAATTCCTGTAGATCCACTTGGTCTACCAGCTTCTGCGCCAACTTTAGCTCCGCCAATTACTGGTTGATAAAGACCTTGATCTCTTAATTCTCTAAATTTTTCTTGAGATAAAATTGAATCTTGCGGCGATGGAAGTCTTCCACTATCTATCGCTTGTAAACCTTCCTCTGGAGTTAATACTCCTAATTCTACAAGCCTTGTATATACTCTAGAATATTGTATATCATCTTTTAAATCAATATCTTCAAAATGCGGAGCAGGATAATTTTTAAAACCTAATTCTTTACTAATTCTTCTAATTTCTGGAAATAGAAAGTCATTAATAAATGTTTCACGAGCTTGTTTAAGTCTTTCTATAAAAACTTGTACTTTAATACTTTGGTTTGCAAATTTTTCACTACCAATAAGAATATTATTTAAGCCAATTTGAATATCACGATCTACGACTTCATATTTTTGTGGTCCAAGAAGATTACCAATGTCTGGAATAACAAATTGAGCTTTAGTAGTATAATCTGCAATTAAAACTCTACCAACACTTTGATTTTCAAAAAGTTTTTGCATTGCTTCAAGATTTTTTTGATTAATTCCACCTTTGTCTGGGTCTGTGCCCATTGTAATTAATAATACGGCTTGCTGCATTGTTCTTGTGACTGCCATATCCATTTTTTTCATTTCAGCTTTCCAATTGATATCATCTAGGACTGGATATCCCATAGGTACAGCAAACGGTTCGTAATCTTGTTTTTTGTAAAAGACCGCCGCTAATCTTTCTCTATCTAATGGCAGAGTTAGAACTCCTATTGTTTTTTGTTGTATAAGTTTTTGGGTTTCTTCTGGGAGACTTTTAAGCACTTCGTAGTCTTCATCTGTTTTTGGGCTTTTTAATCTTTCTAATTCGTAATCACTTATTAATTTATAATATCTACCAACAGAGAAATTAATAGTTCCACCAATTTGAACATCCGCTGGATTTAAAATAATATATTTAGCTGGTAAATTAACAGAAGCTTGAGCAGACAGACCAAATGTTTGAGTAATTTTACTAACATCGTCATTTCTGACTCTTGTATCGAATCTATATATAAATACATTACCGCTACGATAGTATTCGCGGAAAAATTTATCTTGAAAATCAAAAATATTTATTTTTCTTAAAAGCGCTGAAAAGAAATCTCTGCTTTTCTGACTACCATCTTTAAAGTAAATATTGCTACAAGAAAACTCTGTCATTAAATCAATTGTGTTTCTAAAAATAGCAAAATTATAATAGGCTTTTTGACATAAAATAACCGCATCACGGATATTCATGTTTGAATTAGATTTAATTCCAGCTGAATACCTAAACGGAATTATACCATCTTCAATATTCTTATATCGGTCAGTCCTTGTTATTGTAGAAGAAGCATTTCTTCTCATTCTATCTTCTGAACCTTTAATTTCTTGAGAGAAGGAGGCTTGGGATACCATTAATGGTTGAGCTTCTTCCGTTTTTACTGTTTTTGATTTATTTTGAGTTTTTTTAGACATTTTACTTAAATATTACACATTATTTAATCAATATAGGTGAAAAAGTCTCCGATTGGTTAATTTGTTCTGCTTGCATCATATCATGATAGCATTTTATTGCCCAATTTGCTAACATAAATGCAGAATAATTATCTTTTCTTGCTTTATTAGCAGATGAGCTTCTTTTTAAATGTTGCGGTAAATCAAAACTTTGAGTACCTCTTCCAGTAGATGAGTGTTCAATTAAAACACATTGCTTTTTAGTCTGATAAATAAAGTCGTCTTGGTCTTCTATAAAGTCCAATGGTGTCCAGTCTTTTTTATCTTCACTTTTCATTAAATCTAATGGAATATTTAAAGAAATTGTCTCATTGAAAAAGTTCTCGTCAGAAGCTGTTCTACTTGCAAACCATACTTTTTTATAATCTATACAGGCCTGAAGATATTCATTTGATTTACGAATAAAATTAGCAGTAAATACTTGATTAAACGCAATTCTTTTATTTTCTAAATTATATTGGTTTTTAGCGTTTATAATCATCATTTCATAGTCTGGCCCTTCTAGTTCGGTATTCATATCAAGGGTTTTAATATCAATTTTATTTCTTTTAAATAATTCTGATTCATTACATGCGGCTAAAAATGTATCTGATCCAGCGTTATCGAGAATAATAAATACAATATTAAAATTCGTCAAAATATAATAAAAATAATTAACATGATTTCTTAAGTTACCAAGTCCAGCATAAGTATGTACTAAAACTCCCTGTTTTTTATCTTCATCTAGTTCCATTACGGCCATAGCAAAATAATCTGCATTAGGACTATCGCTCATATTAGGATCAATACCAATTATATATTTTTTATCTTTATCGCCTTTCATTAAGGTATGAGGTCTTTCTCCAGTTTTTAATGTGCAGTCTTCCATTTTTTTTGCATTGAAATAACTGTCGCTACCATCCGTGAATTGAGCGCAATACTCTCTAAGAAATCCACTATGGCTTGATCCTCCTGCTTGGGCTTCTTCAATAATTGTTTTATCTATCATTTCTTCTGGTAAAGCTTCATAGCTCATTTGACTTACAAAATATGTTGCTTCGCCTCTTTCCTTGCTGTATATTTTCTCTGACCATTCGGTATAAGTTTTATATAAATTTTGAAATGTATAACTCGCGGATGAAAGAGCAATCATTTTACTTGAGTTCCCAAAGACCATTCTCTCTTCTTGTTTCATAGATCCTTCTTCTATCAATTTATCTTCGAGCTCTCTAATTTCCATTCTCTCTTTTATGTTTTGTGGTGCAACCAAGAACGGCATCAATACATTTTTAATAATTTCTTCTGGTAAAAGAAGAAACTCATCAAGCACTAATATATTTGCGCGAAAACCTCGAATTTTTTCACCATTAAGAGGAATCGCCACAATACTTCCTCCGTTAATTTGCCATTCAAATTGATCATTTCTTTTCGATTTTGCACCAAAGCATTGAGCTAATAATTCTGCTCCAGGACTTTGCACTATTTTTTCTAAATTATTAAAAATAAATCTAGCTGTTCTAAAAGTAGGGCCTGCGAGAAGAATTTTAGTGTTTGGTTCAAAAACACATTGAAGAAAACAGAATACTGCAGCTATAAAACTCTTACCGCATCCTCGACCAAAAACACACATATTAAAATTTCTATTCATCATAGCTTTTAAATGTATTTCTTGATATGGAGCAAGCTTAACTCCACTAATAAGTTCTGTGGAGAAACCAAGATTTGACCTTAAGAATTTAGCCAATGATATTTTAGCTTCTTTATCGTTAAGATAACCTTTAAGCTGCGATAGTTCAGCATTAATATCTTTAACCTCTTTTATATATTTTTCTGGACAGTATATCATAAAACTTTCATATCATAAGCCAATTGAAGATCTATTTTTTTATAAAAACATTTACTAGCAAAAATAGACTCAATTAATCTTTTCATTTCGTTTCTTCCGTCAACAAATAAGAATTGTAAATTGTCATAATCTTGTAAAAGCTCTCTTACATTGTGAAATATATATTCTGGAGTTACTTTTATTTTTTTACTAATATGAGATAGATATTGAAAGCTCAAAGCATTTGATAATTTTTCTTCAACCATCACAATAATATAAGAATTATTATTTTTAGCTTTTTCAATTTCATTTTTAAAACGATCAAAATTTTTCACACTTAATGTGCTAATAAAATCACTAAGACTTTTTCTTTCTATAAAACATTGGCAATTATCATTTGAACAAGCGTAATCTCCAAATCCGAGAGTTTTAATTTCAAATGGAATATCAAATTTTAACCAACTTTGCTCGCGAGTATCAACATATATTGTATCTTTGGCTGTTAATTTATTTTTAAAATGATCTCCAACTAAACTAGGGTGAATAAACTTATTTTTTAAACCTATAGAGGAACATACATCGTAATAATCTTTAAATATCTTATTATAAGATATCGCAGATGGCGCCATAATTGTTCTAAGCTCTACTTGGGTTGGGGAATATGTTAGGTTTTTAGATTCTTTTCTTTTAATTAATAATTGTTTGCAATATTCTTGAGCTTTCTCTACTGGCTGTTCTTTAAGCCACTTTTTCATATTATTTTTATCATTAAAATCGCTGGTTAAATATTGTTCTTTTGTTTTGAAATTAATAAGTTCATTTGTTAACAGATCTCTTCTTTCAAAATATTTTTGATAATATTTTACTTTACTGAGTCCGTATCCCCTTAAAGAAAGATGAAGGCTTTTTTCATCTTTGAATTCTTTACCATCAACTTTGCAAATCACACTCATCCGTTTAATATTTCGTCTCTAGAAATTCCTAAAATTTTAGATTTTATCTCGTCCATAGAAGACAGTCGATCTATTTCTTTTTCTACTACTTGTTTACGCATTTCTGCCATTTTAATAAGCTTGCTTCTACTTTCTTCTTCTTTCCACATTTGCACAAGGTTGAGAATTGAAGCCGTTTCTTTTACTTGCTTGCTTAATCTATCGCTTCTTTTAACTTTTAAGTCATTATTTAATTTTTGCTGTCTATTTACGCAGTCATTATATTCTTTACGAGCTGTACTGCTAGCTTCTACAAGTGTCATTGGAATTTTACCTTCTTCTTGCATAGATCGTTCAATTTGATTTTGAAGTACATTAATTGTTTGTTGAATACTTGAAGATATTACTACTTCTGTACAAAGAACTATGTATTGGTCTACCTCTTCTTGAGTTAGATCACTTTTATCGTAAGTATATCTAACAAAACTGCTTTCAAATAACTCTCGGTCTGGCTCGTTATCATAAATATTAATTTGATGTATAAATCTATGAGTATGCATATAACCAATAAGTGAATTAATTTCTTTTTTATGCTTATGAGTCAATTTATTTTTGTCTACACCATCTAAAACGTATTTATTAATTTTAGCAATAGTTCTTTCTTCGCTTCGAGGTGGCCTGTAGCCTTCTGTGGCTGCATTTTCATTTTCCATGTTATTAAATTTAATATTACTTGGGATACTTTTCATATATTCCAAAATACTTCTTGTTTCTTGAGAAAGATTAGTTAATTTATCATTTTTAAAAAGAATCCTTGCCATCTCTAAACCAGTCATAGTATCGCAATTGTTGCTTATGTATTCTTTTTGCTCTGTTACTAATTCTATTAAACCTTTAGCTTGATATTCATGACTTTTTTTAGGTTTAATTTGTCTAGAAGCTAAAAATTCTTTAACAGCTTTTCCTTCTTTACTTCTGCCATCTAAATCATCTCTATCAAAAGCTAATTTAACTAATTCAACTAAAGATGGAGGATTATCTGGACGATTATTCCATTCGTTTAATAACTTTAATTGTTGTTCATCTGTGAGTTCTGGTACATTTTCTCTCATAAATCAATATATATCAATTTCTCCATTATATAAATATTTTTTAACTTTAAATATGATTGATTTTTTTAAATTTTTGATTTGCTTGTATCCTGCTGTTCTATTTTTTTCTGAAGTTTTATAACCCATCAATTTTGCTGCCTGTTCTTCGTCCTTGCCTTCTATATATAAAAGTTTATAAGCTTTCCATTCTATGGCTTTTAAAACTTTTTCCATTTTAATATGAATGCTTTTCGCTACGGTTTCAATCTCCATTGAATCTGCTGGCATATCATTTATTTCTTGAGAATGATTTTCAATACTAACCGTTAATTTAGTATCATGTGCGTTTTTTTTACTTTTTTCCCAATTAGCATATAATGGACAATTATTACATTGCTTTCCATATATCGCGCAGTCTTCTTCACTTTGTGCTGCTGCTGCACATTTTAAACATGGTCTGCTAAAATTACTATATTTATTCCTAATTAGGTTTTTGATTTGATTACTTATAATTCTATTTACCCAAGGCGCTAAGGGTTTTTTATGATTATATAAATGCCACTTTTTAAAAATATGAATTCTTAATATTTGAGATACATCACTAAAATCCATCCAAGATATAGCTGTAAGATTCCATTTAGCTCTCCTTTTAGAGATTTCTAAATTTATTTGAGTCATATTGTCCTCAAAAGAGGATAATTTATTATCCATTTTTTCTTCTTGGTCTCAGCGAGCCAGCTTCTTTAGAAAAATCCTCTAAAAACTTTTTACGCTCTAATTTCGAAGGTTTAGATTTCTTTTTCTCGCCGTTATTTTTTTGTCTAGATGAACCTTCTGATGTGCCTGCTATATTACCTATTTTTTCGCCACTTCTATGTACCCCTATTATATCGCAATCCAATTTATTAATATTAGGTACATGATTTACTTCTGATTCATCGTCATAATCGTCATCATCTTGATCAATTAATTGAATTTTGGGCTTTTGAATATTAATTGGGGCTGGATTTTTAGCTATTACTTTATTTTGGTTTATGTTTTTATCAAATGGATTACCACATCCAGTGCAAAATTTAGGTTTATTTGATGTATAATTTGTAGGAGTACCACAGTCGGAGCAGTATATTTTTAACATAATATAAATTATATTAAAAATTAATTAAAATTTCAAGAATATTATTTTCCTTTATTACATCCGCAGCCCTTAGGTCGCGGAGGAGGACCACCATTATTTCCGTATACTCCGTATGAACACGGAACAGCTCCTCCACCAGCGCTAACGCACATATCATATTCGTATTTATCTGATTTCCATTTTGCACATTCTGGTGAATCTCCTCCACCATTTTGATTTTTGCTGCTTCGGTTATTTTGTTGATTTGAATTTGTAGATTTTTTAACGATTTCAATAACTAATATCGCTCCCAATCCTGCGATTATTGATCCTTGTAATAGCATAAATTTCTCCTTTTAAAATTGAATATTGTCAGTAGATTGAATACCAGAAAATATAAATGGTAATTTAAAATTATTATTTAAATTAGATGTATAAACTTGAAGATCACCACTAAATATAGGATTTGTTGTTTGGGTATAATTTCCAGTACTTTCTAAATAATTTTGTCCAGTAAATATTTTTACTGGTAATCCTAGAGTGTAACTCCCACCTGTAACGCCTAGATATAGGTTAATATTATTTGATATTGTATTTGGAACTGTGAATACATTAAAATTAACTCTTGAGTTGCCTGTCGTCAAGTATAATCGTGCGTAATTATTAAAATAATATAAATTAGATTGATTATATAATTCTGATCCTGTCCAAAAAGCTAAACCTAATTTATTAATAGTTGAATCATTTATATTTGTAACGTTAGAAAATACATATGATTTATTTTTTTCTAAAACTATATTTTTCATTAATTGATAATTTTTATTATCTATTGTATAAGTTGGAAAAGATGGCAATATAGAATATCCAGTAATTATAGTTTCAGTGCAAAGTGTTTCAGTTAATTGTTTTGACTTGCATCGGATTGTTCTTCTCAGAGTCAATGGAAGTTCTGTGGAGTCAAAAGAATAAGTTATAAAATTATATTCTTGAAATTGACCTGTTAAATTTATCCCAGTAGTAGTTGTTATTGTTTTACTAGCGTTTCCAATGATGTTAAAATATCCACTATATACTCCTCCAGCTGTCCATATTATTTTGTCTGAGGTATTTGAATTTGGATTAAACTCTATTAATCTATAATTATTTAAAACTTTTTTATTATACTCTGGTTCAAAAATTCTAGTTTGATCTGCTTTTATTTCAAATGGGTTTGAATTTCCAGAATTAATTTGTAAAAATCTATATTTTTTGCCTCTAAATAAATTAAGAATTCCGCTGGAGTTATTGAATTGAATGTTTCCATTTTCGAATTTAACTGTAAAATTAGCCCCAGTAATATTAGGTTTTGGAGGAAGCATTAAATCTGTATTTAAAGTAAATCTTAAATCTTGTTGTATTGCACCAGAAATTGGATTAAATTGTTTTCCTGTAAAAAATCCACTAAAACCAGAGATCCATCTAAATATTTGAGTTGCAGAATTTAAAGGTACAAGCCATGGAACATTAGTAGAAGTATTGTAATAAATTTCTCCTTGTTTTAATGGATATATAGTTTTTATGTCTTTGAAAATTCCAGTAGAAGAATATTCGTTTAATTTATATATTTTTTTATTTAAATCATTTTTAATGATTGGATTTTCTAAAATTCCACCTGTAGCATAAAGAGTTAAACCGAAATTTTTATTATTTTTATTAATAATTCCTGAATTATAAAACTGACAAATTTTTCCTTTTAAAATATATGGTGTATATCTACCGCTAGAAAAATCATATAAATAATCATCAGAAAAAATATTAGTATTATTAAAATTAATATTTAAATTAACTGGTATTTCAAATCTTTGACTTTTTAAGCCAGTTATATCTGGTAATAAATTTTCTCCAGTAGCTCTATAAATATATAAGGTTTCATTTTTTGTTATTAAGTTTGAATTAATATTTCCAGTAATATTTTTTGTATTAATTTTTATCTTAAAATAAGATACTCCATTTTTACCAAGTGAGTATAAATCAATATTTTTCCCAGAAAGAATACTATTTTGTTCATTTGTCCATTTATAATTATTGCCTATAGTGTTTGGACTTTCTGAAATTTCTTCTATAATTTGAGCATCAGATTTACCAAAATAAAATTTTTGAGTTATTACTCCTGTGTTATAAATATAAAAATCTTTAATAAAAAATTGAGGATAAGTTCCAGAACAGGCGATATTAAAACCAGAATTTATATTAGATAAATTACCAGTTATATTTGCTGCATATAAGCTTCCCCATCCTAAAGTATTTGGAGTATTAGTCAAAATTGGCGTATATTTAACATTTAAATTTCCAGTATAAAAAAATACATTATATCTTGGTTGATTTGGAGACTCTTCTATTTTACCAAAAATTTTATCAGAAGCAGTATTTATATTTTTTCTTTTATTGGATTTATTTCTATCTGTTATAAGTAATACTCTGTAATCATAGTTATTAATATTATCTTTAGTTAGCCCAGAAAGAAAGAATATTTTATTATAGCCTACTTTTTCTCCAGTAGCGTAACCCAAAACTTCTCCGCTTGCAACTTGATATCCAGATAATTCAGTTTGAGAGTAAGCTATATTTCCTCCCATATCACCGATTTGAACGCCACTATGATCAAAAATTTCATTAAAATTTTTATAAGGAAATGGTCTTGAGCTCGCTCCTGTGCTAAATGTATTCTCGTTAACAAATCCTCCTATAACATAATTTGTTGAATCAATTGTCGTGTTATATCCAGACCAAATTTCATCTATATATAAACCTGTAGATTTTGCATTTGTATATGGCAAATTTTCTCTAGAATAATAAATATCATCTATATAAGAAAAAGAAACATCCCCTTCAGCTAATCCTTTTTGAGAAAACCAACCATCTCTATACCATTTTCCTAAATAATTTTGTTCTCTTTTTGCTTCTATGCTTTCAAAAAAACGTTGATTTTTTTTCGAAGAACCTTTTAAAATAAATCCTAAATTATCTGCTTGATTTATTTTATTTTTAAAATCAGATTTTATTAAATTTAAATTTCCGTTTTCAACAAAAACATCGCCTTTTAATGCTATAAAATCATTAATTAATCCTGCGGAAATATTTCCTGTTATTCCAAGTCTTTTCATGAATTTAGCCGTGCTTAATTATAACTGCAGCAGTGTTTTTAAAACAACAAGTAATGACTTAAACTAGATGGTGTTACGGGTCGCTACTCTATTTTTATGTTTCTCTAAACGGCGCTGATTGGTGTTAAAACTAATGCTCCATTTTGTTCGTTCTTTTAATTTTTAATTTAAAAGACTCGATATTGCTACCGAGATCGGACTATATCTTGCTTACTAGCTTGAGCTAGTAAGACTGGGCGCTCGTGTCTCTGTTATTGTTGCGGTAACTCAAGAGTTAGTCTCTACACCTTCATGCTTCGTTTATTTGCCGCGAAGCAAGCTTGGCTCGGTATAATCCACTTGGGACTTCCACCGAATTCACCCAGTATGGCCAATGTTAAAGAACTATATTTTATTACACCTATTAATTCAATTCTTCAAATTTTTCAATAATATAAGCTAAAATATCATTTCTCATGATGTCACTTGTGCCAAATTTAAAAGTTACAATGCCCTTACTTGCACTTTTTTCATCATCAAAGAGCTGATATATTTTTTCAAATCCACTATTCTTAATATCTGATTGACGAATATCTCCAATAAATATTAATTTACTAAACTTGCCCATTCTTGTGCTAACTAATAAAAGATCATGAATACTTAAATTTTGAGCTTCGTCACAAATGATATAACTAGCATTGATACTAAGTCCTCTTAAAAATCCTAATGGAAGTCCTTTGACTCTTTCTTGCTTTAACAATAATTCTGCTTGACCTTTAGGTAAAAGTTCATGTAGCTTATCCATTAAAGGTTGTAAATATGGATCTAATTTTTCATGAAGATCGCCTTTTAAAAATCCTAAGTTATGAGTGCTACTTTCTACGGGATTACGAATATAAAATATCTCTCCTACCTTCTTATTATTAATTGCATGAAGAGCGCAGTAGACGCTTAGTAGACTTTTGGCTGTTCCTGCTGGGCCTTTGCAGAACATCATCTTAGTAGATTTATCTTGTAAAATTTGAATAAACTTCTTTTGATTTTCTGTCCAATTGAGATCTCTAATATTCAAGGGTTGTTGAATTTTATCTCTTTGAGGAACTACTGGCGACTTGTCCTCTTTTTGTTCTTTTCTATGTTTTTTAGACATGAGGTTTCCATAATGGTTTACACTATATTTTAATTAAGTGTAAATAAAAGAACTGTGGCATACTTAAACGCTAATATACCTCCAATCGAATGCTATGTTAGAGGAAACTTCTTAAGAAATCAAGAAGACAGTCACGATAAATATTTTCATTGTATAGTTTTTGGGGTTGCTTCCTTACCAAATAGATCTCCTCTATTTCATTTTATGATGCAAGATGGAGGTTTATGGTGGAGAGCACCAATAAGCGCTTTCTGCACAAAAGAAGGAGTCCCTGAAGAAGATTTGCATCAATTAGTTTTATGGGATAGTTTTAGTTATTACATTAGCGTTAATCAATTTTATGCTTTAAAAAATGCTAAAATGCAATATTTAGATCGTGGTGGAAACAAAAAACTTGGGCGATATCTTTTTACTTTAGATTGGGCTCATCCAGAATTAAATGAAACTAATTTTGGTTATAGTGAAACACCAAATGAACATAAATGCGGACACGTATTAGAATTAGATAACGGTAATTACGCAATACAACCGAATAACAGAATGAAAATTTTTGATGCTAGTTTCGTAACAAAACCAAACGAAACTCTCATTCAAAGAAAAGTAAATGATTATATTTTTACTGTAGAAGATAACCCCAAATGGGTTACAGAAGACAGTGATAATTATGATTATAAAGTCCAGGAGATAAAATGAATAAAACTATAAAAATAACACAACAAAATATATTTGAAGCAGAAATAGCTAACCCTCAAAATTGCGCAATAGCTAGAGCAATAAAAAGAAATATGAAAGGCAAATTAATGAGTATCTCTGTATTGGCTTCTCATGTGGCATTAAGAATGGATAATAAAATGTTCATTGCTAAAATGCCAAAATCTGGCGCAAGTTTTATTAAGAGGTTTGATCATAGACAACCAGTAAATCCTTTTGAATTAAATTTAAATTTTAAAAAAGGTTATTCTTTAGTCTAAATTACATTTTAAATTTGGATCTGCTAGATCTGGATTGTGCACTTTTTTAGTACCCCTTTTATAGTCGGTATATATATTTTTTATTATCTCTACTGGTTTTTCGATTATCTTTTCTACTTCTACTATTTTTTCTACAGTTGTATCGTTTGATTTTCTATTAGAAGCTATATTATAAGCTAATACAAGAGATACCGCTAAGGGATCAAATACTACTACAATAAATAAAATAAACCATTTAACTATTGTTTCTATATCTACGTTAAAAGCTTTGGCGATGAATTTATATGTGCCAATATCTGATTTTGTTATTTGTTTATTCAAAGAGATAATAGAGTTATCAAGAGTATTAATTTCTGTTAATAATGAAGTATTAGTATTGTTAATTTTTTCTATATTAGACTCTAATGAAGAGATATTAGATTGCATGCCTTCTAATGATTTAGACTTTAGTTCTACTGATTTTTTATCTATTACTTTTTCTTGAGTATCTTTACCAAACAAACCGCCAGATTTGTTTACTGTTGTAGTCGTGGACTGATCTAGTACTTTAGTAAGATTATTCTCTTGATTTTTACGGGTATCTGTTAAGGTTTGGACTCTTTCATTATTAGAAGTTATTTGAGAGCTTAATGAACTCTTTTTATTTTCTAATAAGGTTAATTCGGATTGTATTGAATCTAAATCGCTTTTTGTTGAATAGAACGCTTGACTTAGAAAGCCAAAGACTCCAAGGCTGGTTATACCCATTAATACTAAAATCGCACAAGTTAAATAAATTTTTAATAGTTTATTAATTTTATTCCAATAGCGATATAAAAAACTAGTTGCCATTACCTTACCAAACTCTAAACTGCTAGCCATTAAAATCGTAGCATAAAAACTACCAGAGAATAATAGTCCTATGCCTTTAACAGAGAAAAAGGCTCCACAAGATGCTACAAAGAATGCACTAAATCCTAATAGTATGGTAAATAAGCTCACTAAGATATTACACGTTTCTTGGCAAGAACTTTTAACTACTTTAACATATCTAATAATTTAATATCTTTTTTAATTAATTGTTTTTGTTGCTTTTTAAACCTATCTTCTATTGTGTCATCTAAAATAATAGGTTTTGGCCCTCTATTAAAGTCAAATAAAAATAAAAATAATTTAAATGAATAGTATATTAATAGAATTTCTAGTAATATAGAAATAAACTGAGCCATGATAGATTTATGATACAATACTTTTAATAATAAGTAAAGTGTAATTTATATTAAATGAAATGCAACCAACATTCAAGCAAATGCAGAAATATGTCAAGTCCTTACGGACGAGCATTTGAATTAAAAAAATGCTGTAGAAGAGCACTAATGGAAATATTTGATAAAATACCTTATATTTTTGAGGGTTCAGATTGGTGGTTAGAGTTTGGAACATTGCTGGGTTTTATAAGGGAAGGAAAAATTATAGATTGGGATAACGATTTAGATATAGGAGTTATGGAAGAATCAATGACACCAGAAATATTAGAAAAAATAGAAAAAAGATCTGAAGAGTTTGGATTTTATTTTACTAAAGATTTTCCTAAAATTGGATTTAGAAGACTATATTATAGTAAAACAAATCGTTTATATTGTGATATATGGAGTTTCGAAAAAGATAAAAATAATATGATTGATGCGACTTGCAATTGGACACCAGCTATTCATGAAGAAAAATTTACAAAAAATAAAGATACTTTGATAATCAATGATAAGACTTATAATATACCATCTAATGTAGATGAATTTTTAAATATAAGATATGGATATTGGCAAAATCCTATGAGACAAAAAAAATCTTATAGAGACGGACGTTTGCATATACCTAAATATATAAAAGACTTAGATATTAAAAAAATAAACGATCAGACCATATTCAAAAATCCTCCAGAACATAAATACTAAAATGAACGTTATAACTTATGGTACTTTTGATACTTTTCATTATGGTCACTTAGAAATGTTAAAAAGATGCAAAGAATATGGATCTAAACTTATTGTTGGTGTATCAACTGATGAATTCAATGAAATAAAAGGTAAAAAAAGTATTTTTAACTTTAATAAAAGAAAAAAATGGGTAGAATCTATTAAATATGTTGATCTTGTTATACCAGAGACTTGCTGGGAACAAAAAGAAAAAGATATAGAAGAATACAATATAGGCTACTTTATAATTGGAGATGATTGGGCTGGAAAATTTGATAGCTTAAAATGTAAAGTGATATACTTACCTAGAACAAATAACATTTCTTCTACTAAAATAAAAGAAGTTATTTTTAAATGATATATATTTATTCTATGTCCCTATTAGAGGGCCAGCATCTCCGCTTGCACTGGATCATCAATATAAACCTTGGGCGCGGGTAATTTTGAAGCTTTTTATCAATAGATTTTTTGTTGTTGTATCTCAGGTAGCTTGTTTATTATTGTTTTTTTATTGATGTTAGAGAAGAAATAGAATAGTGTCCCTAATAAAAGGATATCTATATTAATGATTTTATATTTATTTTCATATAAATAGTATTGCACATAGCCCAAATTATAAAGAGTATATGCAAAAAGACTTATAGTAAAAAATAACCCCTTGGATTTTTTTATCTTCAATTGTATTCTATTACAATGAATTTTATATAGATTTTAAAAAAGGGTACCCTA
>Ga0247834_1002814_pt1 | contig 25113 bp, 23 predicted proteins | sample LaCruzMarch2015__8_FD_187118 | JGI IMG/M metagenome (GOLD analysis project Ga0247834, IMG submission 187118) | Freshwater microbial communities from meromictic Lake La Cruz, Castile-La Mancha, Spain - LaCruzMarch2015_12m | ecosystem: Environmental > Aquatic > Freshwater > Lake | place: Spain...
CGTGGACGGCCCCCGAGCCCGAGGAGCCTGTCCTTCAGGTAGAGTGAGGGATGGCCGTACACCTGCCCCTGTTGTTGGGCGCGCTGTTGGTGACAACGGCGCCACCGACAGCACCGACAGCACCGACAGCACCGACAGCACCGACAGCACCGACGACACACACAGCACCGCCGCCCGCAGCCACCCTCACGGTGCCGACCATCGTCCCGTTGAGCGACGCCGACGACACGCCCGGGGTGCGGGCGACCTTCGAGGTGGACGCCCCCGCCGACGTCGTCCTTGACCTGCTGTGGGATGTTTCACGCTTCAAACGCATCTTTCCCGACATCAAGGAACTCACGGTCCTCGCACAGTCGCCGACGGGGGTGGACGTCCGCTTCGAGGTCGACGCCGTCGTCGCCAAGCCGACGTACACCCTGCGCCGCAGCCTTGATGTGGGCCGCGGCGAGATCAGCTGGTTCAACATCGCGGGAGATTTGAAGCGCGTGGTGGGTCGCTGGGTGGTGCGCCCCGCCACGAACCCCCAACGCTCCATCGTGGTCTACGAGAGCTTTGTCGACGTCGGCATCGTCGGCATCAGCACGGTCTACCGGGACATCGTCAAGGGCAAGCTCGACCAGATGGCCACGCGGGTGCGCACCGCTGCCGACGAGGCGATGCACCGCTGACGGGGTGGGGCACCATCACCCACGGGCCAGCAGGGCGTCGTAGGACTTGTTGATGTGCTGGCACAGGATCAACACCTCGCCGATGTCGGTGGGCATGAAGCGCCCCGGGCCGTCGTCGAGATAGAGCAGGTTCACCACCCGCTCACGGGCCAGGATGGGCATGACAAACGCCGTCCTGGGCGCGCCACCAAGCAACGTGGTCAGGGCGTCGTTGATGGGGCCGGCGGGCAACGGCCCCAGCACATGACCGCGGGTCTGGTGGGCCAGGCGCAGCACGGACGGCGGCGTCAGACTCAGTGACACGTCGTGGGCGAGTCCCGCAGGCAGCGATTCTCCGAGGGCGTCCCACCCCATGGCAATGTCCTCGCCGTCGCTCCGCTGCACGGTGAGGAGCAGCGCCCGTCGGACGCGATGCATGGCGTAGCGCAACACGATGCGAGCGATTTCGTTGCGGTCGTGGACGGTCCGCAGCAACGCCATGGCGTCATCAAACGCCAGGGGCTGTCGCTCGCGGCCCGCGTCGTCATCGACGATGTCGCCCAACAGCAACGCGTCGCCATCATCAATGCTGTGCCCGTGGTCGCTCTCGTCGCCGGCGCCCGCCAGTGCCGCCGCTGGCTCGATGGCATTGAATTCGTCGAGGGAAACCTCGGCCTCGGCAAAGCGGGGCTTTTCCGCAGCAGGGGCCAACCGGGCGCTGACAGTCCGGGACACCGACGCGCCCACCGGCGTGAGCCACGGGGGATCCTCGTCGACACCGGCGAGGGCGGCGGCCATGGAGGCGGCCGCCGTTGAGGTCGCCGACGTGGGCAGCGGCAGCACCGGCGGCGCCGGCAGCACCGACACCATCGACGGCGGGGACGGCGGGGACGATGTCGGCGTCAGTGGCGTCAGTGGCGTCTGTGGGGTCAGCGGCGGCCCCGACGGCAGCCAGGACGCCGGCGCTCCCTCACCTGACACGTTGCCGACGCCGCGACGCTCGGTGGCCTTGGAGACAAGCTGGGTGCGCTTGTGCTCGGGCCCATCCAGGCGCAGGGCCCGCATGCCTCGACGGACCAGATAGAACTTGTGGAGCAAGGCCCACATGCGCCCTTCGACGACGACGACGGGCTGCACGGGGCGCCGGTAGTGCTCGGTGAGCTCCGCCAACGCCGCCCGGTCGCCGGGGTCCAGCATGAACATCGTGACGCCAGTGGCGTCGACGCCGGCGGGTACCGCCGACAGGCGGGCGGCCACCTGGCGCGGCAGGGTCCGGGTGAAGGTGGGGCGGGAGTCGGCGGTGGCGCCCGCCGCCCAGGGAACGCCGTACAAGGCACTCAGGGCCTGCGCCAGGGTCGTCTCGGTGACGAAGCCCAGGGCCAACAGGTTGGTCCCGATCCGATCGCCAAAGACCACCTGATGACGTCGTGCTTCGACGGCGCGTTCGGGCGTCACCACCCCTGTCTGCAACAACATCGACAGCAGGTCGGCCATGGGGTGACCTTCAGACAGAGGCAGACAAAGAAGCAGACAAGAAGCAGACAAGAGGCAGACAAGAGGCAGACAAGAGGCAGACGAGAGGCAGACAAGAAAGGCGCGTGCCGGCGGCGGGACTCGAACCCGCAATCCCGTGAGGGCGAGGGATTTTAAGTCCCCTGCGTCTACCAGTTTCGCCACGCCGGCCCGGGGTGGCGCGCCCAACAAGATTCGAACTTGTGACCTTCGGTTTAGGAAACCGACGCTCTATCCAACTGAGCTATGGGCGCTCGCCCCGCGCCTTGTAGGGTGATGGGCGGGTTTTGGCATCACCGTTTTTCGGGTTTGTCGTCGTGGAGCCGCGGGACGGCGCTGGATCCGGGCCGGCCCGGAGGCCTTTCGCTTGATTTCCGTCACAGAAGTGACGATTGTCCGGGGCGAAGAAGCGGATGGTCGTTCCCGAGCGCAGTGCTCGTGATGTCCATCCACCTCGTCGACGTCGAGGTACCGCGGTGTCGTCGAGTGTTGTTCACAGAAACGCCCTACCGGGCATGAGGTCATGATCATGAAGAAGTCCATGCTGCTCGCCACCCTTGGCGCCGCCACCCTCCTCACCGTCGCTTGCGCTTCCACCCCCGAGGCCGCGCCTGCGCCCGCCGCCGAGCCCGCCGCTGCCCCCGCGGCCGACGCTGCCCCCGCCGCTGACGCCCCCGCGGCCGACGCTGCGAAGGCTCCCGAAGGTTCCTGCGGCGCTGCCCCCAAGAACTGAACGCATCGCCGCTTCGGCGGTTGACCCTTGAGAGGGAGGCACCTGTGCCTCCCTTTCTTTTTGTCTTTTTGTCTCTTTGTCTTTTTGTCTTTTTGTCTTTTTGTCTCTTTGTATTTTTGTCTCTTTGTCTTTGGCTCTGTCTTTGTCTTCTTGTCTCTTTCCACGCGCAGCACAGCCACGGCGTGCGCTTCTGGTCGGCCTCGCTCCCCGCGATCATCGAAGCTGCCGTCGACGTGTCCTGATCCGATTGATACCGTCGGTCATGACGTCGACACCGCCACCCAAGAAGCGCCCGCCCGCCCCCAAGGTGGACGAAGACGATGCGTCCAAGACGGTCAAGCTGTCGGCCACCGAGCTGCGCCAGCAACTGCAAGATCTCGGCGTCGACCTCGATGCCGTCGAAGACCGCGAACGGTCCAGCGACGAACGAGCGCTGAAAGACGACTGACGCAGCGGTCGCGTTGCCAGGCACCACCGCAGGCGCCAGCCAACGAAGCATCAGAACTTCTTGGGCGCCAGCCCAGGAAGCATCAGAGCGCCTTCGGCGTCAGCTGAAAAGCATCCGAAACAAAACAAAAAAACGCGCGGCCTTCGCCGCGCGTTTGTGTGTTCAACCGCCGCCAGGTCAGGGCTTGCGGGTGATGATCGGACCACTCTGGGGTGCAGGCGCTTGGGGCGCCGACGGCGGCCCGCCCACCGGAGCCGAAGGCTGACCCATCGGGGCCGAAGGCTGACCCATCGGGGCCGAGGGCTGGCCCATCGGTGCCGAGTGGTGGCCCATCGGTGCCGAGTGCTGGCCCATCGGGGCCGCCCCGAAGCCGGGGATGCCAGGCGGACGTCGCGCGGGCGCCTTGCCCGGGGCGACGATCATGAACATCTGCTTGCCTTCCATGCGGGCGCCGACTTCGACCTGGCCGATGTCGGAGATGGCCTCGGCCACCTTCTTCAGGATCTCGTGACCGATCTCGGGGTGCACGATTTCGCGACCACGGAACATGATCGTCACGCGGCCCTTGTTGCCCTCTTCGATGAACTCGCGGAGGTGGCGCAGCTTGGTGTCGAAGTCATGCTGGCCCGTCTTGGGACGGAACTTGACCTCCTTCACCTCGACGACGGTCTGCTTCTTCTTGAGCTCAGACGCCTTGCGCTTCTGCTCGTACTTGAACTTGCCGTAGTCCATGATCTTGCAGACAGGCGGCCGGGACATCGGCTGCACTTCGACAAGGTCGAGACCCTTTTCTTCAGCACGGCGCAGCGCGTCGTCTGTGGCCAGGATGCCCAGCTGCGAACCGTCTTCGGCGATGACGCGAACTTCGCGCACACGGATGCGACGGTTGACGCGAGGCTCGTTGTTGCGGTCGTCACGGCCGCGAGCGCCGCCACGATCGCCGCCGGGGCCACCAGGACCGCCGCCGCCGGGAGGACCGCCAAAGCCGCCACCGGGGGGGCCGCTGAAGCCGCCGCCGGGAGGACCGCTGAAGCCGCCGCCGGGGGGACCGCCGAAGCCGCCGGGACGAGGACCAGAGGGCCCTCCCATGGGCGGACGGGGAGGTCCGGGGGTGAAAGGACGAGGTCCCGGGCCTGCCGGCGACGAGGGGCCCGCAGAAGGGCCGGGGGAAGCTCCAGGAGGAGGAGTCGATGTGTCGCGGTAGGCCAGAACGAAATCTCCACGTCGAGGGGTCAAACGCCCCATGTCGGCACCGTCAATGACGGAGGGTCACCACGGCGGTGACCACCAGACGCTTGTGGCGCCTTGCCCCGCCGGGCGCAACACGGAAGTTTGGATGCTTCTTTGGCGCCAGCCAAAGAAGTTCTGATGCTTCTTTGGCGCCAGCCAAAGAAGTTCTGATGCTTCTTTGGCGCCAGCCAAAGAAGTTCTGATGCGCCAGCCAAAGAAGTCACGATGCCTTGGTGGCAGGCGGGCGGGGGGCCGGCAGCGCCGTCGCTTCGACCTGGGTCTCCTCCATGAACTCATCGCCAACGATGGTGGCCCCGGGGAAGTGACGCCGGGCCTGCTGGAGCATCGCCCCCAGATCTTCGGGACGGGTGGTGGTGATGGTCACAGACGAGAGGCGGGCGTGGAGGGCCCGCTGTTCGGCCAGCGTCTGCAGCAACACCGACGTCGACCGGGCCGCGCCGAGTTCCACAGCCCCGAGGTTGACAAGCACCAGCCGCAATGGCCGACGGCGTCGCAGGGCCTCCAGATGCAGCCAGATGGTGCTGGCGGCGGCGGTGACGGCGGCGAGGTCGTCGTTGCTGACGCGGGCGTCGTGGGGCCGGATGACCGCCCACAGGATCGCCTTGATCGCGGGATGGCTGCCGCCACTGGTGGCCACGATGTCGCCGAGGGCGACGGTCCGGGCGGTTCGGGCGGCGGCCAGTTCAATCTCGACGTGGGGACCGCAGACCTCACGCAGGGCCCGGGCGGCGCCCCCCTCGAGGTCGAGGCCGGTGTTGGCGGAGACGACGGCGACGTCGGCGTCGGCGTCTTTGATGTCGCCGTGCCGCAGGAAGACGTCCACCTAGCCCTCCTCGACGCGCAGCTTGGTCTTGCCGAGGTGGATCACGTCCCCCTCACGAAGGTCGACGTCGCGGATGGTGTCGCCGTTGACCCGGGTGCCGTTGGTCGACATCAGATCGGCCACGCTGACGGCGTCGCGTTCCACGAAGACCAGGGCGTGGGTCCGGCTGACGGAGCCGTCTTTGAGGACGATGTCGGGGCCACGTTTGCGGAAGGCGGTGCGGGCCCGGTCCCCCCGGCCGCCCCCAATGGCCCCCGGCCCGCCGAGGGCCTCGTCCGCCCGGGCCTGGGTGGCCTTGTCGAGGGCCCGAGCGCCATCGGTGTCCATCTGCACCGTCGACGAGCTGTCGTCCTGGGCCCGGGCCAACACCCGGTAGCTGCCCTCCTCGACGGTGTAGCGCATGCCCCGATCGGGGCCTTCGACGGCGACGAGGTCGACGAACCGAGCCATGGGGAGACGCTAGCAGATTCCGCGGCGACGCCGCAGTCGAAACCGCCCACCCGGGTGTTCCTTCTGCTAGGGTTCGGACCCCATGGTGAAGACTGCGCTCGTCGTCGAAGACGACTCCGGCATTGCGTCCCTCGTGAAGGATGCCCTGGAGGGGGCAGGCTTTCAGGTGATGGTTGAGAAAGACGGCGACTGGGCCTTGAAGGCCCTGTCCCGTCGCCTGCCAGACCTGATGGTCACCGACCTGCTGTTGCCGACGCTGCCGGGCTTTGACCTCCTCGAGAGGCTGCGAGCCATGCCCGGTGGCGGGCAGGTCCCGGTCATCGTCATGAGCGGCATCTATCGCTCCGCCCGCCACAAGCGCATCGCCAAGGACACCTACAAGGTCGTCGCTTCCTTCGACAAGCCGTTCAAGGTCGAGGAGCTCATCACGGCCGCCAAGGACGCCGTCGGCATGGCGGCGCCGAAGAAGCGTTTGCCGCCGTCAGCGGCCATTCCCGGGCGGGTCCCGAAGGCCAAACGCGACGTCATCGACGACCCCCTGGCGGACTTCGACACCCGCCTCGAGAAGGCCGCCGTCGAGAAGGCCGACGCCGCCTTCCCCGCCGAACGCAGCGTGCGCGGCAACCTGAAGCACAAGCGCTTCCCCGAGGTCCTCGCCCAACTCTATCGCGTGAAGGCCAGCGGTGCCCTGCTGCTGCGTCGAGGGCGCATCAAGAAGATCGTGTACCTCAAGGACGGCTACCCGATCTTCGTGAAGTCGAACCTGCTGTCGGAGTGCCTCGGTCGCATCCTCGTACGCGAGAAGATGATCACCGAGGACGAATGCGAGCGATCCCTCGAACTGCTGCCGACGAGCAACGGCAAACAGCAGGGCACGGTGCTCATCGAGATGGGCGCGTTGTCGCCCCACAACCTGGTCTTTGGACTCCAACTCCAGCTGGAGCAGAAGCTCTTCGACGTGTTTTCCTGGCCCGACGGCGACTACCAATTCAACGCCCGCGTCGAGGTCCCCACCCAGGCCATCCACCTCGACATGTCCCTGGCCAGCATCGTCTACGAGGGCGTGCGCCGGAAGTTCAGTGACGAGCAGGTCAAAGACCTGCTCGAGCCCTTCATCGACCTCTACCTCGGGGTCCACCCCGAGCCGAGCCACCGTTTTCAGGACCTGCCCCTCGAAGCCGATGAGCGGACCCTCGTCGCCCTCATCGACGGCCGTCGCATCATGCGCGACGTCATCGATCGCAGCGGGCTGCCGGCGCCGGTGGCCCGCCAACTGGTGTACGCCTTGATGGCCGCCGAGATGGTGCAGCCCCAGCGGCGGGCCGCCAAGGAGCCCGTGCCCCTCGCGGCACCGGCCCGGCCGTCCTCGTCGTCATCGGCAGCAGCGGGATCGGCGGCGGCGTCGGGGTCGACGGCGCCGTCGTCGACGCCACCGCCGTTGCCGAAGAAGAAGGCCAGCGAGGCGCCGCCACTGAAGAAGCCCTCCCCGGGAGGCGAACCATCCCTCGTCCCCGGCGCCCTCGTCGAGGTGGTCGGCATCGACGAGCTGCGGGCCCGGCTGGTGGAGCGGGCCCGGCTGCTCAAGCGCCAGAACCACTTCGAGGCCCTGGGCGTGTCCCAACGGGCGTCCATCGACGAGGTCCAGCGGGCCTATTTCGCCCTGGCCCGCGAGCTCCACCCCGATCGCTTGCGCCGCGCCGCCGACGGCGCCGTCCCTGCCGACGCCCGGGCCCTCGCCGAGCAGATAAATCACCAGCTGACGACGGCGTTTGAGACGTTGTCGGATGAGCGCCGACGCGCCGAGTACCGGGCCCGCCTCGACCAAGGGCACAAGACCGCGGTGTCGGAAGACCTCAGCCGCCTGCTCGGGGCCGAGGGGCGCTTTCGCAAGGGCGAGACCGCCCTCGAGAGCGGTCGCTACCACGACGCCGCCCGCCACTTCGAAGAGGCCGTCGCCCTGTACCCAGACGAAGGGGAGTTCCAGGCCTCCCTCGCCTGGTCCCTCTACCAGCAGGCGCCCGATGACCCCGTCGTCCAGGCCGACTGCATTGTGCGCCTCCAGCGGGCCGTCGACCTCGCCCCCCGTTGGGACCGGGCCTGGCTCTGGCTCGGTCAGGTCCTGCAACGCTCGGGACGCCCCGGCGAGGCCCTCAAGCAATTCGAGCGGGCCCTGCACTGCAACCCCGACAACCGCGAGGCCCAGGCCGAACTCAAGCTGCGCGGATGACAGTCGACCCAGCCACTGAACGTCGGCGACGACGCATCGAAGGCTGCTTGCTGGGCACAGCCGTCGCTGACGCCCTGGGCCTGCCCTGCGAGGGGTTGTCGTCGGCGGTCGTCGTCCGGCGCTTTCTGCCCCTGGATCGCTTCCGGCTGGTGGGCAGGCGGGGCTTCGTCTCGGACGACACCGAGCAGAGCGCCCTGATGGCCCAGAGCCTGTGTGGCCACTCTGCCGACGGCGACGGCGACGCCAGCATGCAGGACAACGACGACGCCGTGGTCGCGGCCTTCCGGCGGGCCCTGCTGGGCTGGTTCTGGCGGCTGCCCTTTGGCGTGGGCCTGGCCACGATCCGCGCCGCCCTCCGACTGACCGTTGGCCTGCGCCGTTCGGGCGTGGCCTCGGCCGGCAATGGCGCCGCCATGCGCAGCATGGTGGTCGGTGCCGCAGTCGCCGACGGCCCCCGCCGTCGACGGCTGGCCGAAGCCCTGGCCCGGGTCACCCACACAGACCCCCGGGCCGTGGGCGCCGCCATCTTTGTCGCCGACGTCGCCGCCGGCGACGAACACGCCCTGAGCCGGGTCGACGACGTGACCCTGCGAACCGCCCTCCTTGAAGCCAGCGACCTTGCCGAAGCCAACGCCGACCTCGCCACGGCAGCGCGGGCCATCGGCACCTCGGGCTTCGTCATCCACAGTGTCCCGTTTGCCTGGTTTTGCCTCAACCGGTGGGGTGTCTCGTTTGAGGCCGTTCGGCAGGCGATCCAGGGCGGCGGCGACACCGACACCAACGCCGCCATCGTCGGCGGCTGGGTTGGCGCCCTGCGGCCGGAGGAGGTCCCCACAGACCTTGTCGAGCAGTTGGCGGGAGGTCCGTTTGGGCCTCGCCACCTGCGCGCCCTGGCCCGGGCCTGCGCAAGCAACACCCCGCCGCCACACTACGCCTGGCCCCTGGCCCTGCTGCGCAATCTGGCGCTCTACCCCGTGGTGTTGGCCCACGGCTTTCGTCGCCTGCTGCCCTGAGCATCGGGCGCCGGAAACCGTGCCACGTGGCGCGATTCCTCCGCGCGCAACCCGGAAAACCGTGCCACGTGGCGTGGTTTCCACCTGCGTCGGCCGACCGTTTCAGGCCCGACCACGCCCATGCTTCCCAAGGTGGCCGTCGATGTGCTTCGATGCGCCGACTTCTTTGGCGCCAGCCAAAGAAGCATCAGAACTTCTTTGGCGCCAGCCAAAGAAGCATCAGAACTTCTTTGGCGCCAGCCAAAGAAGCATCAGAACTTCTTTGGCGCCAGCCAAAGAAGCAGAACTTCTTCGGCGCCGCCGAAGAAGCACCAGCATTTGTGGGAGTCGACATGACCGCCAAGCTCATCACCGTCTGCAACCAAAAGGGGGGCTGCGGCAAGACCAACCTCGCCATGACCCTGGGTGGCAGCCTGGCCGAACGGGGCTTCTCGACGCTCATCGTCGACGGCGATCCCCAGGGGACCGCCACCCGCTGGTTCAGCGCCGCCAGCGACGAGCGGCCCTTCCCCGCCGCCGTCATCAACCTGGCCGAGACCCGGCAACACATCGCCCGGGCCATCAAACCCCACATCGACAACTACGACGTCATCATCGTCGACTGCCCGCCCTCCCTGGAGTCGCCCGTCACCCTCTCGACCCTGGTGGTGGCTGACCTCGCCCTGGTGCCGGTCATCCCCGCCCCGGGGGACATCTGGGCGACCAGCCGGCTGGTGGGTCTGGTGGAGCAGGCCAGCGGCATGAACCCCGGGCTGCAGATTCGCGTGGTCCCCAACATGGTGCAGGGGACAACCCTCGCCCAGGCGGCCCTGCACGCCCTCAAAGAGATCCCCCTGCCTGCCGCGCGCGCCTTCCTCACCCTGCGCACGGCCTATCGCCAGGCCCAGGCCGAAGGCACCACCGTGCTCACCCTGCGCGACGTGCGGGCCCGCGAAGAAGCCAATGGCCTGGCCGACGAGGTCGGCAAGCTGCTGGGCATGCCCAAAAAGCCCGCCAAGACATCACTTCGCCGCATCTCAAACTGAAGAAGCACCCCATTGGGATGCCACATCGGCAGGGCGCCAGGTCACTGCGACACGCGCTTCGGCAGGTCACCTGACTGTCACCTCGGCATTCACTTCGGCAGTCAACGAATTGAGGACATGATGGGTCGTGAAAAGAAACAGGACTGGGCGAAGAACATGAGTGCCGGTGTGAAGCACGAGCTGCAGGCGGGGAAGGCCGCGGGCACCCTCCACGAGCGCTTCGCCGCCGCCGAGGCCATGCTGTCACCCCAGACGCCGCCGACGTCACCTCCGGCCCCGGCGGCGCCAGCAGGTCCGCCGCCGCCGGCCTTCTATCTGCCCCTTGATCAGATCAAGCTGCGCGAAGACGCCGTGCGAATGGTCTACGAGGGCCACGCCCTCGACCTGGCCCTGAGCATTGCCGCCGTCGGCCTCATCCACTTTCCGGTGGTCAATGCCCGGGGAGAGGTGCTGGCGGGGGGCCAGCGCCTGGCGGCCATCGAATTCTTGAGCCTGTTTCGGACCCTGCCCGACAACGACATCCGGCGGCTCTACAGCTACCAGCATGGCGACAACGCCGGCGTCGACCTCGACGACAACGACATCCTGACCGACGAGCAACTGGGCCTGCTCAAGGCGGGCTTCGAGCGGCATTTCCCCCACGGGGTCCCCGTCCATCGCATCGATGTCGAAACCCTGCCGACGGCGACCCAGACCCTGACCATCGAGAGCATCGAGAACGAAAAGCGCCTCGACTTCACCAAGGCCGAGCTGCTCGCCATCGTGGGCAAACTCAAAGCGGCCGGCTTTCGCGACAAGGCGGGCCGCCCCAAGGCCGGTGAGCGGACCCTGGCCACCGAGCTTGAGCGCATCACGGGCAAAAGCCGCCGGACGGTCTTTCGCTTGCTGGAAGAGCTGCGGGCGGCGGCGACGACCACGACGACGCCCGAGCGGACCCCGTCGGAGACCTCCCGGGCCATCACCCGTCGGCTGACGGACCACCTCGCTTTGGCGGTGACCGTTCGCGAGAGCGCCAAGAAGCGCGGCGAGGGCTCCATCGTCATCCGCTACAGCACGTTCCAGGAGCGGGCCGACGCCCTGCGAAAGATGGGCGTCAAAGAGTAGGCCGCAGGAATTCAAATGCTTGGCGCAGCGCCAAGCATTTGAATAATCAGAACAATTCGACCGCTCCGCGGTCGAATTTGCGCCAGGTGGCACGGTTTCGGGCGCCAGCGTTGCCGCACGAGAATCGCGCCAGGTGGCACGGTTTCGGGTCGCCGCTCAGCGGGGCCCCCTGGGAATGCTGGCCCCGATGGCCGCAACGACAAAGGCCGCCCCGAGCACCAAGACGATGGCGGCGCCGGCGGGGATGAGGCTCGACGCCGACAGGATGAGTCCAAGCACGCCGCCGACCACGCCGAGGACCACCGACAGGGCCGTCACGGTCCGCCAGGACGACGACAGCAACCTGGCCGTCGCCGCCGGCACCACCACCAGGGCCTCCACCAGCAGCGCCCCGACGACCCGCAAGGCGACGACGACGGCGCAGGCCAGCACGGCCACAAAGACGTACTCCAGCAGCGCTGTCCGCACACCGGCGGCGGCCGCCAGCCCGGGGTCGAGGGCCTCGAGCAGCAATGACCGGGTGGTCAAAGCCACCGCCACCATGACGACGGCGGCCACCACCAGCAGCACGCCGAGGTCGGCGTCGGTGACCGTCAGCGGCGACCCGAAGAGCACCGCCTCGACCTGGTGGATGTTGAAGCGGCGGGTGACGAGGACCAGGGCCGTCACCCCGGCCGCCAGCGAGAGCGCCAGGAACACGCCCACCAGGGTGTCGGCAGGCAGCCGCAACCGGCGGCGGGCAAAGACGAGCCACAAGGCCGCCAGGATCGTCACGCCAAAAAGGCCCGCCCATGGCGCTTCGATGGGTTCGCCCAGAAAGACGCCCACCGCCACCCCCACCATCGCCGACTGCCCGAGGGCCGCCGAGAAGAAGGCCAGGCGACGGGCCTGCACCAGGGGCGACAGCAGGCCGAAGAGGCCACCGACGATGACAACGGCCAGGAGGGCCCGAGCCATGAACGGGTGGACGAACGCCGGCGGCAACAGCCCCCGCTCGACAAGGCCGCCGCACATGGTCGACAGGGCTTCCATCATGGGGTCTCCCGCGCCGCCGACACGTCGACGGTTCGGGCCCCAAGGGCCGCGATGTCGTCGTCGTTGTGGCTGACCAACAAGACGGCCGCGCCCCCCTTCGCCAGCTCGGCCACTTGCAGAAGGACCCGCTGGCGCGACTCGGCGTCGAGGGAGGCGGTTGGCTCGTCAAGCAACAGCACCTCGGGCCGCGCCTGAACCACGGCAGCCACCAGCAGGCGGGTGCGCTCCCCCGTCGACAACGCCGCCAGGGGCCGTCTCATCGGATGCCCGAGCCCGGCTGCGGCGATGACCGACACGTGAAACGGGGCTGCCACCCCCAGAAGTCTCAGGGTGTCGCTCAACGACACGGGCAGCGAGGCCGCCGCCCCTTGCAGCAGCTGCTGGGGGACGTAGCCCACGCGCCCAAGCACCGTCAGGGTTGAGGGCAGAAGGCCCAGGCATCCAAGCAGGATCGACGTCTTGCCGGCGCCGTTGTCGCCGCGCAGCGCAACAACGTCGCCGGCGTGGACAGCAAGGGCCCAGGGGAGGTTGACCACCAGGCGCCCGTCCCGCCAGACCTTCAGGGGCGCCGTGGACGCAATGCCCGGAGCGCTCATGGCGCAGGCGTCATCGCCGCCACAATGCTGTTCAGGTTCCGGGCCATCTCGACCTCAAACTTTTCGGGTGTGTAGTCACCGATGGCGACATGGGAGACGACGACGACCCGGGCACCAGCCGCCCGCAGGGGCTCAAGGAGGGCCGGCGGAAAAGCCTCCTCGGCGAGAACGACATCAACGCGCTCCCGCTTCAGCAAGGCCAACATCGAAGACAGCTCCCGGGCCGACGGCACAAGGCCGTGGGCAGGTTCAACGACGCCGACAAGTTCAATCCCCAACTCGGCAAGCAAATAGCTGTAGCCATCATGGACAGTGACCACGCGCAGTGGGCGCGTCGACGTCGACAAAGCCGTCTGGGCCCCCGCCAGCATCAGGCGCAGACGCCGGGAGTAGGCCGCCGCGTTGCTGTCGAAGGCGGCGGCCTCGGCGGGCCTGACGGCGGCGAAGCTGCGCGCCAGCTTGTTGGTCTGGGCGATGGCGTTTGTGACCGACAAGAACGTATGGCTGTTGACGGCCTCGCCGTGGGCGCCCTTGAGGGTGGGCGTTTCGTCGTTGAGCTGAATCCGGCGAAGGGTCTGTGAGCCCGCCGACCTGATCATCCCGTCGATGAAGGCGTCGTGGCCCAGGCCGTTTTCGACGATCAGGTCCAGGCTCCGCAAGGCGGCGATGTCCTGGGGGCGCGGCTGATACGCGCCAGCGTCAACGCTGCCCGGCAACACGTTGACCACGGTGACTGACGTCCCGGCAGCGACGCGTGAAGCCCAGGAGAAGTAGGGGTGCAGCGTCACGCCGACGCGCAATGGAGGCACAGGTGGCCCGACGACTTCAGCCCGGGCCTGGCAGCCAAGACCGAACGTCACGGCGATGACGGCGACAACGGTGACGGAGGCAATCCACTTCATGAGCGTGTCCCGGGTGGTCAGCGGCCAGAGCCTTCCGCCCGCACCCGCAAGAGGCCAAGTGAAAGCGGTGCCATCGCCAATGCGTCTGCAGGCCGACGTGCCACGCCAGCCTCATCAATGGAGTCGTCGTCGGCAAGGGCCCGCCCGGGGGGCAGCAGCCACACCGACGCATGCACCGAATGACCACTCGGCAGGCGGTGATGCTCCTCGTCGGACAGGCCTCCGGCGATGGAGGGCGTGGGCTGCAGCACGATAACCAGAGCCCCCAGGGGACTTGCCTTCGACGTCGCGCGACCGACGTAAGCCACGGTGTCACCGTCGATGCTGCGCCCGAAGCGCAAGGGGTTTTCTCCCACGGCGAAGAACGGCGCAACGGCGTCGTTTGCCAGCTGCAACGGTGCCGGCGCCTGCGCCGCGACGGGTCCAGATGGTGCATCCATCGCTCGTTCGATGTCAGGCAGGGCGGCAAATGCGTCCCGCACGAGGCGCGCGGCAGCGCTGTCGAGGGTTGCGAGTTCGACCTCCCAGGGCGGGCGGGAGCGGGTGGCACCCAATGCCGAACTCCCATTGGCGGCAGCAGCCACCGCCACGACCATCGCCACCGTGACACTCACTTCAAGGAGCCAACTCAGCTCGTTGGCCGGTCCGGCCATGGGGGACGCGCGGAGCCTCGAAGAGAAACCCGCTTTGGGGTTTGTCGCCGAGGCGAGTCTCTTGAGGGGCGGGCGGGGAAACTTCCCCGCCGTGGGTGGATCGAGCCTCATGTGCCCTATGGTACAATCGTCGCCGACCTCTGTATGGTCTCGGTGTGAACCGGGGGCTGATCATCGCCATTGTCCTTGCCTTCCCTGTCCTTTGGGCATGGGGAAGCCACGGTCTTGTCTGGGATGTTCCCCCAAAGACCCTCCGACTCGGCTGCACGCCAGGGCGCGGCACCGAAGCGTTGGCATTTGCCAAATCCCAGGGTGCCCTGTTCGGCGTTGAACTCATTGATCTCGTCGCGCCCCGTCAGGTCCTGCGAGGGATCACCAGCGACAGCCTCGATGGCGGCGTCATCTCGGTGGAGGATGCCATCCTGTCCTCGTCCGGTGGCGAAGACATTGTCATCGTCGGACTCCTGGGCCCCACCGGGAACGCCCTTGCCAGCCGGGTGCTTGTCACCAGCGCCGCGGGCAGTTCGTCACCGTCCGGTGACCTGGCCGGCCCATTTCAACGAGCGGTTGCCGACGCGCAAGAGTTGGCGGCATCGCAAGAAGAGGGCTTCCGCGCCTTCGCGCTTCGACGAGGCAACCCGGCCCCCGGTCAAGGTCCCGGCTTTGGCCAGTACGAGGACGTCCGGAGTCAGGTGGTCGACGTGAATGATGTCCTGACGCGGGGCATCGTCGCCTTGAGGACCAAGAACATCCCCGTCAGCGACGCGGTCCTGGCGTATCTGACCAGGGGGATTTCCCGCCCATGACCGTCCCCCTGCGCGTTGCCATTCCGTTGGCCATCGTGATCTCGGCTTTGGCCGCCACTGCTGTCGCCGTGCCCACCGGGCTCGCCGTCGCGAACCGCAGCGCGTACGCCACCGCCACCGCCAACGCCGTGGTGGCGTCGTCTGCGGTCCAGGGTCCCCTCGAAGCAGCCTTGCGTCGCGGTGACATCGACGAACTCAATGAGATCGTGAGCGGCCTGTCGCTGAACCGCGACGTCATCCACGCCGTCCTGGTCGACGGCACCGGCACCATCATCGGCAGTACCCGCTTTGGAGAACTCGGCACCAATGCGTCGTCAGTCGCGCACCTCGCCACCACGTTCGCAGACCTGGCCGACGAAGCGCGCCGACTGAAGCGACCGGTGGTCCAGACAGACCGCCCGAACCACATGTTGATGACCGCCACCGCCCTGGCTTCCTCCGCCAGCACGGATCCGGTGCTGGTGGTCGTTGACGATGTGCGGCCGGCGCTGTTCGTCGTCGAACGAAACTCGATCATCACCCTCGGCGTGTTTCTGTCCCTCGTCCTGCTGTCCGCCGGCATGGCAGGCCTTGTTTTCCAGCGCGTGGTTGCCCGTCGGGCGGGACGACTCCTGACGGCGGCCAGCAGCTTCGCCAACGGTGATTGGGACACACGGACCCATGTGGGCGGCACCGATGAAATTGGCCTGATTGCCATGGCCTTTGACGACATGGCCAAGCGCCTGGCGGAGAAGCGCGACCGGGACCAAAACGCCGAGAGGCAGTACCAACTGCTTTTTGAGCACGCCATCGAGCCAATCTTCGTCTCAACCCCCAACGGCATCATCGAGGACGCCAACGGAGCCGCCTGCACCCTGGTTGGCCGCAGTCGCGACGCCCTGCGCGGGATGAAGACAGACACGATCCTCGGTCGCGATGAACGAATTCCGGACGCTGAGCGGGTCCGGTCTCAGGGCAGTGTCTTCGTGTTGCGCGTCGTGCTGAAGAGTGCGGGCGGGGACCGGATCCCCATCGAGGCCACTGTCCAATCCCTGCCCGATGGCCGCTTGCTGGCCCTCGTGCGCGACTTGCGGCCAGAGCAGGACGCCGAGCGCATGCGGCACACGCTGGTCGTTCAGGAGCGGCTCGCGGCCCTGGGGACCCTTGCCGCCAGCGTCGGCCATGAGATCAACAACCCCCTCACCTACCTGCTGGCCAACATCAACGCCGCATCGGGCACGGTGGGTCAACTCACCATGGACGCCCACGTTCGTCGGGACCTCGTCGAAATGCTCGACGATGCCCTCGACGGGGCCGACCGCGTGCGGCGCATTGTCGCCGACCTCAACGTCTTTGCCCGAGCCCCCAGCGACGACGATCCCCTGGGACTTGTGAGCCTTGCTGAAGTCACCGGCCGCACCGTGAATCTAGCCAACCCGGCCGTCCGCGATCGGACCAAAGTCGTGGTGATGCCGATGGACGGCTTGGTGGTGATGGGTGACGAACGACGCCTCGCCCAGGTCATTCTGAACCTCATCACCAACGCCGCTCAGGCCATGCCCGCCGACCGGGACCGGAGCCTGAACCTGGTGACCATCCGCGCCCGCCCCGGCAACGGCACCGTCGTCGTCGAGGTAGAGGACAACGGACTCGGCATGAACGACAGCGTTCGTGCCCGCATCTTCGAGCCGTTTTTCACGACCAAGGCCCAGGGCCAGGGCTCAGGCCTGGGCCTGTCCATCTCCCGCGAGTTGGTGAGCACGCTGGGGGGCTCCATTGAGGTTGAAAGCACCGAGGGCCTTGGCTCGACGTTCCGCCTTCGGCTGACTGCGGCGGCGCCTGGCGCGGTGCCCGTGGCTCCAACTGGCCCGGTCGCTCCCCTGGAAAGGCCTGTCATTGCCGCCAGTCGCCGCGTGGTCCTCGTCGTCGACGATGAGCCCCTGGTGGCCCGAGCCGTCGTCCGCTTCCTGGAGGACAGCAACGAGGTTGTCGTCGCCAACTCCGTGGCCGAGGCATTGGTGGCGATTCAGAAACACGACATCGCCTGCCTCTTGTGCGACCTCACCATGCCCGACGGGGGTGGCATCGCGTTGTTCGACGCCCTCATGGCCAGCAACCGGGACCTCACGGAGCGATTGATCTTCATGACCGGCGGCGCCGCGTCACAGGAAGCGGGGGCCTTTTTGGAGCGGGTGGGCCGCCCCATCATCCACAAGCCCATCGACATCAACCGTTTGCGCGCCCTTGTCGCCGACCAGGCGCTCCGCGCCTGATGTTCAGGCCAGTCAAAGTCAACCGTTGGCGCGGTTGAGCAAGCGCTCGGCGCTTGATCCGGGAGCGCACCGGCCTGATGGACACTGGCCCGTGCAGCGCTACGATTGCCCCATGAAAGTTGCCGCCTTCGCCGTTGCCGTCGTCATTGCAGGCAGCACCGGCTGCGAGCAGGACTGCACCACACTCGAGCCAGCCTATGCAGGGGCCGCCTCGGACGAAGCCTGGCGGGTCATGCTCGATGCCCGCGCCGACGCCACCAGTGGCGACGACGCCGCGACCTTCGCCGTGCCCACCGCCGACGCCCCGTTGCCGGCCAACACCGAGGCCACCTTCAGCTGGACGTCACCCCTCAAGGTGGCCGACGCGCGGCCCATCGACCCGCGCCTGCTGCAGCCTCGTCGCCGTCACCCGTCCTTTTTTGAGGGTGTCGCCGCCATGGCCATCCCGTCGGCCCATGCCCATCTCCCGCCCATCACGAGCGACATCTACCTCCTTGAGGTCGACGTTCCCGGCCGGACCTGTCCGGTGAGCGCCCTGACCACCGAGCTGGCGTTCACATTCCCGTCCAGCGATTGGGAAATCATTGTCGCCGCCGCGAGCCCGCCGACGGCCCGGCTCATGAGCGCCTTTCTGACCGAGAACCGGGTCACCGAAGGCGCCTTTCTCACTGCACCCGTCACGTTCACCGTCGAGGAATGATGGACTGCCTGCGGTTCCGGCGTGTCAGCGAGGCAATCGCCTTGATGGGCACTGCCATCGGTGGTGGCGTCGGCTGCTTTGACGCCACGAACCTGCCAGAGATGACGTTTGACGTCGTCGAGGCCGATGTCTGGCAAGACGGGGCCACCCGTCCGACGCCAGCAGACCCGGGTGAACTCCGGCTGCTCGTGACCAACAACCTCGATGACACCGTCAGCGTTGTTTCCTGGGACCAGCTCAAACGGGGCGGCACCGGCGCCGAGCTCGCCCGCTTTCCGGTCGGCCTTGTCCCCCTCGAGCGCGAAGGTCCCCATCACGTCGCTGTCGACGACGCCGGGCGTTTCGCCTGGGTGGGGATCTCGAACTTCGTACCAGCCGGTGGCTCGGGCCCCCATGGATTGCACGGCACAGGCAATGCCGACGGCCGGGTCCTGCGCGTCGACCTCGACACCCAGCGAACCGTGGCCGCTGTGCGCGTCGACAAAAACCCCGGCGACGTCCGCCTCGCGCCCGGCGGCGCCACCCTGGTGCTCAGCCACTTTGACCTGTTGAAGGTCTCTGACGCCGCTGCCGACGACGTCTTTGCCGGACCCGACGTCGACGCCCGCCTGGCCTTCATCGAGCCCATCACCATGGCTCGCCAGCGCATGCTGCCGGTATGCCCGGCCCCCCATGGCATGGCCTTCACCAACGACGGCCGTTCATTGGTGACGTCCTGCCTGAGCGACGAAGCCGCGGTGGTCGACGTTGACGGCGCCCTCGCCGGCCTCGACGATGCCGCCATCGTTCGCCGGGTGCCACTGCTCGAAAGCCCGGGCACCGCCCTGCGCCCATCGTGCAGTCCCTATGCGGTGACCATGACCGCCGACAACAGTACGGCCTGGGTGTCGTGCTACTCGTCGGGCGAACTCATCGCTGTCGACGTCGCCACCGCCACCCGCGGTCGGGCCCTGGCCCTGCCCGGCCTGGCGGTGTTTGGCGATGTCAGCGCAGCGGGGGATCGCCTCGCCATCGCGACCCAGGACACCGACGGCGTCGTCGTCTTCGACGTGACGGCCCCGGGGGAACTGGCGCTGGTGTCGTTCTTTGCCCTCACGCCCGATGTCTGTTTCCTGCCCCATACCGTGCAGTTCCTCGATGACGACGACACCTTGGCCGTCGTGTGCGAGGGCAACAAGCGCGAGCCCGGTTCGGTCATTGCCCTCGACGCTGACAGTGGCGCCCTCCTGGGGCGCGTCGCCGTCGGCCTGTTTCCCGACGACCTGGCCACCCAGGTGCGGCCATGAACAGGGTGCTCCACCAGCAGCTGCTGCTGTTGTGCTCCCTGGCCCTGCTGTCGACCGTGTCGTGCGCGCCCACGCCCGCGGTCGAGGTGGGACGGACGTTGTTTGCTGATCCGCGCCTGAGCCGCAGTGCGTTCAACACGGTCTCGTGCGCCACCTGTCACGACGACGGGCGGGGCGAGGGCGAAGAGCGCATCCTCGCGGGTCACACCCTCACCGACACGGTCTTCCGTCCGTCCTGGTGGGGCGGGGCCGCCCCCTCCCTGAAGGACGCTGTCGACCATTGCCTGGTGTTCTTCATGCGCGAGGCCCCGATGGAGGCCACCGCACCGGCCTCACGGGCCCTGTATGAATACCTGCTGTCGATTTCTCCCGAACGACCAGCGCCCGCCCTGCCGCTTACTGTCGTCGAGAACGTCGCCGATCTGCCCCGGGGCAATCCAGCCCGGGGGGAGCGCATCTATCAGGCCGCCTGCGCCGACTGCCATGGCGCAGCCTTCACGGGGGCCGGCCGTCTGAGCGACCTCATGTCCGTCGTCCCTGGCGACAGCGTCGACTTCGCCGAACAGAGCGGCTTTCCCCTCACCACGGTCATCGTTGAAAAGGTGCGTCACGGACCGTTCTTCGGCGTCGGCGGCACCATGCCGCCGTTCTCCGTCGAGGCCCTCTCCGACGACGACCTCGGCGCACTGCTTGGCTACCTCGTGCCCATCGAGTGACGGCGGGAGCTACTGGCCGAAACGCGCCACCAGCGCCGTCGCCCGCTCCACGAAGGCGGCCTTGCGGTGGCGCTCCCAGTTCTTCCAGGTGCACAGCGTCGTCGGATCGGTGACCCGATCAACAAAGACCTTGCCGTCGAGGTGATCGACCTCATGTTGGTAGGTGCCGGCGGTGAGGCCCCTGGCCTCGAAGTCCAACGGCTGTCCGTCCCGGTCCCAGGCCTGCACGCGAATGTGGGCGAAGCGCTTCACGGCTCCGCGCAGATCGACGACGCTGAGGCAGCCCTCTTCGTTCTCGAACTGTTCGTCCGTCAGTGGCGTGAGTACCGGGTTCACGAGGACGGTCAGCGGAATGGCCGGCTTGTAGGGATAGCGGGGATTGTTGCCGCGCACCTCAATGGCGCACACCCGGATGGGGTTCATGACCTGCGGTGCAGCCAGGCCCGCCCCGTCGGCGTCGCGCATGGTGGCGATGAGGCTGTCGATGAACGTCTGGGTCTCAGCAGCCAGCAACTCGTCGCGGGTGAGTTCACGGCTGCGGACCCGCAGCACGGGCTCACCAAGGGTGGCAATTTTCAGAATGGACATGGGCTCTCCTCAGGCAGACTTCTACGTACTTTCTCTCACCTTCACTCACCTTCACTCACCCCTGCACTTCTTCACTCACCTTCACCCTCGCCTTCACCTTCACCCTCGCCCTCGGCTGGCTCCTCGACGCACACACCCTTGGCGAACGTGCACACGGGCAGGCCACCAAACAGCGAGACACAGCTGCCGCCGGCACCGCACGCCGCGCAGGGTGCCCCTGGGGCGCAGCCCAGGGCCTCGCAGTCGTCAAACGACGCCGGGAACGTCGACAGCCCGAGGGACGCACCCGCCGCCACCGAACAGCGCTCCCCGGCGGCGCAGTCGCGGGTGAAGCCCCGTTCGGCTTCGCTGACGGCGCCGTCCTCGTCAAAATCGGCGCTTGGCTGGCTGCACAGGGCGTAGCAGAGGCCGTTGCCGGTGCCGCCCAGCAGTGGGTCGTCGGGCCCAAAGACCTCGGCAGTACAGCGGACGGGGGGCGGTCGCTGGAGGGCGCGGTAGGGCGTGTCGTCGCAGACCCGATGGGCACCGGGCTGGTAGGAACACGTCCGGTCCGCAGGGGCCGCGGCGGCGCCGGCGCTGGCTTCGTCGGCGTTGGCGACGTCGACGGCGTCGCCGCAGATGCCTTCGACGCGCCCGCAGCGGGCGCCGCCTGCGCCGAGGTCCAGGCAGTCGAAGCCGCCCGCCAGGTTGCAGGCACACGCCCCGTCGTTGCCATCGCGGCAGGTCGCCAGGTCGCAACGCCGCCCGCTTTGGGGATCGGCAGGATCTGTGAGTTCAAAGACCCGGACGATGGCGTCGAGGGGGCCACGTCCGCAGACCTCGTCGACGGGACAGCCCACCGCCGGGTCCCGCACGCCACAGGTCTGCTTGCATTGGGTCAGGATGACGAGGTTCTGATCGTTGTCGGGGTTGTCGGGCAGGTCGAGCCCCATGAACGCGCACCCCCGGCCGTCGGCGCAGGCATCGGCGTCCGCCAGGGCGAAGCAGACGGCGTCGACGTCGGCGACCACGGGCAAACACACACCGTGGATCGGGGCCAGTCCACCGCGACCGTCAAGGGCCACCTGGACCTGACAGGCCTCATCAGCCCCACACCGGCTCGGGTCCTCGACGCCGACACCGGTGCCGTCGTCGACGATGCATGACGTTGCGCACACCCCGGTCAGCCCGAGCCGCGGGCTGTAACAGACCAGCCCTTCAGCACAGCCGCCCTGGTTGACGTCGACGGTGCACTCGGTGCCGGGCGCCAGGCCCGCTTCGCCTTCACCTTCACCTTCACCCTCGCCTTCACCTTCGCCTTCGCCCTCGCCAAGGGTGATTGGCTCGGGCCCGGGCGGGCAGGCCGCCAGCACGCTCACGGTGATGGCACACCAGGCAGCATGGCGACGAAGCAAACCGGTCATGCACAGCATGAGGTGATGTTCCCACATTGCGGTGCGGCCTCAATGGGCGCCGGCCCGGGTCGACCAAGAAGCACGGCGTTTCCAAGCGCATTGGTGCCGGGACAGCCACCACCCAGAGACCTGCCTTTTCATGGCGCGCGCGTGCGTCATGCTGTCCGGCATGTCCCGCGCCGAGAAAACCAAGTCGTCATCGAAGCCCCGCGCCCCCGTCACCCGCAGCACGGGACGTCCCCACCTGCTGGTGGCCGCCCCCGACGGCACCGTCTACGAGCATCCGGGGCTGGAGATGGCCCTCGACAACGGCCTCGACTTCCTGCGGGTCACCCCCCGGGACGTGATTCCCCTCAAGGAGGGCTGGGACCTCATGGCGATGCCGGGCACCCGCCCGGTGGGCTACGACCCGGCGACAGGCCAGTTCGTGACGCTGACGACGTTCACCGCCGACGACGGCACCACGTTTGAGCCCTGGGCTGTCGCCTGCCACCCGCCGCCGGGCTACGTGCGCAACCATCACGCGGCGGCCGTCTACACCGACGAGACCCACCCCGACACCAAGCTCAAGGCCCTCCACGAGGAGATCGTCGCCAAGCGGGTCCGCGACGAAGCCAAGGCCCACAAGCGTGGGCTGCGGGTCCTCGACGCCGCTGGCGACGACGCCCGCCCCGGGTTGCCCTTGTGGGCCTACACCGCCGTCGGCGCCACCGACAAAGGCACCGTCGCCGCCCTCTTCCTCGCCGACGAGACCAGCCGTTGGGCCCCCGAGCTCTTCTACAAGGGCGACCTCAAGGACAAGATCGCGACCCGCATCGCCGAAGACCCCGACAACCAGGTCTTGAAGCAGATCGCCAGCTGCGCCACGGACTCCCTGTGTTGCTGTGCGTCCAACGTCTTCAACGAGCGCTGGGAAGGGGCTGTGCCCATCGCGCCAGCGTGCACGGCGGCGTGCCTGGGGTGCATCTCCAAGGAGCCGGAGTGGAACACCCCGGTGCCCCAAAAGCGCCTCAAGTTCCAGCCGACCCCCGAGGAGATAGCAAGGGTCATCGCCAGCCACCTCGAGCGGGCACCAGAGCCGATGATGTCATTTGGTCAGGGCTGCGAGGGCGAGCCCACGATGAACGGCCCCGTCATCATCGAGTCCATCCGCCAGGCGCGGGCCCGCACGTCGCGCGGCATCATCAACATCAACACCAACGGCTCTCGCCCCGAGACCATTCGTGCCTGTGCCAGGGCGGGTGCCAACGCGTTGCGCATCTCGCTCAACACGTTCGATCGCGACGTGTACACGATGTACTACCGCCCCGCCGACTACGACTTCGACGACATGATGCGCAGCTTCGCCGTCGGCCGCGACGAGGGGCTCTATGTGAGCATCAACCTGCTCATCTGGCCCGGGTGGACCGATCAGATGGTCGAGGTGGATCGCATCTCCACGCTCGTCGACGACGGCCGCCTGCAGATGATCCAGCTGCGCAATCTCTGTGTTGACCCCGGCTACTACCGCAAGGCCCTGCCCCCTCGCTCCCAGCGAGGCCCGCTTCTCGGCATGAAGGGCTTCGTCAAGGAGCTCCACCGCCGTCACCCCACGCTGCGCTTTGGCACCTTCAACCCCCGCCTGGCCGCTGATTGGTGGCCCGAGGTGCCGGCGTTCGTTGGCGGTCGTCTGTAGTGGGCTGACGTCGTCAACCGTGGCGACGGCGACGGGCCAGCCACAAGGCCAGCAGGAACGCGGGCAGCGGCGACCTGGCCGCCGTCGTTCCACAGGCGCAGCCGCCGTCCCCGGCACCCTCGTCGACGGCGGCACCGGGCACCGGGAACGTTTCAAACCCGCCACATCGCCCATGGCCTTCGTCGTCAACGGCGCAGTCCTGCAAGCACAGGGACTCCAGGTCGAAACAGGGATCAGCCAGCAAGGGTGCCTCCACCTCGATGACAGCGCCGTCGGCGGTGCTCTCGACCACCGTGATGCGCAGGTCCGTGGCAGCCCCTGACAGCAGGTTGGTCGAGAACACCGGATTCTGCAGGCTGCGCGCGGCCACGTTCGTCGAAGGTCCGATCGCCTGTCCGGTCTGGAAAAGGTCCGCAGCGTCGTTGCGGGGACGGCCGCGTTGGAGGTCGTAGGCGCCGTCAGCCTCCTCGACCATGAGCATGCTGTCGAAGGCGACGCAGTTGACGCAGTTCTGCAACGTGGCGATGTAGTTGCCGGGCGCCGAGGCCGGCCGCTTCTGCAAGCGCACCCGCTCAATGAATACGCCGCTGTCGACGTCAAGGTCGCCATCGATCGCATCGTCGGTCCGCTGCCGATGCTCGACCATGAAGAACTCGTCTCCCTGCCCGACCTTCACCACGACCCCGCTGCGAGCAGCACTCGGGATGGTGAAGCGTCCGGGCCCATTGACGTCGATGACGTTGGCCCAGCCGATGGCGACGCGCGAAAACGGATCGAGCAGCGATGCCGGCGTCGAGTAGAACCAGCCCCCCATCACCGTCCAGGGCAGGTCCGTCGTCGTCCCCGCCTCGTTGTACAAATCACAAAACCCGAGCAGGTGGCCGAACTCATGGACAGCGACGAAGGTCTCCCGGGCCGGGGCCCTCGCAAAACCGGCAATGCCGATGGAGGGCACGGTGATGCCGTCTGTCCCCGGGGACGGGTACACAAACGACGGCAACGGCCCCAGGAAGCTCAGCAATGGCTGACTCGACAGGTCCTTCACCGGCAAGGCGATGCCCGGAAACTGCGCATTGCTGACGACGATGACCCCGTCGACGAAGCCGTCGGCGACCCCCTGCTGGTTGCCGCTCGTGTCAAAGGCCGCGAGGTCGACGCCGCCCCCCGACGTGCAGCGCCGCTCGGCGGAAGGGCCTGCCGTCGCGCACAGCAGCGTCTCGTTGAGGAAGAGCATGGCATCTTTGAGGGTCTGGGCCGCGCCGGCGATGTCACCGTCA
>Ga0247834_1002820_pt1 | contig 25085 bp, 10 predicted proteins | sample LaCruzMarch2015__8_FD_187118 | JGI IMG/M metagenome (GOLD analysis project Ga0247834, IMG submission 187118) | Freshwater microbial communities from meromictic Lake La Cruz, Castile-La Mancha, Spain - LaCruzMarch2015_12m | ecosystem: Environmental > Aquatic > Freshwater > Lake | place: Spain...
AGAGGACAATGACGATATAATCCGGCCAACCCAGCGATTTGACTTTGCGCGCCACCTCGATTCCTCGCCCTCCTTTAGCCCCCCACGCCTGCAGAGCCGCGCCGTTACGGAGGAGCGTTTCCCCCTCAGGGATTTGGAAATTAGCAGGCAAGGTCCATCCATCTGTAACCGTGCTGTACCAGCCAACCCGACCGTCCCGCGCCTGAACTAAGAGGTGGCTTTGCCCCCAGGGAACCGCAGAAAGAACTGGGAAAGGAGGCTGCGTGCAGGCCATCCATCCCCTACGGGAGGTTCCATCGACTGGTTTTGGACGATAAACATCAAGCACGGCTGTTCCATCGGATCGATTACGGAAGCACCAGACCCCGCCCGCCTGAGCCACCACGACCGTTTGCCCTGACGATTGTGCCGGATCCTCAAGACGCACAGCCTCGGAACCGGATTTCCACGAGTACCAGCCCTCCCGACCTTCCGATTGTTGGAGGAAATAAAAGGATCCTTCCAGCCACACGGCCGCTTGGATCTTCCCAGGAACTCCCGACAAGGTCACCGGTTCAGACGTCAGACTCCCATCCCCTGCCTTCAGCCAAGCGGCGGATCTCGATGCCTTGGTGGAATCTTCGGAAGCAGGAAAAACCATCGCTTTTTTTTCCTCTCCGACCACAACGAGAAGATCCCCCGAGGGATTCGAACTCTCCAACCAGGAAGATCCCCCAGCAGATAAAAACAGAACCTTCTTTTGGCCGCTAGAGTCAGGCGTCAGTGCCCATAGCCCCGCAGGGGTTCCATAAAAAACGGCATCCTTCCCGGAAAAAGGAGGAAGATCCCGCTTTTCCGACCAAGACAGATTCTCCTGCGATCCGGCAACGAGCCACCCTTGACTCGAGACCAAAATCAAAAAGAAAAGACCGAGCCTGTTGAGAATTTGCATTCTTTTGCAATAATATAGCCGAAGAGATCGTTTGTGGAAACGAGGATTCATGTCGGTCGCATCTGAAGAACGAAATAACCAATTTGAATCGTCGACAGAGGCGGCAGATGGATTGCGGGCATTACGAAGAAGGAATACTCAAAAAGCAGAAATGTTGATTTCGTTTTGGATCTTCTCGGATCTAAGGATTCGACAACTCGTTGGACCTTTTCAGATCCTTCTCGGAATCAAACATCTGCCTCGGCTTTGGCATTTCAAACCTGCCCGCCATCTCCAACTCGGGCAGGCTTTTGCGAAGCTCATCCATTTGCAGGCCGGGATGCTTTTCGAGCCATTTTTTTCCGACCCAGCCTGACAAGGGACTTCCCTCTTTGGGTTTGAAATCGAATTTGGCCGGATTCGTCAAACCGGATGAATCCAAATTCATCTCTTGGTTGTGGGTCAAGGTAAGCAGGGCTGCGATTTCCGGTTTTTCCGGCAACCGCGTGGGCCGCGGGCAGGCCACCCACACATTCTCAGTGAAGGAATTCCCCGTGGGATACTCAGGTTTTTCCAGCATCTTAGGCAGATCAGGATATTTCTCGCTCCAAGGCGGCTTGAGGTAGCCAAACTCTTCCAGATTTTTCATGTGATGTTTACTTTGCAGGTTGTACTTGCGGCTGATGCCGCGGTCGTCGAGATGCAGCCCGATGGCACAGTCCACGACTAGGTTTTCAGAACAACGGTGGTCGTGCCCACCGCCGATAAATAGGCCGGAAGCACAACGGTAAATCACGTTGCCGGTCACCACGGCACCACTGTGTCCGTCATCCAGATAAATTCCGTTCGCATTGGGGGAATGATGGATCAGGTTCCCCTCAATTCGGTTTCCCCGGGCAGCCCAATCCCCGTTGACGTAAATTCCTCCCAAATCCCCGCTGTCCAATCCTAGATGATAGATCTCGTTCGCCTCGATCTGGTGCTCGTTTCCTGTAAAAACCACTCCGGAGTTGTTCAGCTCACACAGCAGGTTGTGACTGAATTCAATCCCCACTCCAGCCAACTGCACCCCAGGACTGACGGTGCGGACGCGTCCCGGTTGCCGGACATAGTTGTTATCTACCCGCAACCCTCCGGAGGTGAGGGATGGACGCTCCCCTGCCTCCAGCCACATTCCCTCATCGCCGGACTCCTCTATATTGTTCGATTGGATCCGATGACCCGTGCCACCTTTCACGCGTAGTCCAACCCCGCCGTTTTTTAACAAAAGGCAACCCGCCACAGTCACGTTGGAACCTCCCGTCACAGAGACTCCCTCCTTCAGCCCGCCTAAAATGGTTACTCCCTCCAACCGCAGATGGGATACCCCGGCCACCAACACCACTGGTCGGTTCAGATCCACGAGAGAGAGTTTCTTCTCCTCCCCCTTTTCCTTGGGCCAGTAGAGAACAAGCTGTCTCTCGAAATCAAAACACCACGTCCCAGGTGTCATCCCCTCCACGAGATTCCAGGCATACCAGGGTTCCTTGCCATCGCCAGGACGGGTTCCGTTTACCTCCTTGGTATACTTCGAGCCGATGCCCTTGCTGACCGACTCGGCGAATCGGATCGTGTTGTTCGTGGTGTCGATCGAATCCACGCGTACTGTCTCCATCACCCACGGCACACGCCAGAATCCTGCAAGCCACAGTCCCTCCTTCACTGCCTGAACCCAGCGGGCCGGCTCTTCCCCACGGTACTCGAACTGGCCACCTCGCCGTTCTTTTTCCGATCCGCTGTCCAAAACCTTTTTCATAGTGGTGTATCCTTCGGCCGGCCAGCGGGCCAAAGGAACACGCTCATCGCCACGCAACAAAGTCGGCAGCCCTCCTGATCCGATAAAGACCCCCTTCGGCATCCCCAGTTCGCTGCTTCCTGGCAGGTTGGTCCAGCTGAGGGCTACTACGGCAGCGGCTCCCTCAGCGGGCAATCGAGCGCGCAGAACCGCATCCTCCAGCGGGCTCCAGGAAGACCCGTTCAAAGGCCGAACAGCGAGGAGACGCGCCTTCCTTGGCTCCACACTTTGCAGGATGGTGGGCGCCTCTGGCGTGCCGTCGTGGTTCAAATCGAGCGTCAGACCCTCCCGCAGGAAATAGTCGCCCGGCTCGAGCCGGATCAGGATGCTTTTTTTGTTTCCGCCGGACTCAGCGCGCAGGCGCGCCACCTCTTCTAACGCCCCGGAAAGACTATTTTTTTCCTGCCCGTCAGATCGGACCGTCAGCTTCACTTCCTCCGCCGATAACGCGGAGGCGAGAGCCATCCATCCCAGAGCCAACCCCCAACCGATATCTCTCATTTTTTTTTGCGACGCACCGGGGAAACGGAAGTCTTTTGAAAGGAGAGGGCGGTCCGACGTATGCCGGCAACTCGCTCGGTCTTCCATGGCGGCCGGGCATCGGGGGTTTTCAGGCTCAGTTCAATATCCCGAAAAATAGCACCTTCGGTATCGCGGACAAAGAATCCCCAAGAAGGCAACGGACCAAAGATAGGAAACTCCGGATAATGCTCACGATGTTCGGGCACCTCTCGTTTTGCCTCCGCCTTGGTCCCGCCACCCGGAAACTCCATTCGGATGTTTTCCATGATCAGATCCCGAATCGGTGCCCCCGGAACGCCGGTAACGAGGATGCCAGCCCGGCGCTTATGGCCCCACAAATCAAATCCTTCCTCCCAGACGGTCCCGCGGATGTTCCGCAGAGTCACCCCACGGATCGTTCCTGCCGGCTTGGGTTTTTGTCCTGGGAGATAAGTTCGTTTCCGTTCCCCCAAGCGGATAAAAATCGGGCCCGAGACACGATCCATCACCAAGTCGCTGACTAAAATATTTTCCACCCTCGCCCCGTCCATGCTGATGATCTTCACCCCTCCCCCATGGGTATCCCGAATGATGTTATTGCCAAAAACAACGTTGCGAATGTCTCCCCGGGACTCCGTGCCGATTTTGAATGCACCCCAATGGCTTTTGATGATACAGCCGGTCACGGTGATGTTCTCACAGGGCGAATCCCCAGTGCTTTTGAGGCAAACGGCGTCATCCCCGGTATCCAGATCACATCCGGTTACGATGACGCGGCGTGAGGAATCAATGTCGATGGCATCGTTGTTGCCGTTGACGTGACTGTGAATGGTGATCCCGCGGATCATGGCCCCATCGCAATCCAACAAATGGGTAACCCAGGCAGCGGAGTCCCGCAGGGTAACTCCCTCCAATAGGATGTTTTTTGAACGGATAAAGCGAATCAGGAAGGGCCGCTTGGGCTCATCCATCGGGAATTGTCCTCCTTGGCCGTCAATCACCCCCTGCCCGGTGATGGAAACACGGTCCTGATCCAATGCAACCACCAGGCCACAGCCCCGCTCCTGATCCACGGCATCCACGAAAGCGCCGATATCGTGCCGATAGTCCTCCAGTCTTGGACTGCCGAGGATTCTTGCTCCCGACTCCAAATGCAGACGGACATTGGAACGAAGCAAAATTGTTCCGGTCAAATAGTCCCCCGGAGGAACAACCAAGGTGCCACCCCCGGACTCATGAACCTGGTCGATCGCTTTTTGGATTCCAGGCGCCTGACTTTCGAGTGAACCGGCGACCACCCCAAACTGTTGAAGAGTTGTTTCTCCCATAGATAAAACATAACAATGCCGTCCCCCCAACACCCACGCCAGAGGTTTTTGCAAAAGATTGTCTTTTTTGCAAAAGACCTTGAGTTGCAACTCACACAGCCCGATAGTTTGTAGAATATGAAAAATGCCTCATTCATCCCCATGTTGTTGGCTACTGCCCTACTGTCCCATGCTTCCGACAAACCTGTCGCCTTTTGGGAGCCTGCAAAATCCGTCGAAGCGGACGGAAAATTTAGCCTGATCGATACTTACGGCGGCCAAGCTTTGCGGGGACAGGGCAAACTCGTGGATGACAAGGATGTGCCGGGTGGCAAAGCACTCGAGTTTGACGGCAAGGAGATCGCCCCAGGCAACTCGGGAGCTGGGTTAGGGCGAGACCTGACTTGCAGCCCGGGACTTTCCCTTCGGATCTATCTCAAGCCTGATTTTCAGGGACCCGTAGAACAGACACCCTTCAAATATGGCGACATCGAATTGCGCATGTACACGAACAACTCCCGCCTTTCCCTATTGCTACGAGAGAAGAAATACTCCATCTCCGGTAATGACTTCCCCTCCGCTTCCTTGCCGATCAAACCCAATGATTGGAATCTGGTGGAAGTGGAAATCAATGGTGCCGACATGCTTTTAAGGATCGACGGCTTGGAAATGAAAGCCTCTGGCAACCCCTCCACTATGAGCGGGGCGCTCACTGACGCACCCCGAATCGGCGGCTGGGGAAACCGCCCATTTAAGGGACGAATCGGGCCCATCCTCTTGGCGAACGGCAAGTTACCAGCAAAGAAATAAATCGGATTCTTTGGCTGTTCCAAGCTAGGAACAGTAACAAGCGAGCCGTAACAAATTAGGGGCGGCGCAAGGCCCTGATACCCACCAGCATGGCAAACCCCATGAATAACAGTGCGCCGGATGAAGGCTCCGGAACTGCCACGGTGATCTTTCCATCTGTGGTAAAGGTGGAAACATCCCATTGCAAGCCAGCCCCCAACGCCAAGTCTTGATTGAGAGAGGTGAGTAAAGTTTCCAAATTGAAAGCGGTCGCACCTGAACCAAAATCAGCAGTGCCCCAATCCAGTAGATCGTAGGTATCCGAAACCTGAAAAGCATAAGAATTCCATGCGGAAAAATCAAAAAGGGTGCTGGAAGACATGGTAAGGAGCCCACTCACGTTGATGGCGTCATAGGTCAAGCCACGGGACGTCGGAGCACCAATTTCGAAAAAGAACTTACCCGAGGATGAGGCATCAAGAGAGGCGGCTGTGAGTAGCCCTGGGCTATTTCCAGGAGCCAGAGTTCCTCCATTCAGAACCACATCCCCCAGAGTGCCAGATCCCATTAAAGTGCCCCCACCATTAACCACGGTTCTACCTCCTGTGCCATTCATAAGAAGAGTTCCTGATGAATTAACAACCGTATTTGTGGATGATTGAATCGAACCGGTATTTCTTACCTCTAAAAGGCCTGCGGATACCGTTGTTGTCCCCGTATACGCATTACTGCCCGATAACACCTGCGTACCAAGTCCATTTTTTGTTAAAGCCATGATGTTGTTGACACCTGGGACTAATGAGGCGAGTTGGCTCTTATCTCCGTCTTGAATCGCACCACTAAACACCGTTTGGTCTCCCAATTGAGTTTGCAAGGTCAACAAGGATGTTCTGCTATTCGTTCCAGCTACCACCGCTAAGGCTGTCACCACCCCATCTCCACTCAGCCCTCGAATAAAGGGCGTACGGGCATTGGCCGAATCTGCAAGATTAAAATATCCGCCCGACTCTACATTGACTTGGGGAAGTGAATTGGAAGCATTTCCAAAAGCATAACCGGTAGCCAAGGTCGTAATCACTCCTTTGCCGACCGTCAAACCGGCGTTGTCGGCGAAATTCGTGTTTCCCGAACTAAAATTCACCGCCACAAAGTCACTTCCATCTGCTCCGGCTGTGTCCCTGACCAAACGAATCGTTCCATTGGCTACCGTATTCGAGGGACCTACGCTTGCGGAAATCGGCATAAACCTCAGACTTTCTCTGCCAGAGGTCAAAATGCCATTCGCCCCCGAAAGGACGTTGGTGTAGCCCCCCACCGTAATCGTCCGAGTCTGTCCTCCCAAATCAAAACCTCCTCCCAAAGTCAGGCGACCATTAACTCCTCCAGCTACCCCCTTATTGACTCTAAAGTCGCCATTGATGGTGATCGTGGAGGCTCCCACTTGCCCACTATTTCCAAAAATCGTACCCCCATTGATAGTTAGTGGTCCGGTTCCGTAAGAGCTCGCCGTCACACTGGTTCCACTCACGGTAGCGTTGGCGCTGCCCCCACGCACAGCTCCACCGTCATTCAGGGTCAAACCACCAGAAAAGGTGTTGGCACCGTTGAGCAATACGAACTGGTTCGAGGAATTGACTGCACCTCCGATGGTCAGTTTGCCAGCTCCCGAAATTGCCCCATTTGCGGTGATCATAACCGTGTTGGTGTTTGCCAGTCCTGTGTACCAGGTTTGATCGGCCGTCAGATTGATCGGGGCCGCTATGGTCAGGGTGCGACTGGTGGAAGCGCGAATGTCGATTCCCGATGCACCTAGTCCAAGAATCCCAGTTCCCCCAACTGCATTACTAATGGAAATGTTGGCGTTTGGAGTGGTTGAAAAAAGAATACCCGCTACGCTGAGCCCAGTGCCAATCGTGCCAGTCGTAGTTGCGGAGTTTGAATTATTGTAGACGATGATGTTGCCGATGTTGGGCACCACCCCGCCGACCCAACTATTACCCTGATCAAGTGCGTTGCCATTGTTTCCCTTGAAAATTTGTGTCTGTGCTTGGGAAAGGGAGAGAGACGATACAAGAAGTGAAAATAGAAGGAGTGCGTTTTTCATAATGTAAACATGCTTGCGTATTTTACATCTGCAAGCGGATTGATGTTTCTTGCAATAATTCACTTATTTTCTAAGTTTCTGGCTGATATTGATTTATGAATTTGATGGTGAGAATAGAGCCTGTTTTATACGAAAAAATTTCTTTATTCCTAATAGTTTTGCAAATTGATTTTCAAACGAATAAACTTTCGATCTATTTCCTGTTCCACCATAAATTGCGCTTGAAAGCCGGTGGGATTGTTCCTTCCACTGGTTCCGTTTGATACATCAAACTCAAGGGCATTCGTTCCAGGCAAAAATCCGTTGGTCAGTTGAAATCCAAAAAGTACATTGGTAGCCGCACTGCTGGGCAACCACTGGTTGTACGAACCCCCGCTCAGATTAACGTTCGTGCCATTGAGGCGGGTCGCCAGGAGGGTATTGTCCGCCGAGATTCGGAAATATATTTTTAGTTGGTTGGTGACGACCCCTGTGAGATCGAAAAAAGTACGATAGGTATAGGTTCCTATGGCCGAGTTGCCCGACCCGCTACTGGCGGGGCCAATCCACTTTGAATTGGTGCCGTTGGTTAGCCACGCCGAGTTGTTCGTAATCACATAGGCGCTGGTGAATGTGCTGGAGCCGGGTTTTTTTACCGTCCACGTGCTACTCAAGACCCCGTTGGTCTGGAGGGAAAAAGCAGCATCCTGCCCCGTGTTGGCGATGAGGTAGTTTTCAAAAACACCGCTGGCAGAGTCTGTCCACCAAGTCTGCCTCTCAAAACCCGGCGCCACGTTGGTTTGGCTGATTCCGGAAAGCTTTTGAACTCCCGCGCTGGACCATGAGTTTGTGTCGGACAAGTTCCAGGATGTCTCCCCCCAGGCGTTGAGGGTGGGATCATTCGTGCGTATCACACAGGTCAACCGCAGTCCCTGTCCGTCATGCTGAAATTGTGGAAGGACACCACCATCTGAGGTGCTAACGGATCCTCCCAGTGCATATTCCAGCAGGTCGGCCACACCATCCCCATCCGCATCCCCAGGAATAGCGGAGGTCATGGGGGCAACGGACACCTGATTCGTGCCGTAGCTCAATCCGAGGAACTCCTGTTGGGATCCGTCCTGAACAGCCAAAACCTGGTTCTGGTTTAGGAGACTGGCGGTCGGCATACTTTCGCCGATGCGGTAGGGAAACAGCATCACGCGAAACTGGGGATCTACGACGCCATTGCGAATGAAGCGCATGCGGCACCCGGTGATCTGACTGTTCACGTTCGCCCCCTTTCCAGCCTTTTGGCTGCTGACATAGTTCAACTCCAGCAACACGGATGGAACAGAAGTTCCCCACCCTTGCATTGGAGGAACGGCCAGCACCATCAGGCGCCGGTTATCGGCAGAATCCTGGGGAGCGAGAATCACCCGGTTGGTTGCGGCAATTACCAGGTTCGTCAAGGTGATGCCGTTTGTGACCGTTTTATTGCTGAGGATGATGTTGGCCAGTGCCGTGTTGGTCTGAATGGATCCCGCATGGACGGAAGAATCCAAAGTCAGGTCACCCTCCAATTGCAAAAACCACTCATACTTTCGCGGCAGACTGTCTTTCACGACATCATCCAAAACTAGAAGATAAGGTCGGGACGTACGCCGCAATAGGAGGGTACGATTGGCCCGGCTCATCTGATTATAAGGCGCCCGACCGTAGCGGAGGCCCGCGTATCCGAAATTGGGCTGATAGGAGATGTTGGTCGGAATCCATTCCAAGCCCGGCCAAGGCTGACCGTCGGCTGTGCGCGGTAGGCCCAAGTCAAACGGGTTGCTCAATTCATCCTCCCAGGGCGGGGTATAATTCGTGGTCATGAGGGGCCAAGGATTGGGGGATGGATATTTCCAGTCATAGGCGTACTTGAGATCAGCCGAGACCACCATCCGCGTCGAGTCGTTGGTGTAGAGAGTGGTCTTCGCCGCCGGAGCCTTCCACGGCTGGGCCAATCCATCGACATGGACGATGGAATGCTCATCACTATTGAGGAAATTCAGCCAGTCCAAATCGCCCACCCAAGATCGACCGAGCGCACAGAGCGTGAAGGTGCCTCGGTCCACATTGTCATGCCCGGCGAAGAAACCGTCCGGCCGAGCGTCAAAATGAACATAAAGGGCATTCGTAGTGGCATCGGATCGGGCGATGGTCAGCCCCCTCTCGGGATAGTTCACGGATTGTGGCAGGCCTAAGGAGGAGATGCTGGAGCTCGTCGACCAATCGCTCGCAAACAAGCCCAGTTCGATGTAGCTCTGGGCCCGACCGATCCAGTCCGTGTTGTCATATCCCTCCCAAGTGTACCAGCGCCACAGGGCGTTGAAGGCTGGATCTTCCGGCAAGGCATACCGGGCCGTCACCGGATAACCCGGATAAGGAACGAAGTCCCCGGAGCCGTGGCCGGTGAAGATGCCGTTCGTGAAGGGTTGGATGGATTGGAGAATGTATCGGGCATGGTTGGTGAAGTTGGGATGCTTGAAAAAATTTGTCCCGTCATTGGGTCGTCGAGCCATGGCCACGAATAGGGCTGAACTATCCCGGAAAGCGGTGGCAAAAGGATAGGCATCCTCGAGGCAGGCACCCGAGGCGTAGATTTCCTGCTCCATGAAACGTCGTGTCATGTTCGTCCACTTGGCATACGTGTTTGAGATATAGGCCTGCGTGGCGGGTGTGTTGTTCGTCTCGCCCTCAATCGCCAAAGCCAACATGGGAAGAGCGCCATGATAGAGTGCGTGGTTCGAGACGATTCTTCCGTCGGCCAAGTCCATCCCGAAGCTCACCCGATTGGAAATCGCCGTGGCAATTGCGGATCGAACGATCTCTCGATCGGCTTCGGACATCTCGTTGTAAAGGAAATCGTAGGTCATCGCCAAACCCAGATCTCCCATGATCCATCCTGTCGTTTTGCTCCAAGCATTTGTTGTCCAGACGGTGTTAGTGCCGATTTGCCGGGCCCTGAGAATCAGCCGGCTGTAACCCACCGCTGCATCCCGTGACATCTGGCGAAGTGCTGCATCATTATCGACAATCCCCTTCAAACCGACGCAAAACATGGCAATATTGCGCATTTCGTCCGCCTTCCAATACGTGTCGACTTGGGTCGAGGTTGGATCGGTCGCGTCCTTCAGAGATGCAAGTATGGCTACGAGCTGGTTGGTGTTGGTGTAGCCACTGACAAATCCATTGATGGATGTCATCGCCTTTTTCCCGCACGACGTATTTGTGAGGCGGTTGCGCAGGTCGGCGATCTCGTTGCTGTTCATGACCAATCTGGGATGCACTCCAACAGGAGGTGTAGTAGACCAAACTCGACTCACACCCGTCGATTGTGCCCAACCATTTTCTTCCATGAATCCGCATGCCGCAAAACAGACTATCAAAATGCGAATCATGGCTTTGGGCTGAAGGCTCTTCTGCACCGCCATGATCCACCAGGATCATGGAAGCACTACTTGGTGACTTGGATACGAAGGAAGAGACGCGGATTCGTTCCTGGGACCGAATACTCACGACGTTCGAAATTTTCCGGCACTCCTTGAGAAACGGGCAAAGTATAGGGTGCATTGGTATTCATCCAGCTATCTGGGGATAGGTCATCGGAAGTCTGTGGTTGGTAGGTCAAAGTCAGGTCATTCGCCCGAACCACGACCGAAAGGACAAGGTCGTTTCCTGAACGGCGCACAGTTGTGGGCTGGGCGTCATCGGATGTCGGTGAACTGGCACCGCCCAGGGCATAACGGAGAAGGGTTTCAGAAGTCAATGGAGAACCTTGCGCCCAAAGTTCATACGGGTCGGTTGGGCCCGCAGCCGTGACGACGGTCGCGATAGAGGTTGAAGGATCAAAGCTGATTTGCTGGTTGGCGGCCAAACCATTGGCCGAGATTCTGCTGGTACCATCCTCCAGGCTACTGGGTAGGATTTGAAATGTGCTGGTAGGCCCAGCAGGGGCTGAAGCGAATTCCATGATCACCTGATCTCTGCTAATCCGAGCCGCATAGCCAGCATTTGTGTCCGTGACCGACAATGTTCCATCCTCCACCTTAGTGGAGCCAGAGTACCCCAGATTACCGCGGCCGATGGCTAGAGTTCCCGCACCCCGCTTGACCAGTTTTCCAACTTGGCCACTCACGTCATTCAAGGTGGCTTGAATGCTATTGGTCACGTTCGAATCGGTGATCTCAAAGATCGCCCCCCCTGTTCCCACCGTCGTATCGACATAAGAGGAAATAAAGGCCGTTTGGTTAGTACTGTTGGTATAACGTATAGCCCCACCATTCAGAATCAGGGAGCTAGTGCCGGAGTTCTTTCTGATTTTCCCAAATACCTCCAAGACACCACCATTCAAAACATATGTTCCGTTGCCATTCGCAAATCCGATGACGAGATCGTTCCCGGCGGAGGAGCCCGCCTCACCCTTGATCCGTACAAGGCCGTTGTTTTGCGTGAACAGGACGGCTCCATTGGGGTTGTCTCCCACGAACATACCCGCCGAGGATTCGTTGGTGCCACCATCCATGGTAAAGGATCCGGCGCCGGCGGACATCTCAACCGAACGGATGACACCCCCGTCATGAGCATACACAACGTTCGTCAGAAAATTGGACGAATTCCCCGAACTAAGATTAAATTTGCTATTTGTTGCAACGATGGAACCACCCGTCATGTTGAAATTGACCGTGCCGTTTTGGCTTAGCGACCATGCCCCTGCAGGATTAGTTACAGCGTTCGTCGTCACCAAATTTAGTGTCCCACCCGATATGTTGATATTTGCCGTACCACTTTGAACCTTGAGAACTGTGGTGCTGGCCGAACCACCTTCTAGGCTAAAGGTTCCCGAGCCCCCGTTCTGCCCGAAATAGAGCCCGTTGCCGCTGGGGTTAGGGTTAACCACAGCCAAGGAGCCTGATGTCATACGCAAAGTACCCGTGTTGCCAGCACTTTGCCCAAAAAGGACATAAGACAAATTCGAAACCGATCCACCCGAGACCAAGACAGTGGGATTAAAAGCGGAGTTGATAGAAAGGGGCCGGTAAGAATCAAACACAGAATTGCTAGCGAATTCGAGGATGGCCGATCCTAGGACATTGATTTGACCTTTAGATACATTGGTATTCCCCTGCCCCAATGTCTGCCCTGTCAGTCGCATGACTCCGTTACTGGCGCCCGAAATTGTAAATCCGTTCGTGGCCACTTCCCCACCCACCGTTAAGACGGAGTTAGTCAGGGTGAAGGTGCGGGCTCCGTTGGTTCCGTCGTTCAACCGATCCACGGCAAAAGAAAAGCCTGTGTAAGACACATTGGCAGTGGGGGCAAAGGGGTCAACATCTCCGGGATTAAAATTAACTATGGAGCCATCGGTCAGAGTTACGGTGTTTGGGATCGGAAAAGTGGCACCGCTAAGATCGAGTACGCCACCACCCGTAATTGCCGGTGTACCGGAGTAAGTCGAAAGTTGGGTAAATTTAAGGGTTCCACCACTGATGGTCACGGGATTGGTGTACGTTCCTGTGTAGCCGGACAAATTCAACTGACCGTTCCCTGATTTGGAAAAAGTGATTCCATTTGAATTGGCAGAGTTGGAAAGAACCGTGGACAGAGTCACTGGTCCGTTCGAGGAGGCAACATCCAGACCCAGCTTGGAACCGGTTTTCATAATGTTTGTGTTTGCCACTAAAATATCCAGATCCGACGAAGCAAAGCCCTCCGCGCCACCCAAAGACAACCCCAAGGTCGCGTTCGTAACGGAAAGATTCGTCCAGAGGCTTGTGTTGCCTGAATAAAGAGAATTTCTTTTCATGAAGCGGAGCTCGCCCCCAGTTACTGAAATCGCACCACTCATGTTGTTACTTCCGGAAAGGATCTGAAGCCCGGCACTTGATTTGGTGAGGGCAACTTTCATATTAGCAGTGGGCACTAGACCGGTCGAAGCACCATCAGAAATCGAACCGCTGAACTCATAACTGTCCCCTGTCTGAGAATTGATCGTCAGAGTGCTAATGGTTCCGGCGGTTGCATTGGAACCCAAGGCCGTAACGACCCCTGGACCGGTGAGGGCTCGGATGGTGGGGCTTCTTGCATTCCCACCATCGGAGAGATTGAAAATTCCGCCGGTCTCCACGGTGAAGACAGGCTGGTTAAAGGCTGTAGTTCCAAAGGGATTGCCTGTCGAAAGGGAGGTCACGATACCCTTTCCAATTGTCATCCCAGAGCCACTGGAAAAAATCATTCCACCTGCCCCGAAGTTGACGTTTGCGTAATCCGTTCCATCAATCCCGCTTTGATCTCTTACGAGACGGATGACACCATTCGCAACTGTGTTAGATGGCCCGGCGGTTGTCGAAAGAGGCAAAAAGCTCAAGCTTTCGTTCCCACCAACAAGAACTCCAGCGACGGAATTAGAATAACTTCCCACACTGATCGTGCGAGTCTGCGAGCCTAAATCGAACCTACCGCCAATCCTGAGCCGAGCGTTCGCAGAGGAGCCCCCCGCAGTCCAATGTGCTTTATTCACGGAAAAGTCGCCATTGATGGTGATCGTGGTAAAGCCGACGGCTCCGGCGTTTCCAAAAATTGTACCACCGTTAATCGTCAATGGGCCGGTTCCGTAAGAGCTCGCCGTCACGCTGGTTCCGCTGACGGTAGCACCAGTGCTGCCCCCACGCACAGCTCCACCGTCATTCAGGGTCAAACCACCAGAAAAGGTGTTGGCACCGTTGAGCAATACGAACTGGTTCGAGGAATTGACTGCACCTCCGATGGTCAGTTTGCCAGCTCCCGAAATTGCCCCATTTGCGGTGATCATAACCGTGTTGGTGTTTGCCAGTCCTGTGTACCAGGTTTGATCGGCCGTCAGATTGATCGGGGCCGCTATGGTCAGGGTGCGACTGGTGGAAGCGCGAATGTCGATTCCCGATGCACCCAAGCTCAAGGCACCAGTTCCTGCATTAATAGTTATATTCGCGCTAGGGTTGGTGGAGAAAAATATTCCAGCCACGGAAAGACCAGCTCCTACTGGTGCGGTGCTCGAAGATGAATTTGTATTGTTGTAGACGATGACGTTGCCGCTAGTGGGCACTACCCCACCCACCCAACTACTACCCTGATCAAGTGCGTTGGTATTGTTTCCCTTGAAAATTTGTGTCTGGGCCTTTGAAACTTGGGGAAGAAAAAAGATAAACCCCAATAGTAAGAATTTGAAAACGGTGCAGTTCAACTGCTGCAAGCACGAACATAGAAACTCTCTCATAAAATATTAGTAGCAAATGATATTAAAATCGCAAGAGGGGGATGAGGCTTTTGCATTCTTTTGCATTGCACCCCCCCGCCTCGGTCCGATCTCATTTTTTTCCAACACTCTTGCCTCTTGTGCGAGTCACTCTCGGCCAAATGTTCGCTATCGAAATCATCGGTATTTAGCAAACAGTACATTGAACGCGGAAAGGTCATATCTTTTTTGTTAAAATATTCTAAAGAATAATTGACGCTTATGACTCATTTTTTGCGCCAAATTTGCATTTTTTTGCAGTGCATTTACTTTATACCTATTCTATTGTTAATCAGCTTTTTACACCCAACGCTCTTGGCTGATTCGGGTTTTACCTCCATTTCGCCCGTAGCTGATACGTACACGAGGAAAGATTCGGCCACCTCAAACTTCGGATCCGAAAACGGGGTCTGGACCAAAAAAGCAAGCACGAGCAGTTCGGATAACGGCGACAGAAACGGGTATCTCCGGTTTGCCGCCACTCCTTTCACCGACTCCTCCACCTGGGTCGAGCAGGCCTCCCTCACACTCAAAGCCACCAACCGACCCGGCAATGGGACGACCTACTTCTCCTTCGATCTCTATGGTATGCCGGATGGCCATCCGGACGAATCGTTTGGAGAAACCACCCTCACCTTTTCGAACGCTGCCAACTCCTCCACCAATCTCCCGGGCAGCTTCACCACCAACGGGCTCGTTTACCTTGGATCGGTCAAGGCCCTCAGCACCAACGTGCCCCAGACCGTTACCTGGAACGGACACGCCCTGAGGGATTTTATCCGTGACAACCGAAACAGTGATCTCTCCTTCATCCTCGTTCGCTCGAACGCTCATGCCGATGCCTCGTCTTTTGCTTCACGCGAAAACACCAACCCCGCCCTGCAACCGATCCTCACCTTCACCGCCAGTGGAGACCCCTTTTCCACAGCAGCCGTAACCGCGAGCAGCTCGGACACGGGATCATCTCCCGCCAACGCAACTGACGGGAGCACCGGCACCCGTTGGAGCGCCTCGCCTGACACCTCCTCGACCCAGTCCTGGATCCAACTGGACCTCGGGACGAATCGGACGGTCAACCGCTTTTCCTTCATACCCTTCGAGCACGGCCGCACCTACAAACTCGAAGCCTCGACCAACGGATCGGCTTGGGCCACGCTGGCCACCGGCTTTCGCTCCAGCCCTGACTCCACCCTAAACACGAACCTTACGGTGATCTCTCGAGCCTTCCCGGATCGTTCCGCCCGCTACCTCCGGCTGACCTCTCTGTCCTCCGTGACGGGCAAGAGTATGGGGGTGGTGGAAATGCAGGCTTCGCTCAACACCCTCGCCACGCCCCTGCTTACCCGCTGGGCGACACTCTCCAACCAGGTCGCGGCCCGCACCAACACCTCATCCTCAGAGCAGATGACGCGCGCCCTCTTGGACATCTGCCTAGAACGCGCGCTGGTGGGGTTGCACGTCATGGATTCCGATTATGCTACCGGCCTAATGAACGACATCGAAAGCATTTTGGCATCCAGCGCCTCGCAGATCGCCGCCCCGGTTGCAAATCCAGGACTGCTCAGCGTCCTACGGGATCTGCAGCCCGGTGCAACCACCCCCTCCGCCAACCCTTACCTCAAGCGGATGACGAATGGGGTGGGTCTGTTTTTGGCCCAGACGGACAACCCACTTTGGGAAAAAAATACCCCGGAAAGAAATGAGCTCAGCGATTACGACGACGCCCGCCTTTCTGGCCAGCAGATGGACGCCCTCTTCTGGCTTTTTGCTCATCCCCAAAGCCCCCGCCGCCACGACCCCGAAATCCTACGGCGACTGTTGCGGCGCACGATCAACTATCTGGATGCGATGGACGTCTGGTCCACCCGTTACAACCCCGGGCAGCTTGCCGGTTTCTTCGATGATTTCGGAATGGGCCCCGCCTCCCAGGTCTTCCGCGAGTTTCTTGTTCTCTATCCCAACCTCGTTCCGACAAACGTAAAAACTCAGTGGCTGCGAGCCATGAACACGGCGGGTTCCATGATCTACTCAGCCCACAAGGATCGAGTTTCTCTATGGTACAACACCGACGTATCCCTCTCCTGCCAACTTTTCAACTTCGGCACAGTGGCCACTAACCAGGAGTGGCTCGCCAAAGGAGAGTATTTCATGAATGAACTCCTCCGCACGAATGGTCCGCTCTTTGCTGATGGAGCCATGGCCTACTATGGAATGGCCAACGAAGTAGGTGGGTACCAGGGAACCCTCACGGAGTATGTGACGCGATACCACGAAATGACCGGCTCCCCCAACGCCCTAGCCATCCTGCGAGGAATGGAGTGGTACGGTCCCATCAACGGTCCCATCCAATCTTGGTGGACGGTGGCATCTTGGAAGCACATGTGGAACGACATCGACTCCAGCGACTGCGGTGGCGAAGCGGCGGCTGGCGCTAACGCCTACGTCCGGGCCGAACTGGACCGGGATATCTCTGGAGCGGCGACTACTAAGAACTGGTACAGCCGACCCCGAGTGGATGTGGCCTGGTATCGCTCAGGGGTTACATCCTCCAATCGTCCAGATTATACCGTCTACGATCGAAATATCGAGGGGCCACGCGCCTGGTACGGTCTGTGGAATTATGCCGCTTCCCTCCGCAAACTTCCCGCCAACGAGCCGGGACTTTTCACCGTCATGGGAGCCCAAGTAGCCGAAACCAACAATTCCATCCTTAGAGTGAATGCATCGATTTTTGGAGTCTTTCCTCGCATTCGAACCTCTCCCCTGACCGGGGCATTCTCCGACGGGACATTCGCGGACTATCAACGCCATGCATGGTTGACCTCTGACCTGCAAGGCGACGCCACCGTCCGCCGCGATTTCAGTGCCTTGGGAACCTCCTACAAACTCCACGTTGACGGAAGTTCCTCCAAAGGCACCGAAATCCCCTGGACCGCTCGCCAGATTTGGCTGGGCTTTCCCGATCGGATCATCGGCCTGCTCGACGTGACCCCAAACGCGAACACCAACGCCTACGAAGTTCAGGGGGTGATCCGCCTCGGCTTCGGGGGAACAGCCGCCAGTTCTCCCAAAACCATCGCCGCCACGGCCACCAACCGCTGGAACTACGGCAACCTCACGCTGGTTCTCCACAACCACAACTACGCCGCCCTGATCACGAATCTTTTTAACTTTCGCTACACCAACAACCCCGCTCCGGGCGCTAGCCCGAATCCCATCACTGAACTGACCCTACTGGATTCTCCCTCAGCACAGAGTAACACCGCACCCGTGGCTTGGACGGCCGGGACTCGACGGACCTTCCTAACAGAAATTCGTCCCAACACCGCCAGCAACGACTACACGGTCGCAGAGTTAGTCCTATCCAACGGATTGATCGGACTGGAAGCCGCTGACATCAACTCCAATCGCAAATTTCGAATCGTCTATAACTCCTCCACCAATACCAACAGCTACACGCCGGCGCTCACCTGGACCGGCACTGTCCGCCTTCACCAAAGCGGGGCCCGTTATCGCCCGTGGTGGCTACCCCAGCCGACTGCTCCCTCGAATTCCGTTTTCTGGACGACCAACCAGACAAATCTCTCCCTACCGCCTTACGGGCATGCGGTATGGGAAACAGTCGGAGCCGCTTTCAAAGCAAACAATTCGACGAATCTCGATCAGGAGGCCAGCTGGTCCAATCCGGGAACCTCCGATGGCTCGCTGGCGGTGTGGGGATCCAACCTCGACACCAACAGCACCGCCGGCATTGGAAATGGAATCAATCTGGCTGGGCTCTTGTTCAGCGTCACCTCCGGGCCGGTCTCCATCCTTTCGAGTGGAAGCGGGATTCTTGGACTGGGTCCATCCGGGCTGGATCTCTCCTCCGCCCGCTCCGCCCTAAAAATCTCATCTCCCGTCCGATTGGATGCCGACCAAAACTGGATCGCCGGCACCAATTTTCCCTCCAACTCCATTCCGTTGGAGGTCAGCGGCGAAATTTCAGGAAACGGAGGCCTGACGATGAACGCCTCCAATGGCGCGACCTTTTTGCTTTCCGCAGCCAATACGTTCACCGGGGCGGTGACAGTTACAGCCGGATCCGTTCGGGTTCGTTCCAGTACCGGATTGGGCACGGGCACGAAGCTGATTCGGCTCAATAGCTCGACCAGCAACGCGCTCTGGCTAGACGGATCGGCCGGTCCGATCAACCTCGGCACAAATCTTGCCTTTCAAATCAGCAACCCCAACGGGGTGATCGTAAACGAGGCCGGCACGAACCAGATCTCGGGCCTCCTTACCCTCACGCTAGGGGCTGGCAATTCGAGGATTGAATCCCGCGCGGGATTCCTGACCTTGTCGGGAAATATTCTTCCTAACACCACAAGTCGGGTGCTGGAGTTGTCCGGATCCGGGGACGGCCGAGTCAGTGGCGCGATCCAGGACGGCACCTCTGGACGTACCTTGATTGTTAGAAAATCCGGCACGGGCACTTGGGAACTGGCCGGCTCGAACACCTTTAGCGGCGGACTCACCAACACAAACGGCACGCTCCGCTTGAGTGGCAGTCTGGCCAGTGCTCTGGTGGTCTCCAACGCCACGCTCGCGCCTTGGGGAATCGGGGTGGTGAATTCAAACCTTACCCTCGCGGGTACTTCCCGGATAAGTGTCCGGATCAACGGAACAAGTGCCGGTGAAGGGCATGATCAACTTCGTGTGTCCGGCACCGTTACCCTAGCTGGGACGTTGGACCCGACCTTGGGCACAACAGTTTCCGCCCCCGCGGATCTCGTCCTACTTCAAAAAGACAGTGCGGGAACGGTGAGCGGAACCTTCGCCGGCTGGAGCAACGGGGTGTTGATGCGCACCAACGGCCTCTACGCTAAAATCAACTATTCGGGGGGGGACGGCAACGACGTGGTGTTGCGTCTAGCGGCAGCGGCGAACAGCTATACAGACTGGAGATTGTTGAAATTCGGTACAGTAGAGAACACTGGCAACGCCGCAGATACGGCCGATCCAGACGGCGATGGGCTGGCAAATCTGGCGGAGTATGCCCTAGGTCTCAACCCTGGTCTTTTCAATCTCGCTCCCGGCGGTGTTGCCCTGAATGGTTCGGTTCTGGAATATCGATACAGCCGAAGCATGTCCGCGAGAAATTCTGGTGTGGTTTATCTGGCGGAGTGGTCTGACACCCTGGCCGACAACGACTGGTCCACGGCGAATGTGACAGAAACCATCCTCTCCACTTCCGGGGACCGGGAGGAAGTAAAGGCCGCCGTACCGGCCACCGGAACCAAAAGATTTATGCGCCTAAAGATTTTTGGGATTTAGGAAAAATCAGCCGGGGAAAACTACCACTTGTAATACATCTGCACCCCGGGGGTATAGCTGTTGTACTCTGGATGAGCCTTGGTGGACTGGTCGCCGGCGATTTTTTCCACATGGAAATCGGCAAAAAGATAGAGCGCATTAGAACCTGGGCGGGAAATTCGATATTCCGTTTGAATGTTGTTTTTAAAAACAGGATTACTTTGGAAAAGAACCGTATTCCCAGCATCTCGATTTTTTTCACCCACCAGAACCAGTCGCGAGCGATTTGGCGCACGAACAATGTATCCATCAAAGTCCCCCATGTTTCCGCTGCCGAAGTAAAGGTGGTCATTCATTCCCCACGCAATTCCCCAGTAATAAACCTTTTTGGAATCAAAAGACTTTCCCGAGGGCATTTTAGCAGCGCGCTTTGAGTACCAAACGGGATTCATCTGCCAATTATAAGCCGAGCCGGCGTTGAATTTTGAATCGGGAGGAAAAGAACGATTGACCATTTCCATGAAATTTCGGTAGGCAGAGTCTGCGTTCGTCATTTCATTACAGGGAATCCGACCCCCGTTTTCATTCTCAAAAATGGAAATACCGTTTCCGATCTGTTTGAGCTTGTTCAGGTCCTCAGCCTCGGCCGCTGAATCAAAACCCCTCCCGATGACGGGAATCGCCAAGCCCGCCAACAAACCGATAATCGCGATAACCACCAGAAGCTCGACCAAAGTGAAGCCGAATCGACCTGCGCAAAAAAAAGATCTTTCTTTCGATTGAGACAAACAGGATGGACGCACTCGGGTGATCATCATACGAACTGTGAAAATGGAACATCAATCAACGCAATGCAAGTGGGATGCAATCTTTGCAAATATTTGCAACCTTATCTTGGGCTGACGGTCACTTCGGAAAAAAATCCCTGACCTTCATGCTTTCCCTCGTCCTGAAAACATAGCAGTCCGAATTTCGCCCCGATCCAGTTGCCCTGCCGAACCGGAAAAATCGGCCCAACCTGGTAAAAATCATCCCCACCACGAGAATAACCAAAAGCGCAGCGACCTCCGCAATTCACCCTTAACACCAACTCAGCCTTCGCTGGAACGGGTTCACGAAAACAGATTCCACTTTTTCCAAAATATTCCACTTTCTCATCCTTCCCTTCCCGGACGCGGGCCAAGTATGCGAACTCCGCTCCCGCCACCACCAGTCCCGCGCGCACACCGTCACCTCCCGCCTCGGCCTGCACTCGAACCTCAAAACTCTCTGCTGGAAACTTCTGCAACATCAACCGCGGATACCGGACCAGCCCCTCAGGAGGAAGCGAAGCCGCAGCCAACCGAAGGCATCCAGGCTTGGCCTGCAAATCCCACCACTCCCTCTGCGGATGCGCCGGCCACTGCCAAGCCAGACTTAATTTTCCCTGCGCATAATCGTCACCCATCTGGGGAGCCGTACCCACGCGATGTTGTCCCGGGGGCATAGAAAATTCCAGCACCGGCTGGCCGCATCGCTGTACATCGATGACCTCACCGATCTCCGGCCATCCGTCCCGCCAGCGGACAGGCTGGAGATGTACAACTCGACCGTAGAGATCCCTGTCTTGAAAGTGCAGGAACCACCAACCTCCTTCCGGATCCTCCACCAGCGCTCCTTGATGGGGCCCATTAATTCCCGTACCCCGCTGGGCCAGTACGATGCGCTCCTCAAACGGACCCTCGATCGATTTTCCGCGGTACACCACCTGCCAGCCCTGTGGCACCCCCCCTCCCGGGGCAAAAATATAAAGCCACTCCCCTTTTCGATACACCTTCGGTCCCTCCAAATAAGGATGATGGGGCGCATGGATAAGAGCCTTCCCCTCGCCAAGAATTTTCTTTCCATCAGAACTCATGGGACAAAGTTGTAGGAGATCCCGCTTCCCACTTCGGGAAAAGGCAAAGGCATGCAGCAACCAAGCCCGGTCATCGTCCCACCACGGACAAGGATCGATCAGGCCCCGACCCGCCAACAGCAAGTGCGGTTCACTCCACGGCCCCTCAGGCCGGTCCGCCGTGGTGACGAAAATCCCCTCTTCCGGAGTGGGAAAAAAAATCCAGAATTTACCAGAGTGAAAACGGATCGTCGGGGCCCACGCTCCCTCCCCCGGTTGGACGGAGTCATACTTATCCATCGGCATCCGTGGCAGGGCATGCCCGATGATTCGCCAGTTGACCAGATTCCGTGAATGAAGAATCGGTAGCCCCGGGAAGCAGTGAAAACTGGAAGCAGTAAGATAGTAGTCAGACCCCACCCGGATAACGTCGGGATCGGAATAGTCGGCATGGATAACGGGATTTCGGTATTTCCCTAGGGACGCACGGATTTCCATTCCGACATCCTAGCGGATGGATGGAAAATCGGACGATCTGTTTTTGCAAATCGTTGCGTTGTTTTGCAGAACATGTTACCGAAGATAGACGGTGATGCGTTTCCCCTCACTTACCTTTGCTTGTTTGCTGGCAATCTCGGCCACAGGCCTACAGGCCGAAGTAAAGCTTCACCCTCTCTTTTCCGACTCCATGGTGTTGCAGCGGGATATGAAAGTCCCGATCTGGGGCACGGCCACCGCCGGGGAAAAGGTCACCGTGGAATTTGGCGGCCAAAAGGTCGAGGCCACGGCTGACGACCAGGGACGCTGGCGGGTGGAATTGGCTCCTCTCACCGCGACTGCTGAGGCACGGGACCTAATCGTCCGCGCCACCAACATGGTGACCGTGCGTAATGTTGTCGTAGGAGATGTGTGGCTGGCGGGGGGGCAATCGAACATGGATTCGCCGCTGAGTTCCGGTTCGGCGGCTCAGGCTCTGCCGGAAGCGACCAATAGCCTCATCCGGTTCTTTACGGTCAAAAAAAGTATTTCTGCAGAGCCACTGCCGGATCCGATTGGCAAGTGGGAGCCTTCCACCCCCGAAGCCGCCAAAGGTTTCTCCGCCGTGGCATACTTTTTTGCTCAGGAGATTCATGCTTCACAAAAGGTTCCCATAGGGATCCTACGCTCCTGCTGGGGCGGCACCCCGATCCGAACCTGGATGAACCTCTCCAGCCTCAAGCAGGAACCACCGATTTCGAGCACCTTGGCGGAATGGGAAAGCGCGCTGGCCAAGCACAACCAGGTAAAATCCCAGCCGCAGCTGCAGGAGAATTATTACAAGGACATGAAGGATTGGGAAACGAACGTGGAGCCTGCCTTCAAGGCGGCAAAAAAAGCCCATCCGCAGGAGGTGGCGAAAGCCAAAGCCGCTGGATTGCCACCGCCGCCCAACCCACAACCAGCACGCATGGAGCCCGAGGTCCCAGATCCAATCGCCATGCCCAGCGCCTCGAAACGCCCGCAAACCCCGACCATTTCCTACAATGCGATGATTGCGCCGCTCGTTCCGTATGCCATCAGGGGTTTTCTCTGGTACCAGGGGGAAGCGGATGTGAGCAAGGCGAAGGATTACCTCACCTGGTTTCCCCGCCTCATCGAGGGATGGCGTGCCGATTGGCGCCAAGGCGATCTTCCCTTTCTTTTTGTCCAACTCCCCGGAAATGGAAAAGATACCGAGCCTATGCCGACCAAAGGGATTCCCTTCATGCGCGAAGCCCAGGCTTCGGTCCTCGCGTTGCCTTCCACCGGGATGGCCGTCACCGCCGATATCGGGGATGAGGCCGACGTTCACCCCGACAACAAGATTTTCACCGGGACCCGGCTGGCGGCGGTCGCCCGGGAAAAGGTGTACGGGGAAAAAATAATCGGAACTGGCCCACGTTATCGCTCGCATGAAATTCAAGGAGACAAGGTGCGTCTTCGATTCGAGGGTGTTGGCGGAGGCCTCATGATCGCCGCTCCCCCTTGGAAGCCCACCAACGCCCCCACCGCCCCGACAGACCGTTTAGTCGGTTTCAAAATCGGGGACGGCTCGTCTTGGCATGACGCCGAGGCTGTCATCGATGGTGAAACGGTCGTCGTCTCCTCCCCTGCTGTCCATCAACCCAACGCAGTCCGTTATGGTTGGGCAGCCACTCCAGTGATGAACCTGTATAACCGGGAGGGCTTTCCGGCCGCACCTTTCCGAACCGACGCCCCATGAAACGGCTTTTCAGCCTCTTCACTCTTTCGATTCTCCTGATCCAGGCACGGGCTGCCGACCTAGCCCTCAACGGTGCTTTTGCCGACCATATGGTTTTGCAGCGGCAGATGCCGGTGCGGATCTGGGGAAGCGCCCGCAATGGGGAAAAAGTAACGGTGCAGTTTGCTGGACAAACCAAGGATGCAGTCGCCGATGGAGTCGGACGCTGGGAAGTCCGTCTCGAACCGATGGAGGCCTCAACGAAAGGCCGGGATCTCGTGGTCACGGGAACAGAGGGATATTTGCCCGTGCGAATTCAGGACGTTCTTGTGGGCGAAGTCTGGATGTGCGGAGGCCAATCCAACATGGAGTGGCCGATCCGCCGCTCCACCGAAAAAGAAAAAATTCTGGCCGGAGCCGACCAGCCGTTACTGCGAATGGGTCGGATGGACCATCACCCGCAAGAGGCTCCGGTGACGAGCCAGCCCGTCACATGGAGTGTCAGCTCCCCGAAAATGGCGGAGTCCTACTCCGCTCTTCCCTTTCTCTTCGGTTCCGCCTTGCAGAAAAAACTGGATGTTCCTGTCGGCATCCTCAATACCTCCTACGGCGGCACTAGGATCGAGGCTTGGCTCAGTGCCGAAACCTTGAAGGAAGGACCTTGGGCACAGGATAAAGACACGGTGATGAGTTTGGCCAAGGAGCAGTACGAAAAGAAAAAGGCAGAACTTCAGCCAGCTTACGATCGATACCTGGGAGAAAAATCCAAGGCTCTGGCGGAGGGAAAACCCGAGCCCAAACCGGTGGATGGATGGCCGGGGGATTTTCGAGGTCCCACCGTCCTGTGGAACGGAGAGATCGCCCCTATTGCCGGATTCACAGTGCGCGGCTTCGCCTGGTACCAGGGCGAAAGCAATGCACAGAACGGTGCAGGTTCCCGCTACCTGCAAATGCTCCAGGCCTTAGCCCGTT
>Ga0247834_1002831_pt1 | contig 24999 bp, 24 predicted proteins | sample LaCruzMarch2015__8_FD_187118 | JGI IMG/M metagenome (GOLD analysis project Ga0247834, IMG submission 187118) | Freshwater microbial communities from meromictic Lake La Cruz, Castile-La Mancha, Spain - LaCruzMarch2015_12m | ecosystem: Environmental > Aquatic > Freshwater > Lake | place: Spain...
AATTTAATACTTTTTTAATATCAGGATGTGAATTTACTAAATCAAAATATTCGTTCTTGGTAAAGAAATAAATGTCATATTCAGGATAAAGTTTTTTTATTGAAGAAACTAACGATGTTGCGATAATAATTTCTTCTACTCCATTAGGCTGAACAAACGCTATTTTTTTAGAATTATCATTTTCTTTAAGAGATAAAAGCATTTCATCTAAGAATGAACTTTGATTTTCTGACAAAGCTACTTTTCTAAAATAGTTCAATACATCTGATCTTTTTAAATCTGATTTTAATCTCTGCATCCAATGTGTAACACCCGCTGGATCTTGCTTCATTAAAATATTACTATACAAAGATTCTATCCAATCTTTATCTTGTAAATTAGGATCTGGATCATAAAAAGGATCGCACTTTAATTTTTTATTTTCAAATTCGTAGTTGACATGTGGAAGGCTATCAAATAATTCTTCAAAAAATTTACCGACAACTTGTGTGCTGTAATTGTCTATTACAAATTGCCTTGCAGATTGACCTAGAGATTTTTTTAATTCTGGAGATAAATTGTATACACGCTGTAATTGAGAAAAAATACTATTTGGCAATGTGGAAGCTTTAATAAATTGAGTTCCCGGCTCTCTATATTCTGCCCATTCAAGAGGAAAACCGCCGCTCTCTTCCGTAGAACAATCTTCTCCGCAGCTATAATTCGTTACAAGAGTAATTAATTCAGTAAGCTTTGCTTCTTGGATAGGTATTTCTTGTCCGCCAGAAGTGAATGGATGACAGTAAACATCCATAAGATTGTACACTTCATTTAATTGTTGTTCAGTTACTCCGTTCTTAACGTTTGTTGTTTCGCAACTATTTTGTGCGCGGCAATAATCACAATTTAAGACATGAGCAGAAAAAGATTTTACATGATAAGCATTACAATTTTTACAAACGTAAGTAGTTAATATATTTTTGGGATCAATTTCTTTTTCTTTCAAGAGTTTGAGAATATCCCAACCTTCATTCCAAGAAGTATGCAAAAGTAATTTAGCATTAGTGTGTGGATTAGCTGTATAAAAAAGCTTAAATCCATCAAGTAAATTTGGAACCGACTTTCTTAATTGATTTCTAAAAACAAAACCAATAACATATTCGTTTGATAGCTTAAATTTATTTCTTAGTTTTAATCTATCTTCATCTGAAAAACGAAAAAAAGAAGAAGTATCTAATGTACCATGTACCGTTTTTACATGTGTGTGACCCAGCTTGTGCATAGCTTTCTCAGCAAAAGATGCCCAAACAAAGTAATTCTTTATTTTTGGTGCGGCGTTAACGGCATCAGGCAAAATTGGAAGACTATCTAATGTGGTGTGAATGATGCAATGAATTTTATTCCACCATTCTTTTTCTATAAAGCCGTTGAACGCCCAAACGTCTTCGATTCCTAAATAAATATCGGGTTTTAATTCTTTTATCGCATAATCAATCATTTCGGCTCCATAGCCAGCAGCATTTTTACGTCTTTCATCAATAGCGATTTCTTTATGAATCTCTGGATCATCAGGCAACATGCCATAAGATTCCCAAGGAACAAATTTTAATTGTTCAGATTCCCAAGTATATCCATTGCTTAATTCTATTACATCATACTTTCCAGTATTATATAAATAAGACAATAGATTCTTTTTGTGCTTACCGAATCCGGTAAACATTTTGCAAAAATTGCTATGAATTAAAACCCGTTTTTTACGCATTAGAAATCCATTTCTTCTGAGTCAGCAGGAACTGGTTCTGGCTTCTTAGGCTTTGGAGCGACTTCTTGAGGAGCAGCTTCTCGCTTTGATGCTGGAGCAGATTGTTCGCTCTTAGTTGGTAGCTTGCGTGAATCATCAAGAACAGAATAAAACTTATTGATAAAAGCGATTAATCGAACCGCTTCTCCCGGCTCTAGTGGAACCTTAAAAGTATCTGCACCATTTCTGGTAAATGACAAACCGAAAGCGGTGTACTTGACAGCGTACTCACCAGTTCCCTTAGTCTTCTCATAAGGAGCTAACTTGATTTGAGTTTTGTTAGACTCGCTGGAATGAAACGCTGAATAAGAAGTCTTTTGCTGAAATGCGTTGATCATTTCTCCAAGTTCAAACTCATTGAACTTGATAGCAATAGTCTTTGAAGGGTTATTACGACTCTCAGCGAAAGAGCCGGTCTTTGTTTGATCATTCCAAGAGTGTTGCGCGATACAGTTTACATAAAACTGTGGCTCACTATTTGGCTTTTGTGAGATTTGGAAACTAATGGCACAACCCTGATTCTTAGGATTGGGCTTGTAAATCTGAAGATTCATATCGCAGAATAATAAGGTTATCCTGCGATATTTCTAATCAATTAAGCGAAATAATAGAAGATAGTTTTAGCAGTTGCAGAAGTGATATCTGTAGTCACTTTAAATGGAACTGGAAAACTAATTGGAGCAGAAATAGTAATAGCTTGACCTAATGCTGTAAAACCAGCAGTAGCAGCTACAACATATATACTTTTACCAGATGGACAAGTAATAGAAGTAGCGGTATTAATAGTGCAAAATTCAGGAAGTTGATTATTCATTGTATTTTATATTACACTTATTGACTAGCTTTTAGAAGAGCTTCTAATTTTCCAGTTGGAGTGGTAATGCCTCCAATAGCAGTAAATATAGAAAGACCTTCCTTTACTCCTTTATAAACACCTTGATGAACAGTACTATTAGTTTTAAGAGTTCTATTTAATTGATTAAAAGCGTTATCTAAATACTCTTGAGGAATATTGTCTAAAGTCTTTTCATCACAAATAGCCACAGCAGCAGCGGTGCTACCAGTAGAAAGATCAAGCTCGCCGCAAAGAACATTTCGCTTAAGATTTTCGCGAACTGCTTTGCTGATTTCGGCTTCACTGCTAACATTAGTAATGTTAGCTGCACCGAAAACCATAATGCCAGAATCGAGAACAGTTCTGAAATCATTTGTATCGAATGTGCTATATTGACTATTTTTAGTAATAATATTATTAAACAAATGAAATAAAGAACAAATATTAGCATTTGCTACCTGCCAAAATTTATTGACAGATAGTTTGGGATAAAGAGTATTAATTCTTTCGTTGTCAAGAATAATAAGAGGCGAAACAATTTTCTGCTCTACTAGCTCACAGGCTTCTTTCAATGTTTCATAAGCATTCTGACTGACTTTCTTGCCTTCAGAAAGCTTTGGTAAAGCAAGAATTAAACCAACATAAGGAGAACTTGCTTTTACAGTATTTTGATATTCTTTAACTGTCTTTACGAGTTCAGAGCAAACACCAGCGCCAGTTCCACCACCAGCACCAACCGTTACAAAAATACGATCTATATCAGTCCCTACAGAAGACTTAATAAAGTCAACCACATCTTCTTTACTATTTAAAAAAGCTTGTTTAGCGAATTCTCTATTCTTTCCTGCTCCTTGTTGATCGCCAAACTTCATCTTGTTTGGAACGTTAATAGTAGCAAGATCTTGATCGGCGGTATTGATAACACCAACACGACCATATCCAATCTGAGAGAATGTTTCGGCTAGTTTTCCACCACCTTGACCAGCACCTATAAACCCAAACTTAAAGCCAACTGCGTCTTTATCGACAGGCTCTTGTTTTTCTTGGTGAGGAGGTTCTGGAATATCAGGCATAGCAAAATCAAATGTGTCATTTGCTACCTGAGGACTTGGATTTACGTTATATAATGGATTATGTTGACTCATATTATAGAATATTTAAACTATCACCTTTTCTTACGTCGTCCCAACTAGTTTCGCCTTTAGCTTTATGACGAATCTTGTATTGAGAATAACAAACAGCTAATCTTTGTTTTTGATCTTTAAATTCTTTGTTCATCATCTCATCGCCAGCACATCTGCTGACAAATTCTTGTTCTGTCTCATTTTTTTTAGGTTTTATGATTGGCACTTTTTATGTTCCTCTCTATGACATATTACACATAATGTAATACCATTTGAAATTTCAAATCTTAATTCTGGAAAAAATGCCCAAGATTTTATATGATGAGCGTTTAGTTTATTGCCTATTTTTTTGCATTTTTGACATGTATAACCATCTCTTTCAAAAACACTTTTTCTCCAAGAAGCGATTGGACCTTCGTTTCTAAAAGAATTATCGAAACGAGATCTTTTTAGTTTTGAACGATCTCTTATCCATCTGGGATGATTTTCTCCACGAATTTTTAATCCAGCTTTTTTTCTTGATTCTTTTGTCGCGGCTGGAGGTTTGGGTATAAGACCTAGTTTCATTCTTTCAGATAAAATTTTTCCTACTTTTTTTCTTGTTTCAGCATCTGGTAAAGGAGGTCTTAGATTATTAATTTTATTATTGATTTTTCCAAAACAAGTTCTTGAACAAAATCTTTTACGTTTTAAATCTCGTTTTAAAAAAATAACAAAAGATTCATTGCAGCATTCACATTTTTTTTCGCCTTTGGGTTTATAGCCTTTTTTTTCAAAATATTTTTCTGATTTAGTTTTGTAACCCTCTGGCATATAAATTATATTACACAAATATTGTTGTCTTTGATAGAAATTTCTAAACTCAATTTTTCATTTGTATCTAACATTTTTTCTGCAACTTGAGTTTGTAATTCTCGTTGAATAGTTTTAATAACTTGTCTTGCGCCAAAGTTATTGAATTGTATTTTATTGAATATAAAGTTAGTTATTTCTGAAGAATACTTTATGGTTACATTTCTATCTGAAAGATCCGTTTTAAACGATTGCAATTCTTTGTCGATAATTAATTTAATCTGTTCTTGTTCAAGAGTATCAAAGATAACTACTTCATCAATACGATTTAATAAATCAGCAGGAAAATGTTTCTTAATAGAAGAAAGAACGTCTGATTTACCAGATTTCTGTTTTCCAAATCCTATTGCAGAATGATTAACCGCTTCAGCACCAATATTTGTTGTCATGACAATCATAGTATTAGAGAAGTCAACCATCTTTCCAGAAGAGTCTGTTATCTTTCCTTCTTCAAGAATTTGTAATAAAGAATACAAAACATCTTGATCGGCCTTTTGAATTTCATCAAATAGAATTAAAGAGTATGGATTTTTTCTTACTTTTTCAGTTAATACGCCACCTTTGTCAAATCCAACATAACCGGGGCTAGAGCCAACAAGCTTATTTACGGCGGTCTTGTCTGTATATTCAGACATGTCAATTGTTATGAAATTATTTTTATTTACAAATAAAGTTTCTGCAATGATCTTTGCAGTCATTGTCTTTCCAACGCCTGTTGGTCCAGCATAAAGCATTGAGCAAATAGGCTTATTTGGATTGCGGAAACCAGCTTTTGCTCTAATTAAAGATTTATATATATGCTCTATTTGATTATCTTGACCGAAGACTTGTTCTTTTAGTTTAACTTTAAGAAGCTTGACTTTATCAAAGTCTTGCAATTTTAAATCATCAATTGGAATATTAGTCTTATCAGAGACTACTTCTAAGATATCAGTATTTGTAACTTGATATCTATTATTACGCCAATTAGTAATCATTTTTTTTGTAGATTCTTCGTACTCAACAAGTAGATCCTCTAAAGAGGAAATCTTTTTCTTCTCTGCTGTTTGCTTGTTAGAATCGATAAACTTACTAAGCTTCTTTTCTATTTTAAGCATTTCAGGAGACTTCACAAAATTCTTCAATTTAACTTTAGCTCCTACTTGATCAATAATATCTAAAGCTTTATCAGGAAATCTTCCTTCAATATACTTTTCAGCACTATTAATAATAAAATTAATAACTTCATCAGAAAAATCTATAACATGAAAGTTCTCATACCCGCCTTTAATGTTCTTGATTAGATTAAAAGTTTGTTCTTTTGTTGGTTCTTCTATTTTAATAATCTGAAAACGCCTAGATAAAGCTGGATCATCAAATATGGTCTTCTTATATTCGTCAAAAGTAGTAGCACCAATGCAGCTAATTTCACCTCTAGCTAAATAGGGCTTTAGAATATTAGCGACATCATTACCGTTTTCTGGATTTCCAGCACCAATAATCGTGTGAATTTCATCTATAAAAAGGATGATGTATGGATCATCTGTTATTTCTTTTAGTAGGTTCTTAATCTTTTCTTCAAACTCACCACGAAATTTGCAGCCAGCAATCATCATTGGAATATCCAAGCTATAAATCTGCTTTAAACTAAGCAAATCAGAAGCTTCACCTTTAACGATGGCTTGAGCCAATGATTCAACTAGTGCAGTTTTGCCAACACCGGCTTCACCTACAATAAGTGGATTATTTTTATTCTTGCGACAAAGAACTTCTGAGATCTTTTGAATCAGTTCTTTATTGAGATGAAGGTTATTTATCTTACCATTAACAACTTGCGTATTAAGATTATTAGCGTAAGTATTTAAAACCTTATATTTCTTTACGTCAAAAGTTTGTTTTGCTTGATTAGGCGCATTTATCTCTTCTTCTACATTTGGCAACATGTCATCGTCTTCTAGCTTTTGCTCAACATAGTCTACAACTTTTACAAAGTCATAATTATAATCAAGCAGGTACAGTTCAAAAGCTTGATTAGGAACTTCGAATAAGCTTAAAAATACATGTTCTAATCCGATATATTTATGATCGAACTTAGAAGATATAGTTTTGGCGCATTTAAATATGTTGGTTACACCTTCAGATAATAAAGGTTTTGTTGTTGCCTTCTTTTGTGATGGAATATTAGCTTTTAAAAACGCTGTAGCACTATTTTTAATCTTTAAAGAGTCTAAACCAAAATTACCAAAGGCTTCTTCTATCTGACTTTGCTTTAGATTTAAAAAGCTTATAAATAAATGAAGGTGCGTGATCTCTGTATGTTTGAGATCTACAGCTATTTTATAAGCTTCTTTGATTAGCTTTTGCGCTCTGGGCGTTAAATTTAAATTTTTCATTCTATATCAGATAGCTTCATGTAGATCTTGTCATCCAAGATTCCGATGTTCTCTATCCATAACACATCGTCACCCTTTCTGCCAGTGAAAACTACAATACTTTCCTTTTCTGGTATCTTGAGACCGTCTTCAAGATATTCTGTTAATCTTTGATGTTTTCCACCATCTAAAAACATTGCGCTTACGCTGCCGACTTCATCTTTTAATTGAAATCGATAAAATGTAGAATTAGACTTTTTAGTCTTACCTTTATAAACATCATCTACAACACCGACCATCTTTACTCTTTCCTCTTTAAACACAGAATGGAATTCTATTGTATCCGTAAACGTACATTCAGACTGTTGAAAAATTGTCTTTAGTCGAATAGTTGGAGTATAACCTAGAAGTTTATTTTCAAACACCCAATTAGCAAACTTCTCATGATTCTTGTTTTGCTCGTAGATCTTTTTATATTCATCATACTTTTTTCTAAAAGTGATTTTCCGCTTTTCATTCATGAACGGTTTGCCACTCTCGTTAAGAGATTGAGCCTTGAAAGCGCATTCACTTACGATAGTTAAAATATCGTAATCATATTTAGGTCCAACACTGCAAGCGAATTTCTTTTCTTTATCAGTTAATATATTGAAGGTTTGAGCTTCAAGAACCAAGCGTGATCGTCTGTGAGTGTATGAACTTAGAGTTCCAGCTTGAATCAAAGAAGAAAGCAAACCGATATTAATGCCAGCTTGTTTTGCGGCAATAAAAATATCAAACTTTGTTGGAGTGTTTGTTTCCCTGAAGCTCTGAAGGGATTGCAGTGTCTTTTCAGAAACGCCTTTAATAGAGTTTAATCCAAAACGAATGTTGCCATCTTCAATCTTAAAATCTAATGCGGACTTTGCAAGATCAGGAGGTAGAAGCTTGATATCAAAATAAACTAGCTCTTTTGAAATCTTGTTAATTTCTTGGTGCGAATCAGGCTCGTATTTAGACAACTGAAGCAGTGCCAAGAAAAATTCATGCGGGTATTTGAATTTTAGATAAGCAGTCCATGCAGCCAAAATAGCATAAGAGATTGAGTGAGAATTCGAAGAAACTAAACCTTCAGCATAAAAATTATGATCTGAATGATTAACTTCTAAATCTAAAGTGTTTTTTAAACCTAAAGGTTTAATCGAAATTATTTTTTGAGTTCGCATTTTAAAATATTTTTAAATTCTCCAGAGTTAATGTCGCATTCCCATAATTCTATCGACTTCCACCCTAAATCTTTATACTTCTGTTTCTTTATTTTATCTCTATATAGGTTTCTTTTTTGTATATCGTATTTTGGTTTTGCATATTTTTCAAAACACGGATTGCAATGAAAGAAGTCTCCTTGACATTCTATTATAATTTTTTCATCTAAGCAAACGAAATCAGCAACAAAACCGCCGATACCGTGTTGAAAAACATAGTTAACGCAGTTATTTTTAAGCCATTGTTCTACTTTTTTCTCTATAGATGTAATTTTGAATGAAAATTCACCAATTTGCCAACGATTAATGGTAGCTTTTCTCATTTTCTCTTTTGATTCGTCCGAATGTTTCGTAGTATGTCTAGCTTTTAAAGGATGTCTTTCTCTGGCTTCTTTCATTTTATTTTTTGAATCTTGAGACATTTTTTTACCAGTTCTTTTTTTTGCTACTATAGCCACTCTTTCATCAGTCTCTTTTTTTAATCCAGTATTCCAAGCTTTTTTACCATACATAGGATTGTTTTTACCAAGTCTTTCTTGAGAAAACTTTTCACAAGCTTTTTTAAAAGCCATGCTATTATTTTTATCTACCTTGCCTCTTTTAAATTTAGAAAAAACAAGCCCAATTCCTGTAGTTTTATAACCAACTGGTTCTTTAGATGTTGGACAAATAGGCCATTTTTCATTAAAATATTTTTCAATGTATTCTTGAATAGAAATTTTGTGATATTTTAACAAATAATTTATAAATTTATTTAAATAATAAATACCGTCTTTTCTAGAAGGAAATAAACTTGTAATTTCTTTTTTTGTTTTATTGTCTATTTTACAATAATTAAAAGTATCTATAGGTATGACTTTTTTAAAACCTTCATCTTTAAAAATACTCATACTATTATTTACACATGATTTCTAAATCCTGAGAAATAATATCTCTGAGAGTATGCATTTTTTTATCTCCGCATAGGAATTTATGATCCATAGAACAGCAAATTTTTGTTCCATCTTCCATTTCAACTTCGTAGACTTCAACTTCATTCTCATGAATATCTACAACTTCTACAAAATGATCAATATTATTTTTGACATCATAAGCTAAAACAGAATCTCCTTTTTTAATCTCGCTTAAACATTTTAGGCCGTCTTCGCTTTCAACTATAGTTTCTGGCAATAAACATTTGTTAAATGAATAATTTGCTGAGTCTTCAGCCACCTTCCATAATACATCTCCGATTGCTGAGTCTAAATCTTGCTCTGTAACTTTCTGACGAATCTTTCCTTGCCATTCTGGCATTTGATCTACCTTCTTTTTACCAACGATACGACGCAACTGTTCTGACTCATCAAGAGTGAACCCTAAGCGCACAGCCATCTTCATCAACTGCTCTTGATAAAGAGGAATGCCACCAGTGTATGAAAGCTCTTCTTTAAAGAAGTCATGGACAAGCTGGAATACTCCAGAAGCTGAATATGTAGCGTATTGATCGGCAAAGTCTAGTGCGCCGGGACGAGCAATAGCAACTACCGCACTAAGCTGTTCAAGAGACTTCGGTTTGACTTTGCGGCATACCTTGAAATTGGTTTCAGCTTCAATCTGAAATAAGCCTTGCGGTGTACGAAGATTTTGAAAGCTTTCATAAATAAAAGGATCTTCTGGATCAATAGAAGTCATTTCAATATTTAACCTCTTACAAACTTCACTGACTACAGTCAAAGTTCTCAAACCAAGAACATCGAACTTAACCATTAGTTCGGCTACATAATTCATATCATAGCCGCTAACTAAATCACCATCAGAAGTCTTTTGAACTGGACAAACTTCTTCGATCTTGTAATAAGAAATGGCAATACCAGAAGGATGAACACCAGTATTTTTATTCAATCCTTCGATCTTCTTAGCAATTTCAAATACAAATCTATTTTGATCCACCCAAGCTTTAAATTTATCATTTTCTTTATAAGCTTCTTCTAGTTCAAACACTCTTCCGAAAAGCTTTGGAATATTATCACTAACTTCATTAACATCCGTTTCAGAAAAGCCGCCTACAATTTTACCGCACTCTTTAATGCAAAGCTTACTAGAAAGAGTATTGAGAGTTAAGATCTTGGATGTTTTACCGAGATGTTTCTGCTCAATATACTTAATCACTTCTGCGCGTCTATCGTAACTGATATCATTGTCTACGTCAGGAAGAAGAGAACCATCAAGATAAGTAATATCATCTTTGATAATCTTTTTAGCGCGAGAACGGCTAACGAAACGCTCAAAGAATAGTTCGTATTTTATGGGATCAACTTTCGTAACACCCACGATAAACAGAACCAAAGAACCCGCAGCACTACCACGACCAGCACCAGTTGGAATATTGTTTTCATGGCAGTAATTAAGAATATCCCAGTTGAGAAGTACATAATCAACGAAATCAAGCTCTCTGAAGATCTCCAATTCCATCTCCATACGCTCAACATATTGATTATTGTTTAATCCTAAATTATTTAAACTTCTATAACAAAGAGTCTTTAGGAAAGTAAAGTTATCAGAAGAAATAGGAATCTTCAGTAAGTCATAATATTTGCCTTCAATAGAAATTTGAGGCAAGCGAACGCCGGGGAGCATGGCGTTATCATAAGTTTTAATGTCTTGTAAAAAATTCATATTTCAATTTGCCAAAGCTGCTTCTGAAAAATCTTAAAATTCATCTGAACGTCGTACATGGAATTGTGAAGCATGTTCTCATCGAAGTCAATCTTATATTCTTTCAATTGAGTTTTAATGCTGGTCTTCAATCCCTTTTCGCGGAAGTCGTTTAGTCTATACTGCCAGAAAGTAAAATCAGAATCTCTTTGAGGTTTTAGATTCTTTTTAATAGCTTTAGCCATGCAATTTGTATCTATAATTCTCTTAACATAAGAGAAGTCGCTTTTCTTACCCATCAATCTTCTATATGTATTATGAACATACACATCAAAGCCTAATAGATTTTGTCCAATAATCAGATACTCATCATTATAAATATAATCTTCAAAAGCCTCCAGAACTTCTTTAGGATCGGCGGCTAATGAATGATATTTGCGCTCATCGAAATGAGTGACAAGTTTTGCTCCTTCTGAAAGCTTTAGATCAGGCCAATAGATATGATTATCTACCTCTTTGATTATATTGCTACCTTTAGCAATCAGATAACTTAATTGCCAAGGCTTATTACTATCATCAAGCAGATTTAGATGACAGGTTTCAAAATCGAAACAGATATACTTTTGTTCTTTATTAAATCGTAGCATTTTCTTCCTTCCAAGCTTCGAAGCTAAACTTATCGCTGCAAAAATGCGGCAACTCTGGTTTTTCTAGTGAGCGGTCTTTACCAAAAGATCGATTGCAAATTATCTTATACGCCATAAAAGCTTTGACATCGGATTTCTTATTATAATAAATGCTGCGAACTTTGACCATTGGCATCTCATTATTAATAGAGAATTCTTTCACCTTCTCTTGAAGTATATAATCTAATGCTAAAGAATTATCTTCATAAAATAAAGTTGCTTTAGTAAACGAAAGATCTGGAATGGCGTTACCAAAAGATAGATTATTTATATAAATGAATGAATCGTAAAATGGTATAGCGAGCTTGAGAGAAGTTTCGTTCCACAACTCCTTCAGGTCGATATAACTTAGAAATCCAGAATTAGTGCAAAAGGCTTTTGAATAGATTTTATTGAGTAGCTTGCATCCAATATCATCCTTAGCAAAGATAATTACTTTATGTTGACTGCCTTCATCTTCTGGAAGAGCAGAGTTCCTCATTGACAGTCGAAGACCGAATATTAATTGAATACCCATTTCTTTGCTGCGCTTATAAGCTTCAAAGAATCCAATCAACGAGTCTTCAACTAAGATAATCTGTTTGAGACCGTTATCTTTCGCGATCTTAAATACACTATCTGATCCTCCTTCAGTCACTTTCTTGGGATCATCTAAAGTCAGTATAGATTTTCCTATACTGAAATGAGATTTAAACAATGGTAGCATGTTGCCCAAATTCTAGCGAAAGGCTAAGACTTGTCAAGGTCAAAAGCGTCAGACTCGAAAGGAGTTTCAACGGGTTTTGGTTTAAAACATGGGCATCCATCATACTTACTTTGTATTAACTTTTCTCCTTCTTGGAGTTTAATTTTTTGTAGCTCTTTTTTAGTGAATGCTGATTTTTTAACTTTGCCGTCTTTATCTACAATTGCAAAATAATCAAATCCAAATTTGTAAGTACAGTACCACATTGGAGTGCCATCTTTTTTAATTTGATTAGGTTGTTTGGCAAAGCCGCAAAGAAGCTTTCCAGCAAAACTACCGTCTTTTGGCATTCCTTGATTCGCTGCCATATTAGACATAGCTGTTTTCTCTACGAAAGAATCAGCGTATTTTTGATAACCAGTTAGTTCATGCTCAAAACCAAGAAGCTCATATTTATCTTTAGCTTGCATTGGCATGACTCCACCATCGTTCAAGTCTTGTTTCAAAAACAAGAATTCCATTTTGATATCGCTCAGATGAGGATACAACTTTCTAATAGCAAGAGTGTACATATAATCTTGAAGATTATCAGTTACTTCCTTGCCTTCGTATTTCTTTTTATTTGTTTTGAAATCTCTAATTAATACGACTCCATGATCACCATAAATAAAGAGCTTATCAATAAAACCCTTGATCTTATAATCAACATCTTCTTCTTGAACTGTAATCTCGAAATCTTTTTCTGAAATGACTTCCGTTGGTTCGCCAAACTTCTTACCAAAAAAGTCATACATCAATCCTTTTAAAGCCATTGAGCAAATATCTTGTAGATTTTCTTGTTCATTAAGATTTTTTCGCTTGATGTGTTTATAAACCATCTTCTTAATAGCTTTCGAAGCAAAGATGTTTTGTTTTTTTACGATAATATCATAATGCTTTTTATGTCTAGGCAAGCCAAGACATTCAAGAATGATATGCACAGTATCGCCAATCAAAGCTCCAGAATTTGTTTTATCTGGTAACTTTAAAACATACTTGCACCAATACTGCCATGAGCAGGATTTTAGAGTCTTTATTTTACTGGCTGATAATGTCTCCTTCAAAGCTTTAAGCTTTCTAAATAATGTTTAAGAATAGAAATCGTCTTTTTATCCTTATCGTTATTATATACATAATCAAGAATGTATTCTACTTGAGTTATTCTATCTCTTTTCTTGTTCTCCCATCTTTCCATAGTAATGCCTTTCTCTAGCATTTCACCAAAGTCTTTACAAATAGGAAGCTTAATTTTAACTTTATCAATATCAATATACTTAATCAGCTTTAAGAATATTTTAATAGCAGCTTGAAGCCCACGATTGTCAGTTTTATCTGCGTCGTTATTAGTGGAAATAACTACCTCATCTATAGACAATGACATTAGATAAGACAATTGTTTGGAGCTTATCTCCAATCCGAAAACTACTAGATGATTATAATATCCTTGCTGAGATAAAGCTAAACTATCGCCAATTCCTTCGACAAGAATGATCGAACGTTTTTCTTCAATAGTTTTTTTGAACACATTATCTTCTTCACCTTGAAGATTTATAGGATAAATCCAATTACCTTTTCTACCAATGTGCTTCCACTTAGGAGCGGAGTTATTTGGCTTCCAAAGTAAGTGTCTTCCACTGATACCAATTACTTTTTTATTTTCATCGAAAATCGGAAATACGAAACGACCATTCATCTTTCCAGACATAGAAAAACCAGAACGATAAAGCTCAAGAACTTCAGAGCTAATGTTCTTCTTGTTATAAAAGTCATAATGAGGAAGCAAAGTTTTTACTTCATCATGGTCAAAAAATTGATCTGATTCCATTTTGGGCGTTCTAATTGATTCTATACAAGGATCATTATTAGTCTTAATTGATTGTAAGATTTCTTCTATCTTTGAATCATCATTACAAGTAAGCTCAAGAAGTCTTTTAAAAGGTTGATAAGAAGTGTTAGCTACGAAATCTTTCCAGATTCCAGTATCTTTCCAGATTTGTAGGGCGGTTCTATTATCGCCATCTCGATAAACAGCATTGCATTGCCAGTATTTACCGCGATCTGATAATTGATATCCAAGATCAATCAACGTTTTTTCAATAGCCTCTGCTTGATTATTAATCGAGGTTAGGTACGTCGTCATCGTTATCTTTAATTACAGTTGCGTTTGTGCCAAGAGCGTCAACAATATCTCTGTAATCACCCTTCTCTGATACACAGAAATTAGCGATTTCAAGATTAATAAAATTCTTTTTAAGAGTGCCATCTGCAAGTTTTACTGGATTGATGGCTCCAGCAATATCTTTACCAAGATGACGAGCTTTTATATTAATGAACTTGTGCGTTCCAAAACCAACTTCGTTCTGTAATTCATCAGATGTCTTTTGGCGCAAAATAAAAAGATGAGAAGCAAATTGAGTAATACGATCAGAAAGAGAAACAATACTTTCATCGTCAGTTATGTTTGCTGAATTCTTATTCGTGACGATACCCGCTCGATTAGATTGAACAGAAGTCATCATTGAAATACATGGGCCTTTATCGCTTTTAATATCTCTTTGAATGCATCGTTTATATTTATCTACCATTTCGCCTACGAGTTGCCACTCAGTTTTATTGCCTCCGCTTTCACTGGTGGTTTTAATATAATCAAAACTAAAAATCATGGGATTTCCACGACCTATCTTAGAGTAGTAAAATCTTTTTAAAACGCTGATTTGAGCATCAACACTCATGCCGCCTACATTATAATAATATAAATGCTTATATCTTTTACTGATGGTTTTCCATACTGATCTTACATTATCTACAACTTCAGCACCAGCTTTTCTCCAGTTACCGCTTTCTAGTAGATACATTGGTACTTTGGACATGGCGGCACATTGTCTAAAAATTAGTTCCTCTTTACTCATTTCGCCATTATCGAAATGAAGAACTGGAACTTCATACTGCTCAGAAACCTTTGTAGTAAAATCTAAACAGAATTGAGTCTTACCAACACCTGAACGAGCAACGATAACAGTTATGTTTCCCGGTCTCAAAAGAGAACCATACATATCTTGAGTTTTTGGATGAGGTCCAGCGAAGCCAAATTCAGTGACGGGATTATTACCACGCTCTTCAATGAGAGCTTCCATTTCATCAAATATGTTTTCTGGTTGATCTGCACCAGTTTCATACAAGTTAATTTGATCATTATAAAGTTTATCAGCGCATTCAATAATAACATTATAATCAGAAGATGGAGATATAGACTTCATCTTCTTGTTTATCTCTGCGCCACACATCGCAATTTCGCGACGAATAGTGTATTTCTTTAACTCTTTAGCAACGCTTATAATAGATTCTGGGGATAACTTCTTGAGAGACAAAGATTCAATATAATCAGATGGATTGATATTGTCCTCAAAAGTTACCCCAAAATTCTTTACTCTTTGAGATATTACTACGTCATCAATTTTTTCACCATTGTCGATTGCTTGGCGAAGTACACAAAAAATAGTTCTATTTATCTTAGAGCTTTCGCTCCAGAAGTCTTTTTCTGTAATAAAAGATGCGACATCTGCGTATCTTTCTGGATATTTAATCAGTCCAGCGAGCAACTGAGTTTCTAAATCATACGAATAAATCATTCCAAACGGACGTTATCACGGCTCATCACTTACGTCAATCGAATTCTGCTCGTTATTCACTTCGTCTAAATACTTTTCCAAAGCCTTCACTAGGCCCATTTCCACGATTGGATTAGCAACTTTAGTATAAATCATGGGACATCCATCTTGAGAGACATAAGCCACTATAAATCCTTTGGAGGATTCATCGGACCCACTGAACTCATAGAGTTTGTTAAAATAGTTTTCAGGAATTTTAAATTGTTTAAAATTCTCTGATTGAGAGTCCTTCTTCATATTATAATATTACACCTTGACTTTCGAAAAGGTCTTTATTTATTATATCATTTTCAAATATAGTTACAAGTGTTATCTCATTAAGTTCACAAAAACGTTCTTTTTTCTTATCTCTATTTAATTGATGAAGAAAATTCATTCTGTTTTCATGAAAGAATTTAACAAAACCTGTATGCTGCCTACCTTGAACTTCTATAGCTATTTTTTTATTAGCATTATAAAAGTCCAAGGTAAGACGAGTCCCTACAATAGGAAACTCTTCAAATACAATATTATGTTGCCAATAATTGCGTAAAAATTTCTTAGCTTCAGTTTGAAATTTACTACGACTATCGGCTTTCCAATCAATTAAATAATTGCGAGCGTTTTTGCAACGTCTCTTTTTATTACTCAGAGATAGAAATTCCATCGCCAAAATTTAATAGGTTTTCGCTGATATACTTAAAAAAGAAATTCTTAAGTTTTTCATTGTCATTAACGATTTGTTCGAACTTGGCTGCTCCTTGAATTTGAGCGGGGAAGTCTGTAAATCCAGCTTCTTTCAGAGTATTAAGAAATTCTTCATCAAAACTGATCCAAGCACCCTTCTTGACAGCGATCTCCCACATAGTTAGAAAATCAAAGATTTCTTTTTCTACCCAATTAGAAGTACCATTCTTTCTTCCATACTTGATTGGATAGCGAATAGTACAATTAGTTCTTTCATTGGGAGACTTTTTAACTACGATTTTAACAAAATGTCCTAAATATGGATTCTTTTGTTCATCGTAAGAAGCATTGGGATCTTCAAGAATTAAATCACCCTTATAACGAGCATCAAATTCAAAAATCCAGTTAGCAAAATGCAATAAAGCGTTGCCACCTGTAGCAGTAGTTTGACGAATTGGAGCCTTGCTGTATGGATCAAGTTTAATGTCCGCACGAACTTGAGAAATAAATACTGCGATATGTCCACGCTTTTGAAGAGCGATAGACATACGTTTCATAAGATCTGCTGCGATTACTGCACCGCCAGCAACCTTTTGAGATTCTTCAAATGTCTTATCGAGATCTCCCTTTCTGATTAGACCATCTACAGAATCTAATAGAAAGAAATACATCATTTTCTCATCGTTTTTGCCAACTAATTCTCGCATTGCATCAAATACGGTTTCATGAATATTTGATTCAAAAACGAAACATGTGCCTTCAACCCATTCTTCTTCATTAAATACGAACTTGACTCCAGAGCGAGTGATCATTTCATTGCTCAATCGGCCTTCAGCTTTGATATAAAAGCCTTTACGCTTTTTAGGTTGATCTAAAAAGTTCTTCATAAACTGAAGAGCGCAACTTGTTTTACCGCCTTCATTGATTCCACAGAATCGATGCAATCCAGTACCGATACCACCAGCTAGAAAGTAATCAAGCAAAAGGCTTCCGCTTGAAACTTTATATTCAATAGTGGGTTCGAAATTATAATGAGATTCTTTATTGTTCTTCAAGAAGCTTTTTAGCTGATCTTGAGATGTAGTAATTTTGCCGCTATCTATTTCTTCTTTATTCTTTTTACTCATTTTAGAAAGTCTTTAATTGTTCTAGGTTTTACCGTAATATTATAGTCTTGTCCAGCTTTTTCGCCAAGCTGAAACTCTATATTCTTTAATTCAGGTTGAAAAATATATTTTTTGTATTTGTCAGCTATTCCATTCGCATCTTCTCCAGCATATAAAGTAAGACAATCAACTCTTACAACTACAAGTTGTTCCCAAAATTTCATATCTGGAAACTTCTTGAGAAGAGAATTAAGTATTCTGAATTGTTTGCCCCAGAACGATGGATGAACTTTTTTAGGAATATGCAAAAGCTTATTTAATAGCTCTCTTTTATTCATCCTCAAAAGGATACGCAAGAACATGGGGCTTGTCAATAGCAAAAAACCGCTAGTTGCCTAGCGGTTTTATTTAAATTAAGCTTTTGGATCGAACGTAGGACTTTGTAAATCTGGATTTTTAGGGGCAGATGAATCTTGTTCAGCTTTTAGCTTTTCATCTATTTTAATTCCTTCGTTTGTAAGGTGAGGGTTAATTTCTCCTGTTGAAGGTGCTGACTCTTGTGGAAATACAGCTATTTGAGCGGCTTCTGACTTTTCGCCTTCAGGCGATTCACCTGCTTCTTTTTTTCCTTCTTCGTTTAAATTGCCCTTCTTTTGCATTCTTTTTAGAATAGCTTTTTGAAGAGCGGGAGGAAGAGTTTTTTGTTTTTCAGTCAATTGACCTGCCATCTCATTAAGCATTGGGCGATTTTTCATGTATGACATGCCGCACATATACTTAGCGTCACTTGTAGACATACCAGCGGTATTGATCAAAGATTCATCTTTGAGCATACACTCGCTCATGTATTCGCTATGCATTTCCATTTCATCTTCTTCCATCATGCTAGAGATGGAGACTTCAGCGACGAAATTTTTTGTATCGAATTTTAAATTTGATTTCATGTTATTTATTACCTTCTAGGATTTTAATTTGATCTATTGTTTTTGTTAAAATATCACCTTTTTTAAAGTTGTTTCCATCGTTGAGAACTTCATAAGCAACTATTTTGCCCATGTCATTTGGAAGATCTTTTATTTCTTTAACGATGCCTTCGCTATTATAATGTTTGCATGAAGCGTTGATATTTAAAATTCTCATACCAGCTTCCATAACTTGTTTCTCATTTTCATTTTCTGATTCTTGAGAATAAACAAGATAATTATAAACAGCAAATAAGTAATCTTCCATTAAAGTAATTTTACTTTGAACCCAAGGTTCAATTTCTTCAGACATCGAGGGATTGGCGCGAAGTTTGTTAAGAAGATCTTTAGAATGGTCAGCTATATAAGCCAATTGCGCCATTGCCATTTCGGCGGCTTCTTCATTTACATCTTCAGATTCATTTTCAATTTCTTCTGTGATTTCTTGGGCTTGAGCTAAATGAGGAGATAATTTTAAAAGATCAGCTTCTTCCCAAAAAGTAATACCGTCCCATTGATGAATAACGTCATCAATACTTCCTTTAGTTAAATAATCTGAAACCCCTTTCTTTGTCTCCCAAAATTTACAGCTCCAGTATTTTGCTTTCCATCTAGGTCCAGGATTTGTATCGCATTTATGGCGAGCGCGAAAACTTTTACGACGAGCGGGATCGTCACGCTTGATTTCCATATTTGGATCGCCAAAATTAACTTTAACAATATTGCCTTTTTCATTTTTGACGTAAACAGAGAATTTCTTTGGCCCTTTTGAAGTTCTAAAAGGCTTGTTCAAAGTTTTCTTATCTTTTGCTGCGCGAATCTCGTTACTAAAGTTAACTGATATATTCATTTTATTCTTCTATGTTAATAAAATTAAGATTTAATTCATCATCATTTACACCAAATTGCTTAAGATCAGAAAGAGCTTCGTTAAAATCAGTATCTTCAAAATCATTAAAAGAATAAATGTCTATTATTTTGTCGTTCATATCATGAGTTGGCTATATCTTGATCTGCGCGACGATAAGAATCTTTAACTTTACCGCCACTTTGCATTCTTAGAAATGTGTTAACACGCGCCATACTCCAAGCCGCTCTTGATTGTCCAGGTCTATGGCTAGAACTAAATGCACCCGAACCTCTACGATATACTTTCTTTAATTGCCCAAGAGTTACTTTTTTAGAATGTTTGGCATTATGGTTTTTTACTTTTTCTTTCAAAGTATTAATTACCTTTTGGCTAAAAGTTATTTCGGCCTTACTCACTAATTGTTTTTCATCTTTTCTCTTTAAAACTTCTTTAGCTCTTTCTTTGGCATCTGGGCTTGTGCCAGCAGATCCCGGTTGGTTTACGCTAGAACCTTTCTTGCGTTCATCTGGCTTTGCTGGAGTTTGGGCAGAGCTTTTTGGTCCTTGTCTTTTTTTGGCAATAAGCTCAGATAAGTCTACTATTAAATTCATAAATAAAATTACACTAATTTCACCATATATAGAAAAAGTAAAGCCGCTTTTTACAGCGGCTTTTTTGTTATTTATATTTGATGTTACTTCTTCTTGCCGCCACTTGGCTTTGCTGGTGTGGCTGGCTTGCTAATTGGCTTTGCAGTCTTCACTGAAGCGGTGGCGGTCTTATTAAGTGTCTTTACAGTAGTCTTGCTCATATTTTTGTATATGTAGTTTATGTTATATTTGTGAAAATGTTTTTCAACTTTTATCGAATTGGACATGCTCCACTAGCGCATTCAGCCATGTCTAGCATTTCTGTATTGCCAGTAGAGATGTTTGTGAGAGGCTTAACTTTAGCACTTGCAGCTAGATAAGCAGCTTCATCAATTTCCTGATATGGAGCTTGCTTGAAACCGTGATCTTTAAATAGAAGGAAGCTTACACTCTTAACATTATGTTCATAATTATCTTTCAACCAAGTTTTTAGAGTATCAAGTTCTTCTGGTTTGTAATAAGCAGTAACAGAAACAGCGTTATCAGACCAAATTGTTTGAAGCTTCTTGACCATATCAAGTTGCTTAATGACATCCATATTCTTAGTGAGAATAGAACCTTGTGGAGTTTTACATGGAAAATAGACTACAACAGTATCGCGATTCTCAGTTCCATCAAAATTAATAAGGAACTCAACATGATAACCCATATCCTTGCAGATTTGAACTAGAGCATCAGAGCTAGACATGCGAACTGTACGCATATAATACTCGCTGAAAGCTGGATGAACACCGGGGGTAGCTCCACCAAGCAAGCTTAGTGTTCCGCTTGGCTTAATTGTAGTCAGCTTAATGCTTTCTGACCATCCACGCTTCGCGCTCCATTCTTTGTCGAACTTACGCAAAGCGACATAACAATCATCAAGCCAATCAAGCTTATCAAGAGACTGACAAACACCAGTAACGCCAAGACCGAGGCGCATATTCTTATGAACAATGCGATTTGTTTCTTCATGGATAAAAGGTAGAGATGCGATAGCCTTTTGAGTCTTGTAAAGAAGTTGAGCGCAGTCAATTAGTTCTTCTTTAGAAGTAATGTTGTTTAAATATAGTTCTGAAAGATTGCAGCACTCGTAATTAGAAAGACTAATTTCAGCGCAAGGATTGGTCATTTCACAATTATCTGTATCTGTGGGATACATAGAGTTATCTGAAATTGGACCATCCTTAATGCGGCCAAACTTTTGAGAAAGAGGAAGATTGAAAAATCCATAAGGCTCACCATTTGCATAGCCAGAGTCTTTATTGATCTCATATCCATTCTTCCAAATTTCTTCAAGAACATGATCATAACTATCGGCATAGATAGTATTGTTGCTCATGGCTCTCCAGTTAGGCACATTACCAGTTCCCCAGTTCTTTGCGCGAAGATAAAGAATATCGTCTGGATCTCCTAAAGCTATTTCAGCGGAGTTGTGAGTCAAATAACCATTACAATAAAATTCATGGACTTCATCCACTTCAATATCGTAAGTTTTAACGTTTCTTCCACTAGAAATAGAAATAACTTCAACAGGAATAAACTCTTGAGGTAACTGAGAATATCTCGCATACGTATCTACGTTAACATTCTGTCCAGAAGAGGCTCCGGTTTCTCTGCGGTGGCTTTCTATCCAATCAGGTGGATAGCTATTTGAATTTTGAGACTTAGATCCTATAAGCATTTCCTTCAAGGAAAATCCGCTTTGAGAAATTTTAAACTTTGAATAGTTTGTAATAAGATTTATTTTGAAAAGTTCTTGCCATCCAGTCCTAGATGGTGGGTTTCCGCAACGTTCAAAACGAGATTCTATTCCGCAAGAATACAAAAGATTTTGAATTCCTTTGGCAAATTTTTCATAAACCGTTGTTACGATATTAACTGGCCTGTTCTTGGCGCATCCGTCGGAATCAAAAGCTCCACAAACATAGCTTAATCTAATGTCGTATTCAGATTTATTAATAAAATCAGGTACTTGAATTTCTGTTTTTGGCTGTTTTATATTATCGTGAAAATAATATGCTAGTTGTTTGCTGACGCATGAAACTTCCCAAGCGTTTTCATCTTTCCTGTGTTGCAGAACAACATTATTAACGCCAAACCTTTCAATTTGAGATTTTGTTTTTTCTGCTATTTCATATTCATTTTCTCCAAATACAAGAGAAACGTAAGCGTTAAATCCGTTGTTTTCTTTATTAGCGTGTACATATCCATCTCCATGAAATAAACCAATAAACCAAGCCATATCAGAGTCTAGTTCTGGAATAGATATATTTTGACAAGTGGTGGAATGCTTAGGCTTCTCATAAGACCAATCAGGAAGATTCTGCTTGACTCCATGAACTAGTCTTCTTGTTGAGATCAGTCGATTTCCCGGCTTTAATTCGCAAGCTGGAATCCAGTCGTATTCTTCAATGCTATTGAGAACGGCCATCTTGTGATTCGGGGTGCATTCAAACTCTCCATCTTGAGTTTTAATGATTATCGTATTTTGAGAACCTTGATCAAAAACGTTATTCACATTTCTATAACCGTAAGAGGTTAATACAGAATCTCCGATTTTAATGTTTTCAATCGGAGTTAGTCCATGTTCTGCGTGAACCATAGCTCCTTCTGGTAAACAACGCCTCACATTACCTGCAACAACAACGCTGCCAATAATATTGCAGATATCCAACACATCAATCGAGCGAAGCTTTTTGCCTTCGCGAGATTGGAAGATCTTTGTGATTTTATCGATTCCGTCAATAAGGATTTGTGGGCCACTAGCCTTTCCGCCAAAACCCTTGATTGGCTCACCGTAACCTCTGATGAGGATAGTTGAATACGAAAACGATTTACCTGTAACGTAAAAAGCATCCAGAACTTTAGAAAGTAGATTAACCCAACCTTCACGTTTATCTGGCACAATATAATCAGCGTCTTTAGTTGCTTCATGAATAACATTTACACTTTTCTTAATCTTTGGAAGCTCATGAACGTCTTCACGACGAATACTGTAACCAACGCCACCACCAAGCATTAGATTTTCAAATAAGAAAAGAAATGCCTTTGGCTCGCGCATTGCCGTACTCCAGCAATTTAAGAGAGAATTGCCACCAAACCTATCTATAGTAGAAGTGCCAAGTTGCCAAAGCATTCGACCAGCAAAATTACATTTCAAATTAAAAACGTAATCGTAAATACGTTCTGCTTCTTCTGGAGTATATTGTGCGCCAATCTTTTGTGCGCCATTAATACAACGTTCTACGGTTTCATTCCACTCTTCGGTGGTTCCATCTTCTTTTAGACGAGCATACGTTCTCTTGTATACTATATATCCAAGTCCATTAAAACCCCAGTTGGGTTGCTTGTTTTTATATTTGGCGAGAAAAGATGACGAAAGAATATTTAAATTATCACTCATGGCAAAGAGTATTATACACTAGATTTTAAAATTATCTATGTCATACTTTACCATACGTTCTACGAGGTTGTCAAAGGAAATTTTCGGATTCCAGCCTAATTCTTTTCTAGCTAGAGTTGAGTCTCCCAAAAGAAGTTCGACTTCAGCGGGTCTGTAAAATTTAGGATTAATTTTAACTAAAATTGATGATTGAATTTCATTTTTAATTGCATATTCAGTAGATACGCTCATCTGTTCTTCTTGTCCATGCCCGTGCCAAACGCCTTCGATTCCAGCGCAAAGAAAAGATTTATTAATGAATTCCCTAATTGTGTGCGTTTCGTTGCTTGAAAGAACGTAGTCTTTAGGCTTGCTTGAATTAATCATCTTCCATACTCCATCTACGAAATCTTCAGCGTGACTCCAATCGCGCCTTGCATCAATATTTCCTAATTCAATTGGGGCAAAATGTTGATTGTTTTTAATAGCGTGATAAATTCGCGCAACTCCTTTAGTGATTTTTCTTGTTACAAAATAATCTTGTCTTCTTTCAGATTCGTGATTAAATAGAATGCCTTGGACAACGAATATATTATACGACTCCCTATAAACTTTAGCTAATAATCTTCCGGTGGCTTTAGAAGCTGCGTAAGGGCTTCTTGGTTTAAGAGGATGTTTTTCGTCTTGAGGAGAATAATCGACATCTCCAACTTCCTCTGAAGAACCGCTTAAATAAAGCTTACATTGAGGACAGTGTTTTCTTATCGCTTCTAATATATGAAGAGTTGAAATAGCGTTTGTTTGGAAATGTAAAAACGGCATATTCCAAGAGTCAGCCACAAATGTTTGCGCTCCAAAATTAATAAAATAATCTGGTTGTTCATTTTTTATTAAAGTTTCTATTGAGTGAGGATCGATGAGATCAAAATAGACAACAGAGACTCGACTGTTATCTATAACGTTTTTTAAATTAGAATTTATGAATTGACTGGTTCTTCTAACTGCGGCTACTATTTTATGTTCAGTGTTATTCAATAAATATTCAATCATATAGCTTCCGTCTTGACCAGTGGCTCCTGTAACTATTATTTTTTTAATCATTTTTTTTAAAACCTTTGTATTCTTTAATTTTTCCTTTCAACATTGAATAAAAATTATTCAAATTTAAATCATTATTTCTACAAAATGCTGAAACGTTTTTAATTTCTATAATTTCATTATTGAATAAAACTTTTGTTTTTTTGCCAAGTTTTAATTCTTGCTTTTTTTTAAACTCTTCGTCCGACAAAGGAAGTCTCCATCCTTTATAACTTAAAGATTTTCCATTTATTATGTTGTAAAAAGCTCCTCTTTCTAAATTGTTTTTCTTACAAAAATCGTATATATTTTCTATTATTTCACATTCTCCTTTTGGGTTTAACAATTTTATATTTTTATATTTTTGGCCTTTTTCTATGTATTTTTCATCAAGAATTGTTGTTTTGAGTTTCCAGCCTCCAGTTG